>ENA-OWOZ01000342-OWOZ01000342.1-bioreactor-metagenome-genome-assembly--contig:-NODE-342-length-63427-cov-23.067609_pt1 | contig 63427 bp, 50 predicted proteins | sample MGYA00238140_ERZ651804 | MGnify/ENA primary metagenome ERZ651804 (study PRJEB26910, sample SAMN07631232) | bioreactor metagenome | isolation source: Switchgrass digestor | place: USA: Dartmouth...
CGGAAAGCAAAAGGATATATGTCCAAAGGATGTCAAGGGTCAAGATGAACTCGCTTACGCTCGCCCTTGACATCCTCCAACAGAGTGCACAGTTGTAAAGATTATACAAAAATAAGAAAGGAGAGCTAACTTAGAAAAGCTAAAAAACTGTCTTGACAATGGGGAGCATTATAACATGTCCCAACACCAATCACCGTCCAGAAAAACACAATTTGATAAAAGTTTTTGCAATTCTCTGCTTGTTGCTGTTTTCCCTACGCCCATGGTTCCATTTATAAAAATCAGATTTTTCATTTTCTACTCTCCAATGTCTAAAACTTAAATCAGCACAGAATTTCCTTTTATTCCTCTCACCGCAATCACATATCCAATCTCCGGTATCGCCCACCTCATCAGATTTTAAATTAAAAAGGGCACTGCTCCCAAAATTTATTCCATTTTGAAATAGCCCCTTGCAATTTATATCAACATATATTGATTGCATTATACAGTCTCACTTTCTATTCTAATTGTTCATAAAATTAATAAGATCTTCAAGATTATTATAAATTATAGAAACCTTCTATTTAAACGTTTTTCACCACTGATGGCTTAATATGTGGTCGATATAAGTGTAATTACAACGAATACTCAAAAAAGTTAAAAAATAATATAAAATTATTTAGATTTTACTTTTTTAATAATAGTTTTAATGATAGTTGTAATAAAAGACACTACGCCAAAAACAATTAAAAACAAATATATCAATATGGGAAAATACCACTGCTGAAATTCCATTCCCTGATCCGGATTACCGTTTGCTTTTTGAATGTAACAAAACAGAATCATTGATAAAAGAGCAAATCCGGAGGTAATACAACTTAAAAAGATTTTAGCTTTCTCCAAATTCAAAATATATGATGTCAACAAAACCAAAAAAAGTACTCCGCTTGCCAGACTTATTCCCAAAGCAAATTCAACCATAAACATTTTCACCTTTATTCATAATCAATATGATTATATATTAATTCATACTATTGTACAACTATGACTTTAATAACCACATCTTCCATACATTTTCGATTTAATCCGTCTATTGCGACAAATTTGCTCGTTTGCACACAAAAAAACCGCCAAAGGGATTTAAACCTATGACGGCTGTATGCTTGTAATAAGTAAACTCTGTAACTTTGAACAAACTTTTTTGTAAATAAACAACCAAATTACCTCTTGGAGAACTGAGGTGCTCTTCTTGCTTTCTTGAGACCGTATTTCTTTCTTTCCTTCATTCTCGGGTCTCTTGTAAGGAATCCGGCTTTTTTAAGCGCAGGTCTCAACTCTTCATCAAACTTTAAAAGCGCCCTTGAAATACCATGTCTGATAGCGCCGGCCTGACCTGTATAACCGCCTCCTGCCACTTTGCAGAGCACGTCAAACTTGCCTAATGTATCAGTCAGCACCAAAGGCTGCTTAACAATGGTTTTTAATGTTTCAAGTCCGAAATAATCGTCAAGTTCTCTCTCATTTATGATAATTTTTCCGTCTCCCGGAACAAGTCTAACTCTCGCAACGGATTTCTTTCTTCTTCCTGTACCGTAATATTGTACCTTAGCCATAAGTAATTACTCCTCCTCCCCATTACACATTGATCTCTAATTTTTCCGGTTTTTGAGCTTCATGCTTGTGCTCGGTTCCCCTGTACACCTTGAGCTTTCTGAACATTGCTCTTCCAAGGCTGTTTTTTGGAAGCATTCTCTTTACGGCAATTTCCACTGCCTTTTCAGGTTTTTCGGCAAGGAAATGCTTGTATTTTATCTCTTTCAATCCACCCGGATGCAGTGAGTGGTGCCTGTAAAGCTTCTGCTCCAATTTTTTACCGGTAAGTACAACCTTCTCAGCATTTAATACAATTACATAATCTCCTGTATCAACATGCGGAGTATACTGGGGTTTGTGTTTTCCTCTCAAAATTTTAGCCACTTCACTGGCCAGTCTTCCCAATGGTTTTCCTTCTGCGTCAACCACATACCACTTTCTTTGAACTTCATTGGGCTTCGCCATATAAGTCTTGTTCATCGAACCTTCTACCTCCTCAATCGAAAACTAATTTGATTTATAGTAATCAATTCTTTAGTTCAAATTATAAATGAACCAAGTTTTTAGCACTTCAATATTGTAATACAGGTTTAACAAGCGTGTCAAGTATATTTTATTAAAATTTTAATTTATCTTTTATTTCCTCTTATTTTTGTGCCCAAATTACTTCATACTCTTATATAATCCTTCGTCATTTCATTTTTTGTTATCATGGCAGGTATATCCATCCCGATTTTAATTGACAAAGAGTCCTGCAAAGAATTATAATGATATTGAAGCAATCAATTGCAACTCTTAAGTCTGCTGCTTGTTAAGTTGTTGCCCGTTAACTTTCTGTGTGTTATCAATACACCTAAGGAGTGAGCATATTGAAGGACATAATGGTAGATGAGTTTCAGTTTACGGTTGGCGAACTTCTGGTAAGAAACAAGAGTATTTTGGATCTAATCACCAAGTTTCAGGATTCCAACGGCAGGATTAATCGTGGAATAGTGAAGGCTGTGACTCAGTGCGGGTGTGTTAAAATCAACGCCGAAAAGCAAAATTATCCTATAGGTGCCGATTTTGATGAAGTCCAGAAACTTATGAAAACCCATATTGAAGGAGAACTCTGCGAAAACTGCAGGGACATTATTGAAAAGGATATTGGCAGGAATTTGTTTTATCTGGCTTCAATATGTAATACTCTTGATCTTAATCTTTACGACATCATAATAAAAGAACTTGATAGAATCAGAATGCTTGGAAAATATAATTTGAGATAGATAAAACAAGAGCCATTACTTCTAAAAAGCAGTATTGGCTCTTTTCATTTGCTCTGCGAACTTATTTATGGACTTAATTTACAGATTTTATTACCGGGTTACTTACAGCTTTCTGGAATCCAAAAAGATTTGCTCCTGAACTCTTCTTAAACCGTCCCAGATAATTCTTGCTCTTACTTCTCCTATTCCGGCAACATCATCAAGTTCTTCAATGGAAGCGTTTAAAATACCCTGCAGGTTTGAGAACTTTTCCACCAAATTTCTTATTATGTTTACGGGAACTCTGGGAATCTTGCTTAAAAGCCGATATCCCCTCGGGCTTATAACCATCTCAAAAGCATCCGCATTTGGACTGTAGCCTAAAATACTGCATATGTTGACCAGATTCATAAGCTCATCATAAGAAAGTTGCCTCAGCTTTTCCAGAATTTCATCGGAACGAAGATCTGTACGTATGGCATAATCTTCAATTATAAAAAGTTCATCGGCATCAACATTTGTCAGAAGCTCATCCAACTGCAAGCTAATAAGCCTTCCTTCACTGCCCAGTTCACTTATGTATCTTTCAATTTCCGCAGCAACTCTCATTAGCATTTCGGTACGTTGCAAGACAAAAGCCACATCATCCAACGTCACAATATCTTCTATTTCCAATATGTTTAAGTTGTTTATAGCCTCAACCAAGGCAACCTTGTATTTTTCAAGGGTTTGGAGAGCCTGATTGGCCTCTGCAAGGATAACAGGGGTTTCTCTTAATATATATTTTCTTGACCCCATGTAAATGGTGATAATATTTCTCCTCTGAGATATGCTCACCACCACTTCTCCCGTCTGCTTTGCAACCCTGTCAGCCGTTTTGTGTCTTGTACCGGTCTCCGCCGTAGGTATCGATGTATCGGGAACAAGCAGTGCGTTGGCATACAATATTTTTTTAAGGTCCTTGCTGAGAATTATAGCTCCGTCCATTTTAGCCAGCTCATAAATATGGGCCGGAGTATAGTCCTTGTTGATGTAAAATCCGCCGTCCACCAGACTTAAAACCTTCTCAGAGTCACCTATTACAATAAGGGCACCCGTCCGGGCCAGCAAAATATTATCCAATCCTTCCCGCAGTGAAGTTCCGGGAGCCATCATTCTCAGTACCTCAATTATTTCATCATCTTTTTTTCTATCCAGGCCAGTCATAGGTCCTCCAATAAGTTTTTTATTTAACCGCTATAGAATTATATTCAATGCCTCCTGTACATTCTCCACGAACTTTACATTTATATTATTTATATCTTTCATCTGCTTTATAACCTTCATATTTCCAGCAGGAACAACACAATTCTTAAAACCTATTCTCACGGCCTCTCTGATTCTTTTGTCTATCTGGCTTACAGCCCTAACCTCCCCGGTCAGGCCGACTTCTCCTATTAAAACGGTATCCATATCCACCGGTATGTTTCTAAAGCTCGAAGCTATGGCAGTCACCACACCAAGGTCGCATGCAGGTTCATCAATCTTAAGTCCTCCCACTACGTTTACATATGCGTCATAATTGTGAAGCTGCATGCCCACTCTCTTTTCCAAAACCGCCATAAGCAAAGTAATCCTGTTGTAATCCAGTCCGGTTGCCATTCTCCTGGGCATCCCGAAACTTGTGGGACAGACCAGTGCCTGAATTTCTATCAGCATGGGCCTTGTGCCTTCCAAAGTTGCTACCGCCACAGAACCCGGAACGCTTTCCGTTCTTTCCGACAAAAGCATTGATGACGGATTTTCCACTTCCACAAGCCCCACATCCCGCATCTCGAATATGCCTATTTCGTTTGTGGAGCCAAAGCGGTTCTTTACCGCTCTCAAAATCCTGTAACTTAAATGTCTTTCGCCCTCAAAGTACAGCACAGTGTCCACCATGTGCTCAAGAACCCTGGGTCCTGCTATAGCTCCCTCTTTGGTTACATGGCCCACAATTATTATCGCTATGTTCAGCGTTTTTGCAATTCTCATGAGTCCGGAGGTAATTTCCCTTACCTGGCTTACACTTCCCGGAGCTGAGGGAAGTTCATCATTAAACATCGTTTGTATTGAATCGATTACAATAAGATCCGGCCGTTCGGTTTCGCTCAGAGCCTGTATGACTTTAAAGTTTGTTTCAGACAACATCAGCAGATTGGGATTCCTTACATTCAATCTATCGGCTCGCAGCTTTATTTGCTTAATAGATTCCTCGCCGGAAACATATAAAATTTTGGCATTTGTCTTTATTTTGTCGCATATCTGCAGCAAAAGAGTGGATTTGCCTATACCCGGATCTCCACCCACAAGAATAAGGGAACCTTTTACAATTCCACCTCCGAGTACCCGGTCCATTTCCTTTATTCCCGTAAGATAACGTTCTTCAGTATCCGCTTCTATGTCATTTATATTAACCGGCTTCACATTGGTGGAAACAGCTCCGCTCCTGCTTTTACTTTTTGGTTCCTGAATCTCCTCCACAAAGGTGTTCCACTGATTGCAGGAAGGACATTTACCCATCCAGCCAATACTTTCATAGCCGCATTCCTGACACACATAAAACGATTTTTGTTTTGGCATTATAAAACCCCCGCCTCTTTAAGTCCTGCAAGCACCAATACATACATGGCGTGGGACCATGTAAGAGGTATTACCCAGCAAGGCTCGCCGTTGTCCTTGCTCACCTGCTCCGGCAAAAGCCCCAAAGCGGTACAGGATTTGGTCGCCCATCTCAAATAATCCTTTGCTTTTTCATATTCTTTTATCTCAATATAATACAGGGCCACCCACAAAGTTGCCAATACCCACGGGTTTCCTCCAATATAGTTGTCATTTTCATATCTTTTTATTCCGCCCACCGGGTGGGAAGTCAAAGCCCTTTCAATGGCTTCCACTGTTTTTTTCACACGTTCGTCATGCACATCAAAAACACCGAAAGGAATGGAAACTCCAAGAAGGCTTACATCAATGGTCCAGTCTTCCAAAGTAACATCCCTGAAATACCCTTTTTCATTGACTTTTATTACCGTCGTGTAGGGCGAATGTTCACTTCCCCATGGATTGAGCTTAGTGCGCACACTTCTGATGAATCTTCCGACCTCATCCCTCCAAAAATTTTTCTCTATGGAGGCTTTCATATCAGAAGCCGCCTTTTCCCATTTTTCAATTAATTCTTCGGAAGCACCAAGAATTCGTGCCGCTTCAGCACCGGCTTTAATGCCCGCATATACTGCGGCACTGGAATAAGTGTGTTCTCCAACCCTTTCCTCCCACAAATCATAGCTTGGGGCAGGCAATCCTGTGTCGCTGTCTATAAACCGGGTTAAAAATTCAACACCTTTTTTTATGCTCTCCCACATGCTTTTAAGAAAATCTATATTCTTTGTGACCTCATAGTGTTTTAACATACCCCATATAAGGGTACCTGTCTCGTCTATCTGAAGTCCCCATGATGGGGCAAGGTTTCCATCCATGTGATATCTTTGCTGCCACGAGCCGTCATCATCCTGGGTCATAACAGCCCACTGGTAGAATTTGTCCACTGCTTCGGTAAGCCCTGCGGTATCCAGTGCGCCGGTAATAAATGCCGCATCCCTTCCCCAGCAGTATGCATAGCGCCCGCACCTTGAAAATCCTTCATCTATTTCCGCTGAAGCCAGCAATCCTCCCGTCCGTTCATCGGACATAAGCTTAAACACCAAAATAGACCTTTTATACAAGTTGTCAATATTCTTGTCTCCCGTTACAATCAATCTTGCATTTTTCAGAAAGTCCAGCCAATACTTGCGAGTTTTCTCATACTCCTCATCGACATTCATTTTTCTGCACCATCTTACCAACTCTTTAACGCCTTTTAAGGTATGGGAGGCACAGATGAAGAGATTAAAAGTTTTCTTTCCTCCTGGTTCAATCTTCCCAATATTAAAGGACATGGCCCCATCCTTCATCATTCCTATGGAGTCATATCCGTAAAGCTCCGTGTACCTTGCACAGTCAAAAGCGTTATTCCCCAATTGAAACTGTACAACTTCACTGTCTGATGAAATTGAAATATAGTAATTATGCCTGTAATGAATAAGAGCATCCACATTAAAGTCAAACAGAGTGCTTCTTAGTTCAGGAGTTGTAGAGACTGTTGAAGAATATTGAACAAAACCAAGATCCACTTCATTTGGCCCAATATTTTCTATTACATATCTTCTTACCATTACATCCCTGTCTTTCAGAACAAAGTCCGTCTGCTCCACTCGAAGTCCTCTGCCGCCATCCTCACATATTGTTTTTAGAATATTGGTGTCTTCCACATAATACTGAGTGTGGTGCCAGTTGTCTTCATAAAACCAGGAAGTGCTGTTTTTCTGGCCCGTATAAAAGATTCCCGTCGCCATTTTTTCAAAATGCTGCGGATAGTCAATGTTGGGCCAAAAAAGTCTTGTAAGCTCACCATTTCGTGTCAGACACACAAGCATGCCGGAATTTCCGATAATCGCATCATTAAAGTATGTGTTCGCCATGGCCAACCCCCGTAATTATTAGGTCACTTACTCAATTTTGGATATCAACAAATATCAAAAGCTTTGTTTCATTTTCTGAAATGGCTAACAACTTGCGCACAGAATTGTGGCAAAATCATCCAGAACAGAAACACACAATAAAGCCGTTGTAGCATGCAAAATATATATCGTATTGTATATATCTAATTATAACATATTTTATTATTTATTTATCATAAATATTTTTCCTTATTAAGTACAAAATAAATAAAGATGTTTTGCGCCAGGAAAAACAATCTCTATAATATAAATTTATTTGGAGGAATCAGATGCTATCACAATTAAACGGCATTATATACGGCACAACCCAAATTATGCAGGTGGTAATATTCATAGCGGGATGTTATTTTTTCGGAATATCAATCTTTGGCTGGATAAAGCGCAGGGAAACCAGCCCTAAAGAATATGTTCCCCAAAAAAAGTTTGCTTTGATCGTTGCCGCCCATAATGAAGAAGCGGTAATCGGCCATATAGTTGACAGCCTCTTTAGGCAAAATTACCCCCGCAATCTTTTTGACGTATATGTAGTTGCCGACAACTGTACGGACAGAACCGCCGAAATTGCTGAAGAACACGGCGCAATTGTATACAAAAGGTACAACAACTCCGCCCGGGGAAAGGGATATGCCCTGGAGTGGATGTTTGAAAAAATATATAATATGGAAGAAAAATATGATGCAATAAGTGTATTCGATGCCGACAACCTCGTTTCAGCCAATTACCTTTTGGAAATGAACAAGCAGCTTTGCAAGGGCCACAAGGTTGTTCAGGGATATGTTGACAGCAAAAATCCTTTTGATTCATGGATTACATTGTCATACTCCATAGCTTTCTGGCTTTCAAACAGGATATTCCAGCTTCCCAGGTACTATTTGGGCTTGAGCTGCGGTCTTTGCGGCACGGGCTTTTGCATTTCCGTGGATGTTTTAAAAGAAATAGGCTGGGGAGCAACATGCCTTACAGAAGATTTGGAATTTACAATGAAGCTGGCCCTGAACAACTACAAAGTCGCATGGGCTCACAACGCTGTGGTTTATGACGAAAAACCCATTACATTAAAGCAGTCATGGAACCAGCGTAAAAGGTGGATGCAGGGTCATGCCGACTGTGCAAGCCGATATTTGGGCCCGTTGTTTAAAAAAGCCTTCAGGGAAGGAGATTTAATAGCTTTTGACTGCGCGGTTTACTTGTTTCAGCCCATAAGGCTGGTTTTTATCGGGCTGATAACAATAATGATGTGGATTCAAACCGTTTTCCCTGAATCCCCTTTTTATAATCTTAAGTATGTTTTTCCCACAGAAGTATGGTCCGTGTTCGTAACGCTGCAGTTTCTCTATGGTCCTTTGGTGGTGCTTTCGGAGAAAAAATTCAATCTCAAGGTGCTTTACGGCTTTTTGATTTATCCTTTTTACTGCATTACGTGGATACCAATCACCATACAGGGATTCATGAGTAAAAACAATAAAGACTGGAGCCACACTCAGCATTCAAGGAAAATAAGCATATCCGATCTTGAAAAGGCATAAAGAAAGAAGGCATAAAAAAGCAATAAAAAAAGAGCCAAAGGAATTGCGTCCTCTGACTCTTTTCCTCTTAGCCCTTGTTTGAAACAAGCTCGCTTTTGTCTTTGACAAATACCAGTTCATCATCTTTAACGTCGACAAATACCTTGTCTCCCGACTTTACTCTGCCTTCCAGCATTTCCTCCGCAAGTCTGTCCTCAACCATGCTCTGTACAGCCCTTCTTAACGGCCTTGCTCCGTACACAGGATCAAATCCTTTCTTTGCAAGAAGAGCTTTTGCTTCGTCCGACACCTCAATTTCAATTGAATTCTGTTTAAGTCTTTCCGCAAGATTGTCTATCATAAGTCCTACTATCTGCTTTAAGTGTTCTTCCTCAAGAGGATGGAACACGATTATTTCATCTATTCTGTTTAAGAACTCGGGTCTGAAGTTCTTTTTGAGCTCATTCATAACGTTGTTCTTCATGTCTTCATAGCTCTTCTTTTTATCCTGGGCGACCGGAGCAAATCCCAGCTGCTTTGGCTCGGTTATAAGCCTTGCACCAATGTTTGATGTCATGATAATTACCGTGTTTCTAAAGTCCACCACCCTGCCCTGGGAATCCGTCAGTCTTCCGTCTTCAAGAATTTGAAGCAGAATATTGAATATGTCCGGATGTGCCTTTTCAATTTCGTCAAACAACACTACCGAATAAGGCTTTCTTCTTACTTTTTCGGTAAGCTGTCCTCCTTCTTCATAACCTACATATCCCGGCGGTGAACCTACAAGTCTTGAAACGCTGTGCTTTTCCATGTACTCCGACATGTCTATTCTAATCATTGCGTTTTCCTCACCAAAGAGAGCTTCTGCCAAAGCCTTGCTAAGTTCAGTTTTTCCAACGCCTGTAGGACCCAGGAAAATGAATGAACCCACCGGCCTCTTCGGGTCTTTAAGACCCACTCTTCCTCTTCTGATGGCTTTGGATATTGCCTTTACCGCTTCATCCTGCCCTATTACCCTTTTGTGAAGTATGTCTTCCATCTTCATAAGTCTTTCCGATTCTTCCTCGGCAAGTCTCTTTACCGGAATACCCGTCCAGTCGGACACTATTACTGCAATATCATCTTCACTGACTACGTTTGTTGTGGTCTGATTTTTCTGCTGCCAACTGTCCTTTGCCTTTTCCAGCTCATTTTTCAGCCTCTGCTCCTCATCTCTTATACGGGCGGCCTTTTCAAATTCCTGGCATACTATAGCATCTTCTTTTTCTTTTCTGAGTCTTTCCACTTTTTCCTCGAGATGTTTCAGATCAGGAGGTGCGGTAAAGGATTTCAGCCTTACCCTTGATGCCGCCTCATCAATAAGGTCGATGGCTTTATCGGGCAGGAACCGGTCCGTAATGTATCTGTCCGACATGTTTACGGCTGCCACCAAAGCCTCATCAGTGATTTTCACACTATGATGTGCTTCATACTTGTCTCTCAGACCCCTCAATATTTCTATTGCTTCTTCTTTTGTCGGCTCTCCGACAAGTATCGGCTGGAATCTTCTCTCCAAAGCCGCGTCCTTTTCAATGTGCTTCCTGTACTCATCAATGGTGGTGGCACCGATAACCTGAATTTCGCCCCGCGCCAAAGAAGGCTTTAATATATTGGAAGCGTCGATTGCACCTTCAGCGGCTCCGGCTCCGATGATAGTATGCATTTCATCTATGAACAGTATTACATTGCCCGCCCTTCTGATTTCATCAAGAGCTTTTTTAAGCCTTTCTTCAAATTCACCTCTGTATTTTGCACCGGCAACCATTGAGGACAAGTCCAAAGTCACAACTCTTTTGTCCTTCAATATTTCCGGAATATTTCCCTCAACTATCTTCTGGGCAAGCCCTTCTGCAATCGCAGTCTTACCGACTCCGGGCTCACCAATCAGACAAGGGTTGTTTTTGGTTCTTCTGCTCAAAATCTGTATAACTCTTTCAATTTCCTTGTCACGGCCTATTACCGGGTCAAATTTTGCCTCCCTTGCCATCTCCGTCAAGTCTCTTCCGAACTGGTTCAGGGTCGGTGTGTTCGAATATGATGAATGGCCTTTTGGCACACCGGTGGAATTGGGTGCTTCTTCACTGAGCATGTTCATTATTTCCTGAACAAGCTTTTGATGCTCGACTCCCAAGTCCTTCAAAATTCTTACGGCAACGCTTTCCCCTTCTTTCATTATTCCTAAAAGAAGGTGCTCCGTTCCGATATAGTTGTGACCCATTCTGCGGGCCTCTCTATAGCTAAGCTCCAGAACCCTTTTGGTTCTCGGAGTGAAATCCAAAGGCTGGCCCATCATTTCGCCGCGTCCGATGAGTTCTTCAATTTCCCTTATAACTTTCTCTTCAGTAACGCCCTGGCTTTGCAAAACCCGCGCGGCGACTCCACTTCCTTCTTTTACCAATCCCAGAAGAAGGTGCTCCGTCCCGACATAATTATGTCCCAATTCTATTGCCATGTTTTGAGAAATATTTATTGCTTTTTGTGCTTTTTCGGTAAAACGTCCGTACATGGTACATCCTCCTTCACATCTATATTTGTTTATCGTGCCGGCTCTTTACCTTAGTTTGTTCCTTATGGTTTCCGCCCTCTTTATATCCCTTTCTTCCGGATTCATTGGCCGTCCCACGCTCTCCTGCAGGTTTGCCGGCTGTACCAGGAGTTGTATTTCATTAAGCTTTCTGATGTCTATATCTGTAATTATTCCCATATCAACTCCCAATCTAACATCGGACAATAATTTTAATCCCTCTTCCGATGTCATTATCCTCGCGTTGGACAAAAGACCCAAAGAACGGAAAATCCTGTCCTCAAATCTGTAGGTATTTTGCTTGTAAAGCTGTTTTCTTAAGTTTCTCTCCTGATCGATTATCTGTTTTGCGATGTTGTTGATGTTGGAAATTATCTCTTCCTCGGTAAGTCCCAGAGTAACCTGGTTGGATATCTGATACATGTTTCCCGACGCTTCGGAATTCTCGCCGTAAAGCCCTCTTACCGCAATTCCAAGCTTTGTGCATGCCTCAAGAATACCTTTTATGTATCCTGTCATGGTAAGAGCGGGAAGATGAAGCATTACCGAAGTCCTTATACCGGTCCCCAGATTGGTGGGACAACAGGTAAGATATCCGAATTTTTCGTCGAAAGCATAATCAATGGTTTCCTCCAGCAGGTTGTCTATCTGGTTGCACAGGTTCCATGTATCTTCAAGCTGCAAACCTGCAGCCAGACATTGTATCCTGAGATGATCTTCCTCATTAATCATTATGCTTATATTTTCTTCCGCGCTGATTATCACTCCGCTTTCAATACGGCTTTCCGCCAGGTCCGGGCTTATAAGATGTTTTTCCACCAGCACCTGTCTTTGAATCGGTGTCAATTCATGAATATCTATAAATCTGAAATTATTTGCAACGGAACTTCTTCCGAAAATTGCTTCCTTAACCTTTTTTATTACCAATTTCCCGTCTTCCCTTTTCATTTTGGACGGGAAAGGAATCCCGTTAAAGTTCCTTGCTATTCGCACTCTCGTGCTCATTACCACGTCTGATTCAGGACCTATTTGCATGTACCATTCGTTCATCACATACACCTCCTGCTCCTGCAAAACCAAAATGTGGCACTTACATATTGTTTTGGTTCGACTCAAGATTTCTGATTTGATCTCTCAATATTGCCGCCTTTTCATATTCCTCATTTTTTATGGCAATATTAAGCTGTTCTTTTAATTTCTCAATTTCTCTGGAAATTTTAATACTTCCAAAGGCTCTGGACGGAAACTTTCCATTGTATTGTATATTTCCATGAAGTCTTCTAAGCAGCGGAACCAATCTGTCGCCATATGTTTTGTAACAGTTGGAGCATCCCAGCTTGCCTACTTTTTTAAACTCCTCATAGCTCATCCCGCAGGTTTCACACACCACATCCTGGTTTTGCTGAGGAGCCGATGCCATGTATGGAAAACCCATAAAACCTGAGAAAAAGTCATTTATGCTAAAAGGAGAAATCACATTAAACTTGCCTTCCTCCCTGGCACATTGTTCACAGAGGTAAATCACAGTCTTGTTGTTGTTTATTATTTGTGTCATTTGAACATTGGCAACTCTTTTCTGACATTTCTGACACAACATCTACTATCACTCCTTTCAAAAAGGCCAAAACCATAGGTTACACATATTAAACCAAAAGACACACCAGCATGTTTTTCAGAATACTGGCTCTGATTTGCCCTCTGCTTTCCACAGGAACGGCTGCAAGAGCCTTGTCGCTGGTAGCTGCTTTAAGAAGCATGGCTTCTTTTTCCGTCACTACATTGTGGTCCACAAAGTTGTTTATAAATACATGGGCCGACTGCTGTGAAATGCTGTCTCCCATGGAGTTTATGATGTGCATAAGATAATTCTTGCCTTCATGTCCTATACTTACCCGCGTTATCTTTATATATCCTCCTCCACCCCTGCGGCTTTCAACATAATAGCCCCTCTCTGTCGTAAATCTTGTGTCTATTACATAGTTTATCTGTGACGGGACACAGTTGAATTGGCTGGCAAGCTCGTTTCTCTGTATTTCAATGGTTCCGTCAGTGTCATCTATGAGCTGTTTGATAAATGCCTCTATAAGATCACTGAGTCTCGCCATATTAATCACCCTATTCCTTGCTGATTTTGACTTTCTTTGACCTTCGATTATATTATAAAACACTTTATATCTATATTCAAGGTTTTTTTCTTTAATATCCAGTCATAATAAGCAATTATTTCAATTTATTTAAAGAAATAATATGAATATACATTATTTATTCTTAGTAGCTCACTTTTTCACCCCTTTATTTTTTTCATACTTTATTTTTATATTTTTTAATATTACATTTAAAATATTATATCTAAAGTATATTTTTTCCTGCTAAAAAGTCGAAAAGAATTTGCCGTCTCGTTATTTTTGCCAAAGGCACCATGCCATATTCATGCAAAAATCCTCATTAGTATTGCCAACAGCAGCAATATTATTGGCTGATGAATCAAATATATTAAAAGCGAATTTCTTCCAAGAAAACCTATAGGATTTTCTTTGATTGTAAACTTGAAAATGCTTTTCTTTTCCCTGTAAAAAAGTCTGCTTAACACAATACCAAACAAAAAAGCCCATGCCCACGGAAAAACAGGATAATAATCCGCTGAAGCAAATTTGTCATTGTAAAACCCAAACATGAAAAAATAATTGTGGGAAACTTCTACATAAGGAATGACAAATTGAGTCATTCCAATAATCAAACTCAATATTAAAAGCGAAGGAGTCGGAATTTTTTTTAAAAAAGGTGAAACTATCATACATAAACCGATAAGATGAAGCACACCGAAAGAAATAAAATATTCTCTGCCGACGATAAAGGTAACAAAACTTATAAGCAAAGCGGCAGAAAGAACCACAACTCCCCGCTTAAAACTATTTTTGCTAAAGGCGGTACTGATGCCGGAAACCATTATAAACAACGTGGCAACAACAATTCTTATTTTATCTATAAATCCCGTACCGTAACCTATGGGAATATTATAAACAAACTCAAGGTCAAACAAAATATGAAGTACCACCATGATTATTACAAGAATTCCTCTTAGAACATCAATTTCCCAAATTCGTTCCCTTACAGAGCTCTCTTTCTTTATCATTCATTTTGCATCCTTCCTCAACTGATTGACACAGCAATAAACTTATCATAAATAATATAATAGTATAAACAAGTTTTCCCCAAAAAATTTTCAACTGCGCTGCATAATTTAAATCAAAAACTCAGATTCAAAAAGGGTACGGTCTTTATTACCATACCCTTTTTCGCGGCAAATAAAACAATATGTAAATATATAAAATTATTGCGCCTCTTCCGCAGCCATATTCTTTCTTGCTTCCTCAATCACCTTCTGACTTACATGAGGCGGTGCTTCTTCATATCTTTCAAACCACATCTTAAATGAACCTCTTCCCTGGGTCATCGATGTCAGGTCCGTGGCATATTTAAACATTTCGGCTTCGGGCACTTCTGCAACAACCTGCTGAATGCCGTTTTCCTGGGGATTCATTCCAAGTATTCTTCCTCTTCTCTTGTTCAGGTCACCGATTATTTCTCCCATATAGCTTTCAGGAACATAAACCTCCACATGGTAAATAGGCTCCAAAAGAACCGGAGACGCCTGCTCCATACCTTTCTTGTAAGCAATATTTGCGGCTATTTTAAAGGCCATTTCTGATGAATCCACAGAGTGATATGATCCGTCCACCAGCGTTGCCTTAAGGAATACTACCGGATAACCCGCCAGCACGCCTTTTCGGATACTTTCCTGCAACCCTTTCTCAACCGCCGGGATATACTGCTTCGGTACCGCACCTCCGAATATTTTTTCATCGAAGGTCAGTTCTTCCTTGTCGCCGGGTTCAAATTCTATCCAAACATGACCATATTGCCCGTGACCGCCGGACTGTTTCTTGTGCTTTCCTTCCACTTTGACTTTTTTCTTAATTGTTTCACGATATGGTATTTTTGGGGGAGCCAGTTCAACCGACACGCCAAATTTTGTTTTGAGTTTGCTCACTATTACATCCAAATGAATTTCGCCCATACCGGAAATGATGGTTTGATGGGTTTCGTTGTTTGTGGTAACTTTGAAAGTGGGGTCTTCATCCTGAAGCTTGTTCAGACCTGCACTTATTTTTTCCTCATCACCTTTTGCCGTTGGCTGAACAGCCATGGAAATGACAGGTTCCGGAAACTCTATCTTGTCCAATACCACGGGATTTTCCTGAGTGCACAGGGTGTCATTCGTGTTTACCGACTGAAGCTTGGTTACCGCTCCTATGTCTCCTGTCACCAGCTTATCCACCGGAATATTCTTTTTCCCTCTTAATACAAATAGCTGCGATACTTTTTCCGTTTTACCCGTTGTGGTGTTGTAAACCGTGGACTCCGACTTTAATGTTCCTGAGAATACTCTTATCATCGAAATCTTTCCTACGAAAGGATCGGCAATTGTTTTGAAGACTAAAGCGGAAAGGGGTGCATCCTCGCTGGTTTTAAGTTCGCAAATTTCGTCTTTGCCTGATTTTTTCGCTTTTATCACACCGGAATCAATCGGTGAAGGCATAAATTCAATGATAGAATCCATCAGTGTTTTTACTCCGAAATTTAAAGCCGCCGAACCACAGAAAACCGGAACCAAAGAGCCATCCTTTATTCCCTGCCGAATTCCTTTGCTTATTTCCTCATCGGTAAATTCCTGGCCGTCAAAGAATTTTTCCATAAGTTCTTCACTGGTTTCCGCCACTGCTTCAATCAAAGCATTTCTGATCTCTTGTGCCTGATTGTTCAATTCGGAAGGAATATCTGTATCAACCAGTTTATCTTTATCAAACTTTTTGGCTTTCATCGTTACGATATCCACATATCCGGTAAACTTGGAATTTTCAACGATGGGGATTTGAAAGGCAATCACGTTTTTCCCGAAGGCCGCAGCCAATTGTTCCAAAGTTCTGAAGAAGTTTGCATTTTCATCATCCATTTTATTCACGAAAAAGATTACAGGAATTTTTCTTTCCCGGGCTCTAGCCCACGCTTTTTCCGTTCCAACCGCAACTCCGCTTTTTGCCGAAACCAAAATTACGGCACCATCCGCAACTCTTATTCCCTGCTTTACTTCTCCGACAAAATCAAAATATCCGGGAGTATCAATTACGTTAATTTTGTGGTCTTTCCATTGACATGGGCAAATAGACGTGCTGATTGAGCTCTTTCTTTTGATTTCCTCAGGATCGTAATCTGAAGTGGTGGTACCGTCTTCGACTCTTCCGAACCTCTCAAGTACTCCGGTGTTATAAAGCATCGCTTCCGCCAAAGTTGTTTTTCCCGCTCCTCCGTGAGCCATCAGGCAGACGTTGCGAATCCTATCCGCAGCCAGGTCTTTCATAATAATTCCCCCTTGTATATTTATTGAACTTATAAAAGTTCATTTTCACTACCACAAACATAAAACAGGTTACTTCAAATGCCAGAATTACTATGTCAACCATGCTGTGTACTACGGAATGCACACTCGGATATTTGTTTTATAGGTTCTGATAATAGAAATATTTAATTCTCTTATTATACTCTATTATAATTCTATTTTTTTTATAAATTTCCTTTCAGGCGCGGAAACATTTTTGCGGTAATATTTTTGCAAAGCAACCAGTAATATGTCTGCCAGTAATTAAATTTTATGACTGAAGTATCATATTTTATGAAAGGTATTTGAATTTAACCGCCGGTATTTCCTGTAAGTTGCCTTTTTTAAAGTTATTTGTTGTTGACATTTGCACATTAACATTGTACATTAATATAAAAGAATCAAAAAGCAAGCAACAAGTTGTTTGGCAGAATGGTAGAATGGTATTTAAGGTATCAAAAAAGTAAAATGATTAATTTACCATGATTAATCAGTCAGGACGGTTAGAAAGGAAGGAATGTGAAGATGGTTATTGTAATGAAACCCAACTCAACGGAAAACGACATCAACGAGGTAGCAAAGGTATTGACTTCTTTGGGACTTGGGGTGCATATTTCAAAGGGTTCCGAAAGGACTATTATCGGTGTAATCGGCGACAAAAGGAAGCTTTCCGACGTACCTTTAGAGCTTATGAACGGCGTCGAAAAGCTGATTCCCATTGTGGAGTCATACAAGCTCGCAAGCAAAACTTTTAAGCCGGAACCCAGTATAATCGACGTCGGCGGTGTAAAAATCGGAGGCAAGGAAATTGTTGTCATGGCAGGTCCCTGTGCCGTTGAAAGCAGGGAGCAGATTATGGCTGCCGCCCAGGCAGTAAAAAAAGCCGGTGCGCAGTTTTTAAGGGGCGGAGCTTTCAAGCCGAGGACTTCCCCTTATTCATTCCAGGGGCTTGAAGAAGAAGGATTAAAACTTTTAAAAGAAGCAAAAGAAGCAACCGGACTTCTGATTATAACCGAGGTTACCAGCGAAAGAGCCATAGAAATAGCCGACAGTTATGTTGACATGTTCCAGGTGGGAGCGAGAAATGTTCAGAATTTCCAGCTTCTGCGCGAGATTGGTCGCTCCAAGAAACCTGTTTTGCTGAAAAGAGGTCCTTCAACCACTATAGACGAATGGTTGAATGCGGCTGAATATATAATGAGTGAAGGCAATTACAACGTTGTTCTTTGTGAAAGAGGCATAAGAACCTTTGAAACGGCTACCAGAAACACACTGGATATCAGTGCGGTGCCTGTTGTAAAAAGCTTGAGTCATCTTCCGATAATTGTCGACCCAAGCCATGCGGCAGGAAAAGCCCAGTATATTCTTCCTCTTTCAAAGGCGGCAATTGCCGCGGGCGCAGACGGACTTATCGTAGAAGTCCATCCGAATCCAAAATGTGCATTGTCCGACGCTGCCCAACAACTTCCGCCGGAAGATTTCTGTGAACTGTGTAAAGATATAAGTAAAATTGCCGAAATATTAGGAAGAGAGTTTCACTATGCAGGTTGAAAAGATATCCATTATCGGGCTTGGACTTATCGGCGGGTCGCTGGCGAAAGCTTTGAAAGAAAAGCTTGGCATTGAGTCAATAACCGCCGTTGACATCAATGAGAAAAGTCTGAGCCAGGCTCTTAAAGAGGGTTTTATAAAAGAAGGTTTTACCGAACTTAACGAATCGGTATATAATTCTGACATTATTTTCATATGTACACCGGTTAAGGATGCTGTTGAGTATATAACCCGACTGCACGGCAAAGTGAAAGCCGGATGCATCCTGACGGACACAGCAAGTACAAAGGGGGAAATTATAGATTATGTAAATTCATTGGATAATCCCCCCTGCTTCATAGGGGGGCATCCAATGGCCGGTACTGAGAAGGCAGGTTTTTCATCAAGTTTTTCACATTTGTTTGAAAATGCGTACTATATAATGTCGCCTTCAAAAAATTGCCCCGAAGAATCCCTTGAGTACTTGGCAGAAATAATCAGAGGAATCGGCGCAATACCGATAAAGCTTGACTCCAAAGAACACGATATTATCACCGCAACCATAAGCCATGTACCGCATGTAATTGCTTCCGCCCTGGTAAACCTTGTGAAATTCTCTGATTCCCCCGACGGCAAAATGCAAACTTTGGCAGCAGGAGGATTTAAGGATATAACAAGAATTGCATCATCAAACCCTAAGATGTGGGAAAATATTATTCTCAGCAACAAGGAAATAGTTAAATCGACTTTGAATAAATTTACCGAGACAATAAACACTTTTATTGAATATATTGATAACGAAAATTCCAACGGCATATACAATTTTTTCGATTCTGCAAAAAAGTTTCGTGATTCCATTCCAAACAACAGGAAAGGACTCATTGAACCGCAGAACGAGCTTATTGTAGATGTTGTTGACAAGCCCGGCATCATCGGTGAAATAGCAACCATTCTCGGAAACAACGGTATTAATATAAAAAACATTAATGTTTCCAACAGCCGGGAGTTTGAGCAGGGGTGTCTCAGAATCACACTGCCCGATTCAGGCAGTGTGGCCGAGGCTTATGAACTGCTCGCAAAAAAGGGTTATAAAGTGTTTAAAATTTGAAAGTACAAAGTTTGCAAATAAATTTTTATCGGTAAAATTCGTACCACAAATAAAAGCATCACTTATACTTATGGAATGGGGGAATAAGCGTGTTAATTGAGCAAAGGGATTCACTGAGAGGCGAAATAAACATACCCGGGGATAAATCTATTTCCCACAGGGCGATTCTTTTCGGCTCTCTGGCAAAAGGAACCACCGAAATTGAGGGACTCATGATGGGTGAAGACTGCCTCAGTACCATCGACTGCTTTAGGAAAATGCATGTAAGCATTGAAATACTCCCAAACAAGGTAAAGATTCATGGAAACGGTTTGTATGGTTTAAAACCACCCTCTGCTCCTTTAAATGCCGGGAGATCCGGTACTGCGTTAAGGCTTCTTTTGGGTGTTCTTTCAGGCCAGCCTTTTTCATCTGTGCTTACCAGAAATGAAGCAGTTTTAAGGAAACCCGTGGGTAAAGTTGTGGCTCCTTTAAGACAAATGGGAGCAAACATTACCGGAAGAGAGAACGGAAATATCTGCCCGCTTTCAATCCAGCCGGCAAAACTTACCGGTAAAACCCACCATGTTTCCATTTTGGACACATATATAAAGTCTCCGCTCCTTATTGCAGGTCTCTATGCTGACGGAGAAACCACGGTAATTGAAGAAGTAAAGTCAAGAGACCATTCCGAGTTGATGCTGAACTACTTTGGAGCTGACATTAAAGTAAACGGCCTGGAGGTGACATCCCGGAGGGTTGAGAACCTGTATGCTCAGCATATTCAGGTGCCCGGAGATATTTCAATAGCTGCATATTTCATAACAGCCGGTTTGATAGTGCCAAATTCTGATATAGTAATCAAAAATGTCGGTATCAATCCTACAAGAGCAGGAATTCTTGATGTATATAAATCAATGGGAGCTAAAATTGAAATTCTCAACGAACGGGTTGTCAGCAATGAAAAAGTCGCTGATATCAGGGTTGTTTCCTCGCCTCTTAACGGAACAACCATTGAGCGCAGCATGATTCCAAGACTTATAGACGAAATCCCGATTATTACCGTTGCTGCTTCCGTTGCCAAAGGTACTACGACAATTACCGGCCTTAAGGGCTTTAAAACAAAAGAATCGGGCAAACTCAGCCGTATGATAGCTGAACTTTCCAAACTTGGAGCCACATTGCATGAAACGGAGGACGGAGTAATTATCGAAGGTAAAGAACACCTCAAAGGCACTGTGGTGGAAGGTCACAATGACGCCGCAATTGCCATGTCCCTTTGTGTGGCAGGTCTTGTTGCGGAAAATGAAACCAACATCAGAAAAACACAGGTACTTGATATAGCATATCCTGATTTTATAACCGTTTTGAACAAACTGTAACAGTAAATTACAATTTTAAATAACGTTTTTACTTTAAACAACTTTTATACCGATAATCATAACCACCGGCTCAGCCGGTGGTTTGCTCTAGCCCTATAAGGGCATGGTCCTTGCAGAGTCTTAAGACGCGTTGAATGGTTCGCCAACCGCATATTCTTCTCAAGCCACCACTAAAGTGGTTTTATTTTTTGCTTTTATTTACTCGCTCACCCGTAAACGGGTCTATATACTCATTTAAACTTATCTGGTCGCTTGCTATATCTTCTTGTAATTGTCTCCTTATATATTGCTCAATTGCTTTTCTGTTCCTTCCTACTGTGTCTACATAGTATCCCCTGCACCAAAAATGTCTGTTCCCATATTTATACTTTAAATTTGCATGCCTATCAAAAATCATTAACGAGCTTTTTCCTTTCAAATATCCCATAAAACTTGATACACTTATTTTTGGTGGTATACTAACTAACATATGTATATGATCGGGACAAAGGCTTGCTTCTATTATTTCTACTCCTTTCATTTCGCATAGCTTTCTTAATATTTGCCCTATGTCTTTCTTTATTTTACCGTATATTACTTGTCTCCTATATTTTGGTACAAATACTATATGGTATTTACAATTCCATTGCGTATGTGCTAAACTAGCATTATCACGCATCGTGATACCTCCTTTGTTTTTAATGTAGTTGGCGAACCTACATTATTGTAACAAAGGAGGTTACTTTTTTCTACTCATAGACACTGTCTCTTTAGAACCACTGGCATAGCCAGTGGTTTTCTTTAAACAATAAAAACCGGACGCTGCAAATATTGTCCGGTTTTTTATATTTACATTCTGTTTTACATTCTGTGTTTTTATATACTTTTACGACTTATTTCTTTGACTTTTGCGCATTTCATTCAATCTGTATCCCAAAACCATAAGACTGTCGCTTAAGTGAACATTTTCGATTATAACATCGTAAGGGAGCTTCAAATCCATAGGAGAGAAATTCCACAATCCTTTGACACCAAGCCGTGCCACTTTGTCGGCCACTGCTGGAGTGTTTTCGTACGGAACACAAAGAATTGCAATATCAACCTGATTTTCCGCCACGAACCGGTCCAAACTGTCAAGATGCATAATCTCCACATCTCTTATTTTCTTACCTATCAAATTTGGATTTATATCAAAAATACCTATAAGCTTAAAGCCTCTTTTTTCGAAATTGGTGTAATTTGCTAGAGCCTGGCCCATATTTCCGGCTCCGATGATAATAATTTTAAACGCTTCATTTACACCAAGAATATTGCCTATTTCCTTATACAGATACTCGACATTGTATCCGTACCCCTGTTGTCCAAATCCTCCAAAACAGTTCAAATCCTGACGTATCTGAGATGCAGTTATTCCCATCCTGGAACTTAATTCCTTTGAAGATATCCTTGTTATCCCAAGCTTCAAAAGATCAGAAAGGTATCTGTAGTACCTGGGTAAACGTCTGATTACTGCCATGGAAATTTTTTTATCCAAATTCATTACTTTCACCTCAAAGTTTTATCTTGGAGCAACTTTACATCACTACCCGGGTAATTGGATTATAACATCTTTGTTATTTTATTGTCAATATTGCTAAGAGGCTGCATTTCTGCTAAAATGGATTGGGCCAATGTTCAGAAGATTGTAATCTGCATGGTTTTTACATTTTTATTTTAACATATTTTTTTTATTTTGTTATATTTTTTATTTTTCTAAGATAATTTTTTGGGTTTGCAAGGTGATGGAGTATGATAGTTTTAGGTTGTAACAATATAAGTCTGTCCTTTGGAGTCACAACAATACTGAAAGATATTTCTTTCAGTATCAATGATACTGACAAAGTCGGCGTTGTGGGAGTAAACGGAGCGGGCAAATCCACACTTTTTAAAATAATAGCCGGCGAATACATTCCGGACAGCGGAGAAATTTATACAGCCAAAAACTCAAAACTCGGTTACCTTGCACAAAATTCCGGTCTGGACTCGTCCAACACAATACTGGAAGAAGTCCTGGCGGTGTTTTCCCACTTCACTGAAATGGAATCCCGTATAAAAGATTTGGAAAAATCCATGAGCACAGAAAAAGATGAAAATCAATTAAATTCAATCATGAAGGAGTATTCACGATTGACCGATGAATATGCCCGTTTGGGAGGGTTTGAATATCAAAGCCGCGCAAAGGGTGTTTTGAAAGGTTTGGGATTTGAGGAAGACCAATTCTCATTGAATGTCATGAATTTGAGCGGGGGGCAGAAAACAAGGCTTGCCCTGGCAAGGCTTCTTCTTACCGAACCGGATATTCTTCTTCTGGACGAGCCTACAAACCACCTTGACATAAAGGCCGTGGAATGGCTGGAAGAGTTTTTGTCAAATTACAAAAAGTGTTTGATGGTTATATCCCATGACAGATATTTTCTTGACAAAATCACCAACAAAACACTGGAAATTGAAAACTGTGAATGCAAGCTCTACAACGGCAATTATTCAAGATATTTAAACCAAAAAGCTGTGGACCGGGAAATTCAGCAAAGGCATTATGAACAGCAGCAGAAGGAAATTGCACGAATGGAAGCATTTATAGAGCAGCAGCGCAGATGGAACAGGGAAAGAAATATCATTGCTGCGGAAAGCAGACTGAAAGCCATAGAACGAATGGAAAAAATTGAAGCTCCAAAAAACTTGCCGGAAAAGATAAGAATAAAATTCAAAAGCGGTTTTGCCAGCGGAAATGACGTTCTCTTTGTGGAAGGTCTGGGAAAATCATATCCCGGCAAGCCACTTTTTAAAAACGTAAAATTCAACATCAGAAAAAAAGAAAGAGTATTCATTCTAGGTCCCAACGGATGCGGAAAGTCCACCCTTCTGAAAATACTTACCGGCAAAATTGACGACTATGAAGGAAGCTTCCGGTACGGGCACAATGTAAATCCAGGTTATTACGACCAGGAGCAGGAAGGGTTAAACCCGAACAATACAGTAATTGATGAGGTTTGGAGTGCCGACGAAAAGCTTACCCAGACAGAAATCAGAAATGTTCTGGCAATGTTTTTGTTTAAAGGGGAAGATGTCTTAAAGCCGGTTTCGACTTTAAGCGGCGGTGAAAAAAGCCGGATTTCCCTTATTAAATTGATGCTTTCCGAAGCCAACTTCCTTATAATGGACGAGCCCACAAACCATCTTGATATAAACTCGAGGGAAGTCCTTGAAAGTGCCCTTGCGGATTATGACGGTACTTTGCTCATTGTATCCCATGACAGATACTTTATAGACAAACTTGCAACACGTATTATTGAGCTTGGCGAAACTTCATGCATTGACTTTAAGGGAAACTACACCGAGTTTCATGAGTACAAGAGCAAGTTAAATTCGGGGTCGGACAACCAATCCAAAAATGTCAAAATGACGGCATCAAAAATGGAACATATCGCAACAAAGGAAGAAAAGGCAAGAAAAAGAAAACTTGAAAAACAGCTTGTCGAGACGGAAAAAGAAATCACCGACACCGAAGCCCGCATAAAAGAGATTGAAAATCAAATGACCAACGAGGAAGTTGTCAGTGATCATGTAAAGCTTGTGGAACTTCACAACGAATTGAACGAGCTTAATTTAAAACTTGAACAGCTGTATGAACTTTGGGACAACCTTATGTCTGAAAACAGCAGGTAGCCTTTGTATTTGTATTTTTCATATTTATCAACAGTCAAATTTATCATAGTCAAAGTCTATTGCATCCGGAAATTTATTTATGGTGTTTACCCTTTCAAACATTTCTTTTTTAACATTTTTTGAACATTCAACAGGCTGTATGAATATACTGTCTATGAAAATCCATACTATCATGAAGGAATGATGAATCCAATGTGGTATACCGTACAGCCGGGAGATTCTCTTTATACCATTTCCCAAAGATTTGGAGTAACAATTGCACAGATAAAAAGTGCCAACCAACTTACAAGCGATATTATCTATGTAGGTCAGCGTCTATATATTCCTATAGGAATTCAAGCACCTGTAGTATACACCGTAAGACCCGGTGACACACTGTATCTGATAGCCCGAAGATACAACACCACCGTGGACAGTCTTATGGCTCTTAACAATCTTAGCAGTACTGAGCTGAGAATCGGCCAGCAGCTAACCATCCCCCTTTATACCGAAGCAGTGGTCAATGTGGGTACCGCAAACATCCGCAGAGGCCCGGGAACCAACTTTGGCATAATTACTCGCATGACAAACGGTGCAAGGCTTCCGGTTATCGGTTTTAGCAACAACTGGTACCAGGTACGTCTTTACAACGGAAGAGAAGGCTGGATTTCGGGAAGCATCGTCACCCGCAATGTTTACAGCGGACGCAGGCCTATAACAGGAGTACTGGGATTCTACACCCTTGAGGAAGGTCCCACCCTCCCAAGCTCTTTTACATCCTTTGCAAACAATACAGGGCAGCTTTCCTCAACCGCATTGTTCATGTTCAGAATCAGCGCCGCCAACCCAACCACCATCGAAAAATTTGGAGAGTTTACCGACCAGGATGTTCGCAACCTGGTGGCAATTGCCCACAGGAACAATGTAAAAATTATGCCTGTGGTTCACAACCTGCTGTACAGACCCGGGGGAACCACTCTTGCCAAAAACGTTGTAAAAACTTTGGTCTCAGACCCAAGAAACAGAAATGCCTTTGCGCTGAACCTTGTAAATCTCATAGAAAGATACGGCTTTGACGGTGTAAATATTGACATCGAGGATGTGTTTATAGAAGACAGCGACAATCTTTCCCTCCTGTACACCGAGATATCCGAAGTCCTGAGGCCAAGAGGATATTTCTTCTCTGCATCGGTTCCTTCAAGGGTAAGCGATGAACCCTTCAATCCTTTCTCCGATCCGTTTAACTACAGTGTGATCGGAAGAGCGGTGGACGAATTTGTCGTAATGCTATACAACGAATTCGGATGGCCGGGAAGCCCGCCGGGACCTGCGGTCACCATAGGTTGGATGGAACGCGTGCTAAGATACACCATGAGCAAAATGCCGAGGGATAAGATTATGGCAGCCGTGTCCGTGTTTGGATTCGACTTTAATCTCACCACAGGCCGAAACACCTATGTGACTTACCAGTCGGCGATCAACCTTGCCCGAAGGTACAACAGTGAAATTATTTTCAACGAGGAAAGACAGACGCCCATGTTTACCTACAGAGACGCACAGGGAAATCAGCACGAAGTATGGTTCGAAGATGCCCGAAGCCTCAGATCCAAAATTCAGCTGGCCTGGGAACTCGGCATAAAGGGCGTTGCTTTGTGGAGACTTGGGATGGAAGACCCAAACATCTGGCCAATGCTTCGAAATGAAGTGGTGGTAAGGAAGTTTTAAGAAATTAAATTATTTTAATAAATTTACCTCCATTTAAACATATTTCTTTTTTTCTCCGCACACCGGACAACCTTGAAGCGCCAGGGGAACCTCAAGCCCGCATGTGTTCATAAGTTCTTTGTCCGCAAGAATTTCGGATGTCAGTCCGTCCGCCGCTACTTTGCCTTGCTTTAATACAATAGTTCTTTCGCATATTTCAAGCACCATGTCCAAATCATGGCTGGTAATTATCTTGGTATGTTCAAAATTTTTAAGAAGCTCCATTACCCTTCGCCTGGATCTGGGGTCAAGACTTGAAGTGGGCTCATCCATAACAAGTATGTCCGGCTGCATTGACAAAACCGTTGCAATTGCCGCAGCCCGCTTTTCTCCTCCTGAAAGTTTGTACGGTGCCTTATCTTTCAAGTGGGATATCCCAACCATATCCAGGGACTTCATTACCCTGTCCTCAACTTCTTTTTCATCCAACTTGTAATTTCTTGGGCCAAAAGCCACATCATCATAAACCGTGGTCATAAACAACTGATCATCAGGATTTTGAAAAACCATTCCCAGCCTTTGACGAATTAAGGGCAATGTTTTTTTCGTGACACGAACATCACCCACTCTCACCTCGCCCTGGTTTGGAAAAAGAACTCCCATAAGTACAAGGAGCAACGTGGATTTCCCCGCGCCGTTTTCTCCTACAATCCCGACCGACTCTCCATGACGGACAGTAAAAGATATTCCGTCAATTGCTTTATGACCGTCCGGATAGGTAAAGCTTAAATTCTTCACTTCAAGTTTGTGATGACTCATTTATCTTATCACTCCTGTAAAGAATGTGCCAATTAGCACCGGTATGTCATACATTCTCGCCATTGCGAAGAATAACAGCCATCCCACAAGGTATACAATATCCGAGGCTTTAAACTTTATGCGTTCTCCTGTATTGTACTCCCCGGTAAACCCTCTGACACACATTGCCTGATAAACCCTCTGTGCCCTGTCAAATGTTCTTAATACAAGTTGCCCTGCAAAAGCTCCCCAGTCTTTTATGTGAATGCCATTTTGCAGCGGGGAACGCAGCATATATGCCCTTAGCATCCTTTCCGCCTCTTCCAGTAATACGGATATATAGCGATATGTCAACATAAGCTGTAAAACAAACAGTTTCGGTATTTTAAGCATTCTTAAAGCCGCCGCCAGCCTGTTCATCCCTGTTGTAGCGACAAGCAAAAACACAGCGGCAAGTGCAAGAATACTCTTTACAAAAATCGACATAAGGGTAATCCAGCCCGCTGAAAAGGTAAAACCTCCCAACACAAAAGTTTGCTTTTCAAAAAGCGGATTTAATATGCCAATTCCAACAACAAACGGCTCAACAACCAGAATCCTCTTTAATATAGGTGCCGGAGGAAGCTCCGCAAGACTAATAACAATCACAGGATAGAAAAACAAAGGAAAAAGCCTCGCAATTTCATATTTCCCAAAAGATGCAACCACCACCAAAAAAGCCAAGGTAGTTACGAGTTTCACAAGTGGATGCAACTTGTGAATGAAAGTGTTGTTTTTTGCCAAATCATCCAAATGGTCTATATTATACAGCGAATTACCAATATTTGACATATACAATCAATCCCAACTGAACAAAAGCTGGGTTTTTAGCCCTGCCTTTTTTATTTTATTTACGCAGTTGCATTTTTCTTCATTCTTTTAAGTATGTTAATTGCAAAACCAATGAATACCGTAAACGCAAGAGTCAATACTCCTCCGACAATACCTGAAACACTGGTCCCCAAATTTGCATTAGGCCAAGCTTTCCCGGCATCTTCATTATCTGAAGCTTCCCGGCTTTCACTATATCTTGCTTTAAAATCATAATCCGGTAAAAAAGCGGTTTTCTGCTGTATCTGCGACAATGTTTCATAAATTTCGCCCTGGACTTCCAATTCAGCTGTTCCTGCTGTCTTTTCAACAGACCATTCAAGACCGTCAGGAGCCGATGATGCAAACCAGGAAAGAACACCCCCGACAATTATGGCGGCAACTGAGAACACAGCCAAAAGCTTTTTTACAGATATACCGTCCTGTACTTTTCCTTCGTCCGCTCCTTCAAACAATTCAGGTCTTGTTCTCCAGACGAAAATGACAACCGCCGCCGTTACAAGACCTTCAACTACTCCGATTGCAAGATGTATAGGCTGCATCAGCAATACAAAGCTTCCGAAAGGCAGCTCCGTTTTTCCTGACAAAAGCGTCTCGATTACAACACTGAAAGAACCCATTTGAAGTCCGATTATGGATGATATCAGCGACCCCAAAAAGATTCTTTTTGAATTTATGCCCTTTCGGGTAATCCATTTATAGACACAGGGATAGGATATAAAACAGGTGAAAAAGCCCAAATTGAATACATTGCAGCCGTAGGCAAGCAGTCCACCGTCCCCGAAGAACAATGCCTGAATCAGCAAAATCGACGCCATGGTTAAAAATCCCGCGTATGGCCCAAGCAACACGGCAAGAAGCATTCCCCCTCCAAGATGACCGCTGGAGCCCGTTCCCGGTATTGAAAAGTTAATCATCTGGGCGGCAAACACAAATGCTCCCATGACCCCCATCAACGGAATTTTCTTTTCGTCCATGTCTTGTTTTATTTTATTGACTGAGTAGGCTGCAACTCCGGCAGTAACAGCCATCATGGTTCCGCCCACAGCCGGTGAAATTAGAGCATCAGCCATATGCATATAAAGTCACCCTCCTCATAAAATTTAAAACCCAAAAAGGACTATTTCATATAGCCTCTTTTTGGGTTCATCCCAATTTAATCAAACACCAAAACTCAACAATATCCACGTCTAAAACAATACTCCAAATTAATACCCAAAATTCAACACTCTAAACTTAATGTATTCAAAATTTATAAATTTAATACTCAAAAAAATTCAACACTCCAAATTTAACACCGCAAATTCAGCCTTCATGGCTTAATTCCTCATTTACTATACCACAATATCCAATTCTCCGTCAATACTCTATTGCTGTTCAAAATATTTCACTATTCCTTCTTTTATTGCTTGGGCCAGCTTTTCCTGATATTCCTTGTCGGCAAGCTTCTTCTCTTCTTCTCTGTTGGAAAGAAAACCGCATTCGACTATTACCGTGGGGACCTTTAAATTTCTGAGAATTATCAGTTTCGTATCCTTTACCAGTGCCTCTCTTTTATTATCAGGGTCAACATTTTCCCTCAGTGACTTCTGTATACAATCTGCAAGCTTCTTGCTTTCTTCTGATCTCGGAGGGAAGAAAACCTGGGCTCCATGGGACTGTGGCTGGGTGAACTTGTTCAAATGTATGCTTACCGCAATATCAGCTCCTGATTCGTCTATCAGCTTTTTACGTGCCGTGAGGTCCTGCCCTCTTTTGCTGGTATATCCTTGGGTCCCTTCTTTGTACTTAAGTACATCCTCTTCCCTGGTCATAATAACATTGAAGTTCTCTGCTTCCAAAAGTTCCTTGACCTTTTTCGCAATAGCAAGATTTACATCCTTTTCTTTAAGTCCGCTGTAATCACTTACTGCTCCGGGATCTTCTCCCCCATGCCCCGCGTCAATCACAACAGTTCTTTTTACTGCATTATCATTTGCAACTTCGACTGCATTTTGCCCCGATGCTATGTTAATACTTATCAGCGCCAGCGACAACAAAAAGACCAATCCGATTAAAACTATCTTGTCTTTCTTTATTATCAGAATCATACGGCCTCCCCCTAAATGTGAATCAATTTATTTTAGTCCTTCATACAATAAAGCATATTCACAAACAGGTTGGCCATATACTATTTAATTTAAAAAGCCGCTGTCTTTTACGACTTTTTAAGCCTTTCTTCTGTCTTTCACATAGGAACTTCCCGGTATGGATTTTGCTTTTTTCTTAAGCTCGGCGGCTATTTCAGAAATCTGAACATGGCTTATAAGTTCCCTGACTTCGTTGGTTACTATGGCAAAAGAGATGGATATAAGCGGAAACTTCATTACCTGTCCCTGCCTGTTGCTGGTAACAATATATCCCCTTTTTAAATCTTCCTCGCAATAAAGGGATTTTGATTTTATGTCAAATTCTTCAATTATTCCTTTTACTATATCCTCGGCTTTATCCGGAGTCGACACTATTATAAAGTCATCCCCTCCGACATGGCCTATGAAGTCGTTCTGGTTTCCATAACTACGAACATTATCAACAATAATATCGGCAGTAAGCTTTATAGCCCTGTCCCCACTTGCAAAGCCGTATACGTCATTGTACGCCTTGAAGTTGTCAAGGTCGGCGTAAATAACCGCAAAAAGCTGTTTTGTAGCTATCCTTTGGTTAATTTCACTCTGTATCTCAATATTGCCCTGAAGCCCGGTCAATGGATTTGCCCACCGGTTTCTGTCTATGCGCCTCAGCGTGTTTCGAACTCTGCTCACAAGCTCTCTGGTGTTAAAGGGCTTCGTTATATAATCATCCGCACCCAGTTCCAGTCCTGTAAGCTTATCATCTTCATTATCTTGGGCCGTAAGCATGATAATAGGCATAAGGTTGTTGCCCTCGTCCTCTCTTAGAATTCTGCAGACTTCAAAACCATCCATATCGGGCATGACAACATCGAGCAAAACCAAATCCGGCTTCTCAATCCTGACCATTTCAATGCCTTGACGCCCATTAGACGCTGTTACCACTTCATAACCTTCGTTCATCAGGACATCGGATATTAGTTTTGTCATAAACTCAGTGTCATCAATAACCAATATTTTCTTCTTAAACATTTACTGTGAACTCCCATTAAGATAATTTTAGATATATTTTCCTTTATATATATCGGAATGAATGAGACAAATAATAACATTGTAATAATTATATAATAAAAATTTGATTTTGAACAGTTGAGTTTTCAAAACACATAAAAGGCCAAACAAAAAAGCGGCGGCCTTCACAACCACCGCTTTTTTACAGCCAATATTCATCAACAATAAAGGATTTATGGCGGAATTAATAGCGGGAAGGTAATGCGTTAAAATGCCTGATAACTATAGCTATATCAAATAAATTGATTGCTCCGTCCATATTTAAGTCCAACTCAGCTACATATTCTTCATCTCCGGCTCTTGTGCCAAAAACTTTGGATATTTCCATCACATCCACCATATTAATAGCATTGTCTTGCACTCCTTTACGCTCTACATCCCCGGCCCATAATATGAGCGGATTGTCCTCAGTTGAAACCACTAATTTTCCGGTTCCGTTCACCGTGACATTCCTTTTAAGATAATTTCGCTTGCTTATTTCCAATGTAAATTCCCTCATATCGCCGGGTATGCCGGATATTTCAAAATAACCTTTCTCGTCTGTCTTCGTTGACAATTCCGTTCCTGCAACTTTTACATTGAATCCTGATTTTATTTTTGATTCCGATTCCGGCGGATAATCAAAATCAACCGAAATATAACCTGATACAGTGGTTTTATCAGTACTATCGTTGTTAACGCTTAACACTAAGGTTCTGGTGTTGTCACTGGTATAAATCTCTTCCTCATCTGCTACAACTGTAAAATACAGTATTTCCGTTTCTTTGTCCGCACAAAGTATCTTTTTGTCAAACTGATATTCATACTTCACTATATCGTCTGTGCTGTCAATAACCTTTGTGTCTATCACTTCACCGTCTTCACTGCCCTTTGTTACCTTTAAAGTTGCTCCTGTAGGCACATGGCTTAAGTTTATAATATTGGCAGTGACATATTCAATGTCTCCCTCACTGTATATCTCAAGCTGCAAAGAAATATCGGTATAGCCAATTGTAAACTGTTTAACATTGTCATCTGTGTTGTATTCTTCGCCCTCTACGGTAGAAACCCTGATACTATATGCTTTTTTTGCTATGGTGTCCGGTAAATTCATCAATACAGTCGCTGTTTTGCTCTCTCCTGGTTTCAAGCTTATCTGAACTGCTTCAGAATTAATTATTTCGTCTCCGTTTAAAATATCAACAACCAATTCTTCAACACCAATTTCGCCATTATTGGTTACTTCAACATCAATTGCGAGCTGTGTGCCAGGTATAACTTTACTATGGTCGAAATTCACGCTGTCAATGGACAGATTGTAGGACGGAACAACCTTGATAATGCATAAATCAGCCTGTTCATTTCCATCCTCCAGCAGGGATAATCTGCTAAATGCAATACTAAAGTTGCCTTCATCGTCAAAAACACCATCCGGAGATTGAACTTGGCCTGTAACATCCGATAGCTTTACAACATCACTCCATGCTGCCCGGTCTTCATCATAAATTGCTGTAAATATTGTACTTGAGCCCTTTGCTGTATTAGTCCAGATTATGGCCGTTTCACCATTGCTTCCTTCAACAACCTTAAAGTTGTCCTTCAGCCCGGGTTTCGATTCGCTAAAGACTCGGTTCGGCTCAGCGCCTATTTGCGTTATATATAATATGTTACCTTCATTGTACCAATATAAAGCTCCCTCTCCATTGAAACTTGAAAATACAGGCGCAGAATCCATGGTATCATTATCGGTAATCCTTATATCTTTATCACCGGGCTTTACAATGTATATTTCCATGTCATCTATTGTTTCAAGCATATCGTCCCCGTCCAAAGCATATGCAACTGCAAATGAGCCTTCAATAAACCCGGCACTTATGGATACAATTGCATTCAAGCCTTCACTAAGAAGTTCGGGACTTGACCATTCATTATCCTTAAGTTCACAGTAGTAGATTGAGTTTTCACCGTCCACACCGAATACATCGTTTTTATTGTTTGTAAACCATACTATGTAAGCATTACCATCTGATACGATTATTTGCGGCAGCATATCAACCACATCATTTTCTGTCAACCGAACGGCTGCTCCAAATGTGCCGGTTACTTCGTCAAATTTGCTGACGGCTATCTCACTCGAAGCCACAACTTCTTCCAATGTTACATCTTCTGCAAAGGTTTTGTTGCTGTTTTGCCATACAACATAAAGGTCGTTTCCGTCCACTGCTAGTTGAGGATAGAAATCTGCCGTACCGTCATCATCTACTGCCACAGGTTCACTCCATATGCCGCTGTTCTTATCATACACAGAATAAACCAGCATAGTTCTGTTGGCAGAGGTTCTGTCGGGATTATCGGCAATCCACACCAAAACCTGTTTATCCTCCAAATTCACCAGTTGCGGCTGAGCATCAGGATATATATTGGTTCCTAAAACTTTAAGTTCCTTATTGGTAAATCCTGTTGCCATTGACCGCATTAACCGCCGATTTCCCAACCATTCTGACGGCCTTTCAATATAATCCCTCGGCATCATTTTATATTCATCTGCATTGTACAAATCGAATTGAGCATTTATGTTGGGACTTGCCATCCTTAAGCGAGGTTTTGATTCATAAAGAACCCAGGTACCTTTTGCAATTTCTTTTTCAGCACTGAAGAAATATGACGAAACCTTTAGTTTCAAGCTTCCCGTCAATGTAACCTTTAAATAATCTTCCGAACCGGTAATAATAAGAAATTCAAGTTCTGCTTCTCCCGAACCGCCAACCGTCAATACTTTTACTAAACCGACTCCGGCGCCGAGTTCAAAACGCGGTGTCACTTTTAACTCTGAATTAAGCATAATTCTGCCGGTTTCAAAATCAACCCTGAGGATGTCACTAATAAGCTCCATCTCGAGACCGCCGGCTATTTCAAAGTAAACAGGAACAGGTCCTATAAAGTATTGTTTCTGTCCTCTGTATTCTGCCTCTACTATTACAGCGAACGAACCCCTGGTTGCTACAGGTATACCGTTAATAAACACACCTTCAATGTAGCCATAGGCTTCCACTTCCGGTTCCCAATCATCTTTAATGCTAAAACTACCTTTCTTTGAGCCCAGCTTTTTCATTCTGTTTCTTAATTCTTTCGCAGAAGCCTTACTATTCTTGGCATCTTCAAAATACTTTACAAAATTATCCCATTTTTTATCAAGGCTTTCCTTATCTTCTATCCCAATTGCAATCCTAAAATCTTTTTCTCCGTATTTCACCATTCCCGGAATATGATCAAAGCTGAACTCCACCTCAGTACCGCCTATAACCGGTAAGTCTTCGGGAACCAGGATATTTGTTTCTTTTCCGAGCTTGAAAGGCATTTCTTCCACTTCATATGCCATGTCCACCTTTACAGTACATGTATCTTTTTTCCCTTCATAGGATGCCGTTATCAAAGTTGTTCCTTTCTTTGTTCCGCTTTTTATATATTTATTACCGTAATACTCGTCTACATAAGCAATATTTCTGTCTCCGGACGTAAACAGGACATAATCTGTAATATCAACCTCGTAATCATCGTATACTGCCATGACTTTCACTTGTGAACCCCATTTGTTGAACTCAGCTATTGTATCTTCTTTTGGAGTTATACACAACGCCCGGAGTTTCTCTCCGCCGGCCGGTTTAACTTGCACACTGCATACCGCTTTCATTCCATCATAATCGGCGGTAATTGTTGCAGTTCCAAATTGTGTACCGCTTTTAACATATCCATTCACCACCGATGCCACATTGCTGTTGCTGCTTGAAAATTTTGCCTTACTTGTTACATCAACAGTTGTGTTACATTTTGAACATACTACCTTTACATATATTGGACTTTCAGTAGCATTGCTTCCGCCCAAGGTTATTCTATCGGGAGTTATAGTTATTTTGGAAAATTTATGTTGCGGCGGTATAACAGATGTTGAAATAACAGTGCCACACTTGGTACAACGTCCTTCTTTCAATCCCTCCTCCGTGCATGTTGCTTCTTTTATTATTTTATATGAACCGTTAAACTGATGCGAGCCTCCAAGGGGAGGAATTTCTTTAGTTGCTACCACCGTTTTACATCTGCTGCATCTACCTTCCGCCAGTCCCGGATCTGTACATGTCGGTTTTTTTACTGTGGTAAATGAACCGTTAAATTGGTGTGCGCCGCCAAGGGCTGGAATAGGTGCTGTTGCTACCTCTTCTCCGCATTTTGTACATTTTCCTACCTTTAATCCTTCTTCTGTACATGTCGGTTCCTTTACCGTTGTAAATGAACCGTTAAATTGGTGTCCTGTTGGTGATATTTCTTCCGTTTTACGCACAGAACATCTTGAACATGTTCCTTCCCTGAGCCCTTTCTCCGTACAGGTTGCTTCCTTTATTGTCTTCCACGAACCGAAGTCATGCCCTAATTCAGGTATCGGTGCCGTCGTAACTGTCGCTCCGCACCTGGTGCAACGACCTTCCTTCAGTCCCTTCTCTGTACATGTCGGTTCTTTTACTGTGGTAAATGAACCGTTAAATTGGTGTGCGCCGCCAAGGGCCGGAATAGGTGCTGTTGTTACCACCTCTCCGCATTTTGTACATCTTCCTTCTCTTACTCCTTCTTCTGTACATGTCGGTTTCTTTACCGTTGTAAATGAACCGTTAAATTGGTGCCCTGTTGGTGATATTTCTTCCGTTTTACGCACAGAACATCTTGAACATGTTCCTTCTCTGAGCCCTTTTTCCGTACAGGTTGCTTGCTTTATTGTTTTCCATGAACCGAAGTCATGCCCTAACTCTTTTATCTCTACTGACGAAACAACTTCCCCACATTTTGTACATTTTCCTACCTTTGTACCAGTCGTTGTACATGTCGGCTCCTTTATTGTCGTATAAGACCCGTTGAATGTATGCCCTGTTGCAGATATCGAACGCGTCTCACTTGCAGTACATCCGCTTCTGGTACATGTCCTCTTTTCTGTTCCGGCAGTAGTACAGGTCGCCGCTTTAGTTACCGTCCACGACCCATAACTATGTCCCAGTGCAGGTATCTCTACTGTGGATACTGTCGTCCCGCATTTTGTACATTTTCCTACCTTTGTACCGGCTGTTGTACATGTTGCTTCTTTGGTAACCGTATAAGAACCATTGAATGTATGTCCTGTTGCCTTTATCGTTTGGGTTTCAACATTTTTACATCTTGAGCAGGTTCTTTTTTGGCTTCCGTCTGTAGTACAGGTTGCTGCTTTAGTTACCGTCCATGATCCATAACTATGTCCCAATGCAGGTATCGTAACTGTAGAAACAATTGCTCCGCATTTTGTACATTTTCCTACTTTTGTACCGGTCGTTGTACATGTTGGTTCTTTAGTAACTGTATAAGAACCGTTAAATTGATGGGAGCATGATGCTGCCAAAACTACACTGCTTAAAGAAGCGTATGTTACAATATTGCTCAAATTTTCTTCATTTTTTTCAACAAATAATGCATTTCCTACAGGTTCAATATCATTCATATCCAAGTTGGATATGGTATTATCTTTATCACTGTCGGAAGTGCATTTACAACTGCATGCTTCATGTCCGGCTTTGCAAGCTTTGTGTTCGTCAGAATCACTTATTTCTTCATGACCGGCTTCGCAGCTTTCGTTACCGGTGCAATCGCATATTTCTTCATGACTGACTTCACAGCCTTCGTTACCAGTGGAATCACATATTTCTTCATGGCTAGTTTCACAGTTTTCGAGGTGAGAGTTTATGAGATGTACAAATGGATCTTCAAAAGCATTTTGTGCACTTACCGCACCTATATTAGGTGTCTCAAGACAAAAAGACAAGAACAAAAACACAATTAGGGCAGCAGAAATAAAACTTTTCTTTTTCATATTAACCCCCCATAATATTTTTCTTTCTCACTCTACTAATATAAAGGAAGTCCTTCTATTTTTCCTTACTATGCTTCTCACCCTCCTTTCTGATTTAGCTGTTAATCAAAAACCTTCTTATGTAGATGTATTTTCAATACACTCCTACATACCAAGGCATTTAAATACACTCGTACAATTCGCAAAAATCAGTGGCGTATATTTCTTTAATAAATCGGATTAGGCCTGAAAATATCTACAAATACAAGTTAAATAACTCTTTTTGTATAAAATCCCCATATAACCCCTTGTAGTTCCAAACAAATCAATTAAAAACATTTTTATACAACATATAGCCCATCCAATATATTGACAAAATATTCTGCTTTACCAGAGTTGTGCATTGAAAAGTAAATAGCTGTATTACCAATAAAGTGGTAAAATAAAAGCATAAGTTGACGTAATGTGATAGTTTCGAATTATCGAGAAACAAAACCATACAGTAAATATGATCTCAGGCATTATTTGCACTGAGGGAAACAAAAATGTTTCTACCATATATTCAATACTTGTAACCGGGACAGGAGCTGCGATTCAAGGTTTCTCGGAGAGTATAGTGGGATAATAAATATATGGACTATAAAAGCAACAAAGCAAAGAAGTGCTTTAAGAATAAACAAGGGCTTGTAATGCTTCTTATCGATGAATTTGCACCGGTCACAAAAACAACATACTTATTGTCAGATGCCTGGTATACATCTGGAAAACTGGTGCTCCATGCCTTAAGTACAGGTTACCACACAATTGGATGAATAAAATCCAAAGGTGAGAATACTTACTACGTTTTATAGGTATGAGGGAAAAATCAATAGCTTTGAAAACGCTGTTATCTTGTTTTGCTGGAGCAAGTCCGATTTATCCGATGAACCAGCATTTAAACTAAGTACGGATGTTAGCATCATCACCTCCGAAATATTATATATTACCAGAACCGCTGGGATATTGAAGTAAGTTAACGTTATCAAAAGAACTCACCTGGATTTGATAAATACCAGCTATAATTCCTAACCTCAATAAAGCGCTTCTGGACTTGGTTTTTATTGCTAAGTTTGCATACGGTTGTGCAGTTAAATGAGTAATTGTCGATGCTGTTATTACTAAATTAGGGATGGAAGTATAGAAATTTACAATTTACTGCACACCATAAATACTTTATATTAAATTATATCACAAATAAAGCTTATTTTGTGCAATTTTTATTAAACAATAGATATTTTTTCATTTTACTTTAAAAATAAAATAACTAAGAATTCTCTTTTCGTGATATACTTATAGAGAAGGAGATGATTTAAATTGGCACAATTTTGTACTTGCGGTTCATTGATTGTCAATGACAGTTGTACCAACAAAAATTGCAGCAACCGAAAAGCAAGCAAGCTTTCTTCTGCAGCAAAAAAAAGCGCTAAAGCAGCCAATGCTGCCACGCCTTCCAAAAGTACCCGAACAAGAAGGGCGTCAAAATGTATTACTTACAATTTGTATGATAAAAAAGAAGAGAGTTAACCGACTCTCTTCCTATGAAGCCCTTCGCAACACTAATTATCAAACCATCTTTTATCAGGCCGTTCTTTATTAAATCACTCTATTAAATTAAATCACTCTGTTAAACCGGATCATATCCGACCACAGTCCATATTCCCGTGCTGTCCTGTCTTATCAGTCTTTTTAAATAAACCCTGCGCACAGGTGTGTTATCACCGCTTATCTCCACTACCGCCTCTATGCCGTTGTTTTTTACAACCTCCATGTCTTCATAACTTACCGGATATTCTCCTTCAATGCCTTCAGGAGAAATTTTCAGGCTTACAAATACTTGTGCGACATAAACAGGATCCAGTTTCCACGGTGAATGTCCCGCATCCACGCTTTTTTGCTCATTTTTCTCGACTTTCAGATCAACCGGAACTTCAATCTGAGGCTTCTCCGGGGTTTCTTCGTTTTCCGGCGGTATCTCAACCGGACCTGTTGTTATACTTTCAATGAATGAAATCAATTCATTCATTGGCGCATCGCCTATCACAGCATATTCAAATCCGGATTCCTGCCAGCGAATCGAGCGGATATCCGCCATCCCTGAATACATTCCTCCTTCAAGCACTCCAGGACTGTCCTGCACAGGAGACTGAATTTCGGCAGTATTGCCGCCCACCTTGCCTAAAACCGCTGTTGATGCAGGTTTAAACTCATCCGTTGCTTTTTTCTGCAAAATAATTACCCGGCTTTTCTTATCCTGGGATATATAGCTTAGCTTGACGGTTTTCATATCCCCTGTAACTGCCATGCCGTTTCTTGTATATCCCCCGGGAACATTTTGGGGTATTTGGGGAGTAAAACCGGCTGTTTCCGCAGCTTCTTCAACGCTGCCGACCTGCAGTTCGGGATTCTTATCTATTTCCTTAAAGCCTTGCGGCAAGCTATAAGCAAGAAGCTCACCGGGTATATTGTCGCCAAACTCAATGCTGGTATAGGTTACCCTGTATTGAATTGCATTCATCATAGCACTCTCTTTTTGAAGCGGCAGATTCGTCTCCTTGTCAATCCATATTTTGTAGGATTCCCCTCCTCTGGGCAGTACCTCAAATACAGAGGTTTCTCTTCCCGCAACCATCTCTTCTCCCACGGCTTTGATTTGTTCGGCATTTTTGGCATCTTTTATTTCATTGCCAAGTTCCAAGGTGAATTTGTATGGATCGGGGAATGATGGAAAGATGTATACTTGTTCTTCAGCAGGACTCACCTGCCACTTTTTTTCGCCGTTGTTTACGGTTATCAAGCCTTTCTGAAAGCCCTGAAGCTCTTTTACATAGTAGCGTCCCTCGCTGTCCGCCCAAACCTCCCGCATTGCCTGCAAAGTCTCTTCTCCATTGAGATTGGTTTCAACAATGCTGAGGATTCCGTGATATGCTTTAACTTCCTTATATGCCTGCTCCATGGCGTATACAATGTCGGTTCTGCCGGAATACAGTACAAAATTCAGTACAAAAACCAGGACAGCAACTGCCGCAACAGCAGCCGCTCCGGCCAGCCATGTCCATTTTCTTTTTCCGGCGGCGGATTTTTGCGATAATTGAGCACTGACTACCCGGGCCAGCTTTTTTGGATAATCCGCATCCGGCAGAGCAGGCTCCTTCAGACTTCGAATTTTTCTTACCGTATCCATAAGTTCCTCCAATTCCGGTGAATCCGGCAGACACTCGTGCTCGTCAGGCATTTTCTCGGCATTTAATTTATCAATGTATTCGGATAATTTCTTTTCATTTTTGTCCATGAAGCCATACCTCCTTTACATTAAATTATTGTCTTTAAGTATTGAAGCAAGGTTTTTCAATGCTCTGTACTGCAGCACACGGACAGTGGTTTCTTTCTTATCAATGATTTTTGCGGTTTCCGTCACCGAATAGCCTTTGAGTATTCTCAGTTCAACCACCATACGCTGTTCCTCGCTAAGGCTGCCAAGAGCCTTTCGTATCAATTCTCTCTGCGCACTTATCTCTGCCGTATCTTCAGCTGCAGTCTCTTCCGGGCTTATGGCTTCGATATTCACACTTGTACCCCGGCGTTTCCTCTTACGCCATCTGTCCCGTAGGATATTTAGCGCAACGGTTTTTAAGAATCCTGTAAATTGTTCTATTTGTGTGTCGTTTTTTTGTAAATGGGAAAGTGCTTTGACGTAGGTTTCCTGCGTTATATCCTCAGCTTCCTGGCGGTTTTGAACTTTATAATACACAAAGCGGTACACAGTCTCCCACGTTAAAGAGCAGATATCCTCTATTGATTTTAAATCACCGTCCTGCGCTTTTTTTAATGTTTCCTCCTTCAGCATACTTCTTAGCTCCTTTTCCCGGCCGGTTATATATACACTAATAATAACGTTTTGGAGAGTATTAATGTTACATTTAGTTATTGCCATTTTTTATTAGGTGAATAAAGAGTATTTTTTGGAAGTGAAAGCAAAAGTCCCAACAAACAATAAAATACCCCCATTTATCGGCGATATTTAAATCACCGATAAATGGAGGCTTTATTACACAATTAACCGGATAAAATCACTTTTACTTCTTAAAATACCGGTCCACTCTCCATACTCCATCCTCGCCCTTTTCAACAGAAACATAAAAAGACAATTGTGCAGAAGGAAACACGTCCGACTTTCCAACCCGTTCTACATACGCCAAAACGTCAAATACAATTACCGGTTTTAAGCTTTCACTTTTTAAAAATTCAACATCTCCAACCATTTTTATCTCTTTTACCAAAGCCCATTTTATGCCCCATACATCTCCGTCATGCATATATTCTTCATTGTGACGGTCCGTGGAAAGACTTCTCATTTTATCAAAATCATTTTGACTGAAAGCATAAAAATACTTTGTGATGACATCAAGGGCTTTTATTTTGTCTTCTTTCGGCATATTAACTTTCTTTTCGCTTTCCGAAGTATAATCCTCCAAATATACCGAGCTTCCGACAATTTTGTATTTTCTCTCTTCAATCAATGTACCGTCTTCTTTGGTCTTTTTAAAAGTTATTAAGTCGTACCCGTCATCAGTTTTACTTTGTAAAGTCTCATATATATACCTTATCCCGTCTTCCACATACTCCTTTGAGCCTATCCAGTCAGGACATGTATTGAGAAAACCGTCAAATTTGCTGTATATGCTAAAAAGAACATCTCTGGCTTCACTATCAATATCGACCGGAGTTTTACTTACGTATTTTGAAACAATATCTGCTTTTCTCCCCACACTCTTAAGATAATTTTCCGCCTGTTCTTCCTGCTGCTTTAAAAGTTCCGGATATCTCTCATGAGATGACCTAACCGCATCATGCAATTTTTCCGGAAACATCTCATAGATTGATTCCATATACTCCGCTCCGTCTACCGGTTCTCTGTACTCAATAAGAGTGAACTCGCCGTTTTCGCCGACTGCAAAGGTCATAACCGTTGGAATCGCACCGCTTCCGCTAATCTTCGTAAATTTCCCGTCTTCAAAACTAAACCATCCTACACTGGATAAAGTATATACTTTTACTTCCCCGTTCTTTTCCTCTTTACCCAGAATGATATGCCCCTCAGTTACAAGCTCGCCCGTCAAGAAAGACTTGCCTTTCTCTTTAATTGCTTCGCTTATAGCCTGCTCAAGGCTCCTGGGTTTCTGTATATCCTCTTGCACGTTTTGGTCATCCGCTTTGTTTATAGAATCAATGTTTTTATTTACATTATTGTTTTCATCTTTAATTTCCGCACTCATACCATTGGTTAGAAGCACTCCCCCCAGAACCAATATACATGCTATACCTACAATTATTGTAATGTTTCTTTTTCTTTTAAAAATTTCCGCCATCTTTATCATTCTGATTCTCCTCTCCATACTCTTCCTGTCATTAACCATGCCAAGCAATCTTGGAGCAAGCAGCGGCCGCGTGAAATTTTCAAGAATTGCTATAAGCGCCCTTCCGTAGTCTTTGTGCTCGGTATGATCCAATATTGAAAGCACCTTTTCGTCAGTGGCGGCCTCCATATCCTGCCGAATGCATTTAAAGCAATACCACATTACCGGATTGAACCAATGCACTATCTGAAAACCAAGCAACAGTAAGTTTACCAATGTATCTTTGCGTTTATAATGTGCCAGTTCATGAAGTAAAACATACTCAATTTCCTTATCACCAAGTTTTGCAGTTTCCGGCGGCAATATTATTTTAGGATTAATAACTCCAAACAAAGAAGGTGTATTAACAGTGCCACTTACCGCAAGACTTAGATTTCTCTTTACTCCCATCCGTTTTTTACATTTTTCAAATATGTCTGTTAACCTCTGATCCGTATCACAGGTTTCTTTTTGAAGTTTTTTATAGAAAGATAAATAAGTATATATCAATAAAAGCAGCATTAACAACGCACCAAAAAACCAAATAAACGCAATAATATTTTTTGTATTTACCTTTATGTTATCTGTATTACCGACAGTATTATTGTTAAAATTCGGCTGTACCGGTATTTCATAAGTCCCGGTGTTATTTATTTCCTTTTCTGCGGGCAAAAGAATGCTGCCTTTATTGTTAATTTCAAGTGAGTTGTCAATGCCGTTAATATCACGGGTCACAGGAATAATATTAAATAAGCTTACAGCACTTTCGGGACCGAAGGGTATGAGCAATTTTAATATAAGCACAATCCATATAAGATAATGCCACTTTGGGCTTAATCTGTTTTTTAACAGGTTCTTTATTAAAATCAGCGCAATACCTACAACAGTGCCATAAAGAGAAGTTACCCACACAACATTAAAAATGCTTTCCATCTCTATTCCTCCTCATCCAGCAACTGCTTCAGGAATTCCAAATCTTTTCTAGAAAGTTTTTGTTCTTTAACAAAACTTGCAAGCATAAGGCTAACAGAACCATTGTACAGTTTTTGTAAAAAGGATTTATTGGCATAGCTTTTATATTGCTCTTCAGAAACTATCGGATAATAGACAAAAGACTTGTTGTTTATTTTTTCAGCGCCCACTGCTCCTTTATTAACAAGGCGTGTTATTAAAGTTTGAATTGTTTTTGGCTTCCATTCGGTAGTTTCGGTAAGTCTTTCAACAATCTGAGAACTGGTGGCCTTTCCATACTCCCAAAGAATTTTCATAACTTCCAGTTCCGCTTCTGTGATTTGAGACTCTGCTTTCATAATTGCCCCTCCATTTTAGATTACAATTGTAAGTCTAATTATATCTTACAGCTGTAATCCAAAATTGTCAAGGTATTTTATCATAAATCGAATTTCTTTTATTCTTTTTTCCGATTAAGATATAACTTAACGGGATTTGGGCATTCAACTTTTCAACAACCGGCTCATCTCTAAATTACAACTTTTTTAACGTTGATATTTTTCAATGCTTGTACACTTTCTTTTTTTAAACCGTTTTTACAGTTTTATACTGCCAAAAACATTTAGTTCTGATTTTCATAACCAAAAATAGTGTTTATTTTTACTAATAGAGGATATTTCTAATCAGTTTTAGAATACTTTCCAGCCTATCACTGCTGTTTCCGAGAATCCGAACAACAAAGCCATACTTCTTTGTTTTGCTCAATCCGAACTGGACATCCTCCATGGCCGTAAGCATTACACAAAGTTTATCAATAAGTTCATCGCTTATCTGCTTACAAAAAAAACCCATTGACGCCTGATGTGTAAAACCTTCAAAAAATCCGATTCCTTCAAGATTCTGCACTTTTGGAAAAAGGAACTGATTTTCAAGAAAAATCAGTTCCCAGCCGTAATAAATCTTTATCCCGCTGTGATATTCCCTGAACCGGAAAATTTCACCGCTCTTAACCCTGCCCGCGGCCAGTATCTCCGAATAGATAAAGGCTGAGCCTTCTTCCATCCTGCATTCTGTATTTGAATAAAATGCTGAGTCGGCAAAAGGTATGGTGGGGTTGGGAGCATAATCCAAAAACGCTCCGTCTGCAAGGGTAAAACTGTTGTACTGCACTGCCGTTCCATTTTTCATCCGGTGAATCTTCTGGTAGGACTGGCCTTCCAGTTTCACTCTTGCGCCTTTGTCCAATTCCACTTCAATCCTGTAATTGTCACCCTCCATAACTCCCGCTGAAGCTGACATAACCATAAGATTCATAAATCCGCCATGCCCTTCATAAAAGGGTTTGGCTATTTTAAAAGGTGCTGTGAAATACGAATCCTGAAGGCATGTTTTTCCGTCTGAAACCTTTGCTCTTATGTACAGCCTGCTTTCTTTTCCGAATTTATTCTTCATAATTTACACACCTTCCAAAAGGACGCTTTTCTTAATCCAATCGATAATCTTATCCACACCTTCATTTGTATTCAAATTGGTGAATATAAAAGGTTTCTCACCCCTCATCTTCTTTGAATCCCTTTCCATTACCTCAAGGCTTGCTCCCACGTATGGAGCCAGATCAATTTTATTTATGACCAGTAAATCCGACCGGGTTATTCCCGGGCCGCCTTTTCGGGGAATTTTGTCACCTTCGGCCACATCGATGACATATATGGTGGCATCGGCCAGTTCCGGACTGAAAGTTGCGGAAAGATTGTCTCCCCCGCTTTCAATAAACACAATTTGAATATCAGGGAACCGCTGTACCAGTTCCTCCACAGCTTCAAGGTTCATGGAAGCATCCTCGCGAATAGCCGTATGAGGGCAGCCGCCGGTTTCCACTCCAATTATCCTCTCTTTGGGAAGTACACTGTTCTTTATTAAAAATTCCGCGTCCTCTTTTGTGTATATATCGTTGGTAACCACCCCGATGCTGTAAGAATCAGCCAATATTCTTGTCAATTTTTCTATAAGGGCGGTCTTGCCCGATCCTACCGGACCTCCCACGCCGATTTTCACATAATTCATAAGCTCCACCTTCCTTAAGAAGATAAATAACAATGTAGTACAGGATTATTAACACTAGGATATATAAAGCCTTGTATAGAGCCTTTCATGCTGCATGGCTCTTAAGTCAAATCCAAAGCAGCAGCTTCCCAGATATTCCTCGTCCAGTTCCTCCACTCTTTCCAAAAGCCTTCGGAAAATGCCATGGGCATTGAATAAAATCTTCTGCCCTTCGTTCTGGCTGATAGGTACCAATTTTGCACAGTTATTTATTATGGAAGATGCCGCGCTATAAGTAACCGCCGACAACGCTTCCTTTTTTCCGATATTGAGAAGATTTGTACAAAAACCGTACATTACAGGATACGAAACTTCCACACTTCCTCTCCCCACTTTTTCATACATTTCGCAAAACATTTCGTTTTCGCCCAAAACAAATTCCAGTATCTTTATAAACCTCCTGCCGAGCTTTTCATTTGCCGCTCTAAGCTCCCTCGGCGCCTTTGAGGCCGAAAAAACTTCCGAAAGTTCCAATACCTTATTCAAATTTCCTTTTTGGGTATATTCCCAGGAAAGCCTGACGGCCAATAAATCATTGTACAAAAAGCTGTTTAAAAGATAGCTTTCAAGGTATTTTTTCGAAGTTTCAGCATCATGGACAATCCCTTTTTGCACATAGGTTTCAAGCCCATAGGATTGGGTAAAACCTCCTATCGGAAACAGCGGATCGCTAATCTGTAAAAGGTAAAAAAAGGGTATTCTATTCATATCAGTGGGAATGAGAATGGGAGTATCCATGAAGATTACCTCCTAAGGGCGTTGTAAGTTTACAGCTCTTTTTGTAAGGTGAAAGCCCGCATTTTATCAATGCCTGCATCAACGGCTCATCATAGGGAGTCATCAGCTCATCTCCATCAATAAAAAGAGGTGCATGTCTGTTTCCCATCTCATAGCAAGTCTTGCCCATCTCATACATATTTTGAGGCTTCAGCACGATACAGTCGCAATAGGGAATCCTTACAACCAAAACTTTATTTCCCTCCTGCCACAATACGTCTCCTTCTTTTAAAGCCTCACCGTTGCTGTTTCTTATTCCAACTTCAATTCCGTTGGAACTTAATTTGCGTAGTATTTTTTTTTGAACTTCATACCATTCAATATCCACGAAATCAACTTCCAATTTTTCCAAGTCGATATCTTTGATATTATACAAAACTCTTTCAACAATCATTTCATCTCACCCAACTTATGTTTTTGAGTTTTTTTTAAGTCCTCCCAAAATTATTCTTTATTTAAAAATTTCTTTAGTTTAAAATTGTTTTTTGAAATGTCAATTACCATAAATTTTTTACAGAGAAACTAACCTTCCGGCAGTTTAAAACAAGAAATATCTCTGCGCCATGGGTAAGACCTTTAATGGTTCGCAGGTGATAATCTCACCGTCCACCTTTACCTCATAGGTTTCAGGATCAACTTCAATTTCAGGCGTTGCATTGTTGTGTACCATATATTTTTTTGAGATATTCCTGCATCCCTGGACCGGAAGCACTTTTCTTTGAAGCCCCATCTTTTCCACAACGCCATTTTCCAGCGAAGCCTTTGAAACAAAAGTCACACAGGTTCCGTACTTTGCCTTTCCGAAGGCACCGAACATGTTTTTATATATTACAGGCTGAGGTGTGGGTATGGACGCATTTGCATCGCCCATCCTGCCGGCTATTATAAAGCCGCCCTTAATAATCATTTCAGGCTTTACACCAAACATTGCAGGCTTCCAGAGGACCAAGTCGGCTATTTTCCCTTTCTCCAGGGAGCCCACATACTGTGAAATTCCATGGGTTATAGCAGGGTTTATGGTATACTTGGCAAGGTATCTTTTAGCCCTTAAATTGTCACAGCCGCTCTTTTCCCCCGGCAGGGCACCTCTTTGAAGCTTCATTTTATGTGCAGTCTGCCAGGTCCTTATAATAACCTCTCCCACGCGTCCCATGGCCTGGGAATCGGAACTCATCATGCTGAATACTCCCATATCGTGCAGTATGTCTTCTGCGGCTATTGTCTCAGGCCGGATCCTCGAATCGGCAAAAGCAACGTCCTCTTTTACCTTGCTGTCAAGATGATGGCATACCATAAGCATATCGAGATGTTCATCCAATGTATTGACGGTAAAAGGCATGGTGGGATTGGTAGACGAGGGCAGTACATTCATGCGTGATGCAATTTTAATTATGTCCGGTGCGTGCCCGCCGCCCGCTCCCTCGGTATGGTAAGTGTGAATTGTCCTTCCGGCTATAGCCGCTATAGTATTCTCTACAAATCCTGCCTCGTTCAGTGTATCGGTATGTATAGCCACCTGTACATCAAAAAGATCCGCAACTTTCAGGCATGTATCTATAGCCTTGGGTGTGGTTCCCCAATCCTCATGGAGCTTTAAGCCAATCGCCCCTGCTTCAATCTGTTCTATCAGAGGAGTCTCAAAAGAAGCATTCCCTTTCCCCAAAAAACCTAAATTTACCGGAAAGTCCTCTGCCGCCTCTAACATTTTCCGGATGTTAAAGGCTCCCGGTGTGCAAGTGGTGGCATTGGTTCCGTCTGCCGGTCCCGTTCCGCCACCAATCATTGTTGTGATACCGCTGAACAATGCGGTCTCAATCTGCTGGGGGCATATAAAATGTATATGTGTATCAATTCCTCCCGGAGTCACAATAAGTCCTTCTCCGGCAATAACTTCGGTAGAGGCCCCGATTATTAAATCCTCCGACACGCCGCTCATTACTTTCGGATTTCCCGCCTTCCCGATTCCGGCTATTTTTCCGTCTTTTATACCTATATCTCCCTTTACAATCCCCCATGTGTCAAAGATTATGGCATTGGTAATTACCAAATCCAAAACCTTGTCATCTCTTGCAGCCGAAGGAGACTGGCCCATTCCGTCCCTTATGGATTTACCTCCTCCGAATTTGCACTCATCTCCATAAACCGTGTAATCTTCCTCAATCTCAATAATGAGATCCGTGTCTGCCAGCCTCACCCTGTCGCCTTTTGTCGGGCCATACATACCGGCATAATCTTTGCCGCTTATTTTTACACTCATGTTATTCCACCCCCTTGAACCCCAGCTCTTTCGCCTTTTTAAACACATTGGACAAATCTTCTCTGTCAAGGGGACCGCAAGTCAGATCATTAAGTCCGTAAATTTCTCTGCTTCCCCCTATTTCAACCAGTTGAACTGTCTTTTCCTCCCCCGGCTCAAACCTTACCGCAGTACCCGAAGGAATGTCCAGTCTCATTCCGAAAGCGCTTTTTCTGTCAAACTCAAGATACCGATTAACTTCGAAGAAATGGTAGTGGGACCCCACCTGAACGGGCCGGTCTCCTGTATTTGAAACCTTGATATTTAAAGTCCTTCTTCCATCATTCAATGTGATAAACTCATTTTTTATAATGTACTCGCCAGGAATCATACATCCTTCCTCCCTCTAGCGTATAGGATTGTGAACGGTAACAAGCTTTGTACCGTCCGGGAAAGTTGCCTCTATCTGAATTTCATGTATCATGGCGTCAACTCCTTCCATTACATCATCCCTGGTCAGTATCTTTGCTCCATACTGCATCAGTTCCGTTACAGTTTTTCCGTCCCGGGCGGCCTCCATCAGTTCAGCGCTTATAAGGGCTACAGCTTCCGGATAATTAAGCTTAAGACCTCTTTCTTTTCGTTTTCTTGCCAGTTCACCGGCATAATGAAGCATCAATTTTTCGGTTTCCCTGGGCGTCAAATGCACTCTTACCACCTTCTTTTAAATTGATTAATCCATAAATTGGCATAACCAAAGGAAAATTTATTTTCCCTGTCTAAAAATACTTATTCATTGCTTTTGGTTTTTTGTAATATTTTTAACAACGAAATTTACAGGCGCAAAATTTTATGGCATATTTATCAATGACATACTTATCAAATAGCAATCTTTTCCTGTATTTCATGAGGATCGATTCCCTCCGTTTTTCCCTCCATTACTATGCGGCCTTTATCCATAACGTAAAAATAGTCGGCCACATCCATTACAAACTCCAGATACTGCTCTACAATCAACATTGTTACATTTCCCCGGTTTTTCAATTTTTTAATAACTCTACCTATTTCCTGTATTATAGAAGGCTGAATACCCTCTGTAGGTTCATCCAAAAGAAGTACTTCAGGCTCGGATATCAGAGCCCTGGCAATAGCCAGCTGTTGCTGCTGTCCGCCGCTCAAATCCCCTCCTTTTCTGTCAAGCATTGTCTTTAGTACCGGAAACAGTTCAAATATTTCCTCTTCGATCGACTTTTTCTTATGACCGTTTCTTTCCATACCCAGAATAAGATTTTCATGCACCGTTAACTGTGGGAAGATATCCCTTCCCTGAGGCACATAGCCTATACCTTTTTGCGCTCTTTTGTAGGTAGGAAGTTTGATAATGTTCTCGTTGTTCAGACACACGCTTCCTTTTGGTGTCTTTACAAGCCCCATAATGCTTTTAAGCAAGGTTGATTTACCCACCCCGTTTCTGCCAAGAAGGCATGTTACCTTTCCGGGTTCAACCTTTAAGCTTACATCATTCAGAACAATGCTTTCCCCGTAGCAGGCACAGAGATTATCCACCTTAAGCACATCCTTCACCTCCTCTTCCCAGATACACTTCCATCACTTTGGGATTTTGCTGAATTTTATGCATATTTCCCTCATCCAAAAGCCTTCCCTCATGCAATACCGTCACCTTATCCGCATATTCCCGGACAAACTCCATATCATGCTCCACAACAATAACCGAACATTTTTCCGATATTTCTTTAAGAAGCCTTCCCGTCCTGTCGGTTTCCTTTCTTCCCATCCCTGCCACCGGCTCGTCTAAAAGCATGATTTCCGGCTGCTGAACCAAAAGCATGCCTATTTCGAGCCATTGCTTTTCGCCGTGGGAAAGAGCCGCAGGGGTACGGTATCTTTTCTCATACAGCCCGATTTTCTGAAGCACATCCTGAATTCTTTCCGTCTGCTCCCTGCTGAGTTTTGTAAAGAGTGTGGAATACAAGGACCTCTTTCTTGCCGCCGCAAGTTCCATATTTTCATAAATTGTAATTCCCATGAAAATGGAAGGTACCTGAAACTTTCGTCCTATTCCCAGTTCTACAATCTCATGTTCCGACATTTTTGTCACGTCTTTCATGCCTTTAAAGATGATTTTTCCTTCCGCCGGTTTGACACGCCCGCATATTGCATCAAGCAAAGTAGTCTTTCCGGCACCGTTAGGTCCGATAAAAAAGTGGATGTCGCCTTTCTTCACAGAAGTGCTAAGTCCGTCTACGGCTTTAAATCCGTCAAAACTTACCGTCAAATTTCTTATTTCCAAAATGCTATCCGACATATTCATCACACCCTGATTCTTCAAGAATATTTAAAGTGGCAGAAGAATACCTTTTTACACTTTTTTGAGCTTTTTGAGCATATATTTTTCCTTTAATCTGATTTAACAACCCTGCCAGACCGTAAGGCATAAATATGACCACAGCAATAAAGGAAATCCCTATAAAATAGGACCAGACTGCCGGAAAGCTCTCACTTACCATACTCTTCAAAGAGTTTACCAGTATAGCCCCGATGACAGATCCGACTAAAGTGCCTCTTCCTCCGATTGCAACCCATATAACCATTTCCACCGACGGGACTATTCCCATCTCTGCCGGTGAAATAATTCCCACCTGAGGAACGAATAAAGCTCCTGCCAATCCGGCCAGTCCGGCAGAAATACAGTAAACAAAGGTTTTGTATATTGCCGGATTGTATCCTGAAAATCTTGCCCGGTTTTCGCTGTCCCTTATGGCAATCAACACTTTTCCAAGCCGGCTTTGCACAATCCACCGGCAAAACAGAAAGGCCAGTATCAGAAATCCCAATGCAACATAATAAAGAGTCACCTTTGTGGAGAAACCGGACAGCGGGAAACCAAAGATGGTCTTGAAATTGGTTATACCGTTGGTTCCTCCCGTATAAGCCTGCTGCCCCACAAACAATACCACGAATATTATGGAAAGGGCCTGCGTCAGTATGGAAAAGTAAACACCTTTAATCCTGTTTTTGAAAGTGAGATACCCGATTATTAACGCAAGGACTGTGGGCACCAATACGGAAAGAATAATTGCCACCGGTGCGTAAGCGAAGGGCTTCCAAAACCACGGCAAAACATTTTGCCCGCTCCAGGACATAAAATCCGGAAGTTTTCCGTTGCTCGCCTCAAGTTTCAAGTACATTGCCATGCAATACGCACCAAGTCCAAAATAGACTCCATGCCCCAAACTTAATATTCCGGTATAGCCCCATATGAGATCGATTCCTAAAGCCAGAATGGCATAAGCAATAAACTTTCCCAAAAGATTGGTCCTGAAATCCGAAAGAAACAACGGGGCTAAAGCCAACACAACAAATAATAACGTTATAATAATGTCATTTGCAGATATCCTGCCTTTAAAAATACTGCCTTTTAAATAACGCAAATTCCTTTCCATTTATATCACCCTTACTCATCCAATACTCTGCTGCTTACGCTAAAGAACCCCTGAGGCTTCCATTGAAGAAAGAGAATAACCGCAAGAAATACAAGTACCTTTCCCAAAGAGGCGTTGGTAAAATATTCGAAAGTCGTATTTCCGATTCCGATCGCTGCTGCTCCGGCCACTGTGCCGATAATTCTTCCGACACCGCCCAATACCACAACCATAAAGGTATCCACAATGTAGTTGGTTCCTAAGGTTGGTCCGATTGAGCCTAACAGGGTCAAGGCACATCCGGCAATGCCTGCCAATCCCGACCCAATTGCAAAGGTCATGGAATCCACCTTTCTTGTGTTTATACCAAGGCTTTCGGCCATACTTCTATTCTGCATAACCGCTCTTATCCTTCTTCCGCTGTCGCTTTTAAAGAGGAATAAATATACTCCGGCTATGCAAAGGGCAGCCAGCAGGATTATAAAAAGCCTTTTGTAGGGGAGCTGAATATTTCCAAAAACAACCACCCCACCGTTCAGCCATCTTGGACTTCTCACATCTACATTGGGTGCACCGAAAATGTTTCTGGCTAACTGCTGAAGTATAAGGCTTATTCCCCATGTGGCCAATAAACTGTCCAAAGTCCTGCCGTACAGGCGTTTTACAATTGAAATCTCCAGCAAATAACCGACAAATCCTGTAATCAGGAACGAAAGAGGTATTGCCGCAATAAAATACAGATCGAAATATCTTTCTCCCAAAAATGATATAAATAAGTTTTGCACCATATACGTGGTATAGGCACCTATCATTATCATCTCACCATGGGCCATGTTGATAATTCTCATAAGCCCGAAGGTTATTGCCAATCCCAGGGCTGCCAGTAAAAGCACCGAGCTTACGCTTATCCCGTTAAAAATCTGCAGTAAATAACTATCCATATTGTTCACTCTCCAATATAAAGCCAGATTTAAATAATCATTTTTTGCTTTAGGACAACGAAGAATTGCAATGGCATAAGTTTTCCACCGTATATTTGCTAAATTTTTCTTCGCTATCCTAAAGCCTGATTTTTTTTACTAATCGCTTAAGCCTTTTGCCCAGTCGTAGGTTTTTAAGTATGGGTCGGGCCTTACGGCTTCACTTGTACTCCAGATTTCCTTGATAAGTCCGTCTTCCTGTACCTCACCAATCCTCACCGGCTTCCACAGGTGCTGGTTCTCTCCTTCAATTTTCACAAGCCCTTCAGGAGCTTTAAATTCAAGTCCTTTGGCTGCCTCCTTAACCTTTTCCACCTCAAAGGAACCGGCCTTTTTAACTGCCTCAGCCCACAAATGAACTGCTATATATGCCGCTTCTATGGGATCATCGGTAACCCTGTCGCTTCCGTATTTAGATTTGTACTTTTCCACAAACTCTTTGTTTTCCGGGGTATCCGTAGTCTGGTAATAGTTCCATGAAACCAGGTGACCTTTTATATTTTCAGCGCCTATACCCCTTATTTCTTCTTCTGCAACACTTACAGAACAAACGGTAATGTCTTCAGACGTGATTCCCGCATCCTTGAGCTGTTTGAAGAAGGCAACATTGCTGTCCCCGTTCAGGGTGTTAAACACTACATCCGGTTTTGCGGTTTTAATTTTATTTACAATGGTACTGTAATCGGTATGACCCAAAGGAGTATACTCCTCTGCAATAAGTTCCCCACCTATGGCGCTTAGCTGAGCTTTGATAATTTTGTTTGCGGTTCTGGGAAATACATAATCGGAGCCAAGGAGGAAAAATCTTTTTCCCTTGTTTTCCAAAAGCCATTCGACTGCGGGAACAATCTGCTGATTGGGTGCCGCACCGGTATAGAAGATATTTGGTGATGACTCCATGCCCTCATACTGCACCGGATACCACAAAAGTCCGTTATTTTCTTCAAACACCGGCAATACGGCTTTACGGCTGGCTGAAGTCCAGCATCCGAAAACGGTTGCAACCTTGTCATTTTGGAGCAGTTTCTTTGCCTTTTCTGCAAAAGTAGGCCAATCGGAAGCTCCGTCTTCAATCACCGGTTCAATTTTTTTGCCCAGCAGACCTCCGGCCTGGTTAATTTCTTCTATTGCCATCAATTCCGCATCTTTGAGGGATACCTCGCTAATAGCCATGGTTCCGCTTAAGGAGTGAAGAATTCCCACCTTTATGGTGTCTTCTGCGGAAGTATCAGTTCCGGGTTTGTTATCAACCGGCTCCTCCACTTTGCCGGAACAGCCTGCGAATACCAGCAGTGCCGACAGTGCAATTGCCAAAACCTTAATTGTATTTTTGCCAAATATGCAAAACTTCTTTATCATAATCTCAACCACCTTTCATCAATTAATACTTTCAAATTTTTACTATCAACCTTCGGTAAATCGGTACAATAAACCATACCATACGGAATAACAGCATCAAATACAGATTCACACATCTTATGGCCATAAGAAATGCATGGATATTGCAAAGCGGGATTTTAAAACAAAAGGTGCTACAAACAACGCACTAAATCACTGTGCATCATTTATAGCACCTATGCTATACTTCATGATTCGAACCGGGAATCAATCAGTACCGATTACACTTTTATTTTACAGTCAAATATCCAAAAAAAGAACCCCATAAAACAGCAATTTCCCCCCAATAATCAGTAGTTTTTGCAATTTTAAAAATCAAATCCTGCATTTTACTTAAAATAACTTGCCGATATACCAACCGCAGATATAGAGTTTATTAGCCCAATCCCCCATAAAACAGTAATTCCACTCCAATAATCAGCAGTTTTTGCAGCTTTAAAAATCAAATCCTGCATTTTTCCTGTATTCACTGGGCGTACAGCCGACATAACTCTTAAAAACCTGTGAAAAATAATCGGCTTTTTTGTAGCCTAATATCTCGCTTATTTCATAATTTTTATATTCACCTTTTGAAATCAGATATTTGGCATGTTCCATTTTCACCTTTGTAATATACTCACTCAAGTTATATCCCGCTTTTTGCTTAAATAACTTGCCGATATAATCCCTGCTGACATAGAGTTCATTAGCAATATTTTCAATTTTTATATCCTCTTCCACATGATTTATTACATACTCGCAAATTTTCCGCATCAAGCTGTCCGATTGATGCAGTTCAAATTTCACAACAAGTCTCACCCAACCGCTTATATGATCGATAAACCGTTCCTTCAGCTCTTTTTCGTCCATTCCTTCAAAACTCTTATTGGAGGGCCTGTTCTCCAAATTTTTAATCCATGGGATAGCTTTATAAATACCTTCGTCAACTTCCAGCAAAATATTTTCCATCAATATTGCCAGCTTCTTTGCGTCACCTTCGGTAAACTGCGCCATTTTTTCAAAGAGCCGGTCTCCCAAATTTATCGCTTCCAAACTCCCGGACAATATAACCGAAACAAGCTTTTTTTCATCATTCTTTGAATAATAAACCTGACTGCTTTCCAGGGCATTTTTGTTATATATATTTACTAATGCTTTTTGCTTCTTTTTTTCATCAAGATAAACCTTGACCCGGTCCAGGGCTTCACCCAAAGTTTCATCGCTAAAAGGCTTTGTCAGGTAATCAAAAACCCCCAGTCTTATCCCCTGCTTTGCGTAAGAAAAATCACTGTGGGTGCTCAAAAACAGGACACATATGTCGTTTCCGTTGTTTCTCAATTCGCTTAAAAGCTCAATTCCGTCCATGCCCGGCATTTTTATATCGGATATGACCACATCAAAGGGTTCTTTATCAAGTTTTCTTAATGCTTCCCTGCCGTCGGAAGCTTCCCCGGCCAATACAAAGCCAAAGGACTCCCAGCCCTTATATCTTTTTAGCATATATCTTACAGCCACATCGTCATCCACGACCAATACTCTGTACATAAAATCCCCCCTTTGCTATATTTTAACGGCTCTATTTAGTAAGCTTACCGGAGAAATCCTGTTTGAGTTTGTCTACTATAGCCAAAGCTTTTTGAAATTCATAGCATGAAATTTTCTTCTTCAAGTCATGGTAGTCCTCAGGCCGCAATACATTACCGAGATATGCCAGCTTTTCTTCAAAAAAACTCTTAGCCTCTGAATCTCCGGTAAGAAGGAGTTTACAGAGCATTTCCAAATCCTCACGAACATTATTGTTTTCATGATTTTCCGGACTACTCCCCTTATAGGAATCAAAAGCCCGGATATATTGCATTATCTCTTCAATTAATCTTTCAAACTCCTTTTCCAAATCGTTCATCCATTTTGCATTCTTCTCACAATTCTGAGGTATACAGCTTTCTTCCAATCTCGCCAGCAAGTCTTTAAGCCGTAATGCTCCGATATTTGCCGCACTTCCCTTAAGGGAATGGAGAAACCTCCTAAGTTCATCCCTTTTTCCCGACGCAGCAAGCTCCCTTATCTTTACGCCGTCATCTTTATGAAGTTCGACAAAGCTTTTAAGAATGCCGATATACTTATCCCTCTTTCCTCCCAATCTGTTTACAGCACCGTCAAAGTCCAATGTCTCATACTTGTGTTCATAATAGGGATTTTCCGCCTCTGCAGCTTTTGCGCAGCTTTTACTCTTTTCTTCTTTAAATTTGCCACCGCCATTTGTCATACTTCTTATAACTTCCAAAAGTTTTTCAGGCTCCAAAGGCTTTGTCAGATAGCCGTTCATTCCTGCCTCCTTTGCTTTTTGAGCCACACCTTCCACTGCATCGGCCGTTAATGCCACAATGGGCATACTGCCTCTCTCCAGCTTTCTGATTCGCCTTGTAGCTTCATATCCATCCATTCCCGGCATCCTTATATCCATAAGTATCAGCTCATATTCATTGCTCTCTGCTTTTTTTACGGCCTCCTCACCGCTTTGGGCAGTATCGGTGTCGATCCCCATATTTTCAAGAATCTCTTTAGTCATTTGCAAATTAACGGAGCTGTCTTCCACCAGAAGTATTTTTACGTTTTTGTACTGTTCCTCTGTGTCAACCGATTTGCTTTTTCCATTTCTATTCTCATTGCAGCTTGCTATTTTCAATCTCAGGGAAAAACTGAAGGTAGAACCTTTGCCTACTTCGCTTTCTACATTTATTTCCCCCTTCATAAGCTCCACCAGCCTTTTGCAAATAGCCAGCCCAAGACCGGTGCCCCCATATTTTCTGGAAGTGGATGCATCACCCTGGGTAAAGACTTGAAACAGTAATTTCTTCTGTTCATCACTTATCCCTATACCGGTATCCGTTACACTAAATTTTATGCAGGCATTCTCCTCATTTTTTTCAACCAGTTCCACCCTGATGGAAATGTAGCCCTCATGAGTAAACTTAATCCCGTTTGATACCAAATTCATAACAACCTGCTTAAGTCTTGTTATATCCCCTTTTAAAAACCTGGGAACATCTTCATCGACCTTGATTCTAAGTTCAATTCCCTTTCTTTTGGCCTCCATGCCCACAATTATCATAAGTTCGTTCAACACATCATCAATATTGAAGTCCACCTCTTCCAAAACCATTCTTCCCGCTTCAATCTTGGAAAAATCCAATATTTGATTAATAATCGCCAAAAGGTTCTTTGCAGCCAGCCCGATATTTTCGACATACTCCCTTTGTTTGGGAGAAAGAACGGAGTTTTTAAGCAAATACTGATAGCCAATAATACTGTTTATAGGGGTCCGGATCTCGTGGCTCATACTGGCAAGAAATTCGCTTTTCGCCCTGTTGGCCTTATCAGCCTCGTCTCTGGCCGCTTTCATTGTCTCTTCCGCCTTCTTTCTCCTTACCAGCTCATTGTGAAAGGATCTGTACAACTCATTAAAGTTCTCGGCAAGCATGTTAAGTTCCACGGTCCCCTTTGGTACAAGCCTGAATTCTTCATCATCAAAGGAAAAATCTTTTAACTTTAATATGTAATCCCTTATGGGATAGGTAACCTGCGTGAACAGAATTCTAATCAGAACCGCAATTGCCAGGATTATAACGAAAGCCAGGATAATCTGCAAAACCGTCGCCCCGGCCGTACCTCTCCTGGCTGCTTCCAACTCCGACTCAAGCCTCTGGTTCATTATCCTTTGAAATTTCGCTATCGGGTCCATTATATTTTTCTTGTCACTGTCATAGCGGGCATCATACATTATTTCTATTGCCTTTAGCAGCTTATCCTCCCTGCTTAATCTTTGATCCCCCTCACTTAACTTGAAGGAAGCAACCTCCGGAACCATGTCGGACTCATCCACTCCCAACGCCTCCAAAACCAAACGCATGGATCTTCTTTCGGTCTCCACCAAAGCATCGGAATACTTTTTGGCTTTTGCCAGCAGTTCCAGCTCCTCTTTGGGAGAATCCAATTCCTGAAGCCTTGAAATAACTTTATCCCGTGTTCTGGTTACATTTATTTCCTCCCAATATCTTTCCAAATGAACTATTTTTCTTGTAACCGCAAACTTTCGCGCTTCATCGGTTAAATAGTCCGAGGCATCCGCCAGGTCAATTCCCAGCTGCTTAAATTCCGTCCGCCTCCTTTCGGCATTTTGCTCCGCTCTTATGCAGGAATTCATATACAATATACTCCAAATAAGCATAACAGCTATAAAGAAGAATATTGCCAAAATAATCGCACTTAAGGTGGATTGCTTTATCATCCTTTTTGACTTCATTGCATCACCCTGCCAATATAAATGTTCCTCAATATCAAAAAAAGCGCAGAAGTCAAGTTCATCACTTGGCATCTGCGCCTTTATTTTATTTTACAACGAACAGTTATAATGTGCAATTCCCATCTTTTAAATACGCATACATCAAAAAGGTCTGTCATATTGTCTAAAGGGCTGAGACCCAAGGCAAAGACAAGGTGAACTACCATTTCAATAAAAATATATATTTGACTTCTATAGCTGAATATTTTACAATTAGTTAAAAATTTTTATTGCCGCTAAAAAATATGCAGCAATCTCCACTATCCAAACAAAAGGAAAATCCGTTTGGTCCATTAACCGTGAACCGAAAGGAGCGTTTTGCCATGGAAAGCATGCTTCTTCCAAAGTATTTTGACATACTGATAGTTGACGATATCCCGGAACATATAGATGTAGCCGTTCAGGTACTTAGGGACAGCAATTTCAAAATCCGGGTTGCAACGGACGGAAATACCGCGCTGAAGCTTATATATCAGCAGAAACCGGATCTTATTCTTTTAGACATTTACATGCCCGAAATGGACGGATTTGAACTTTGCCGGCTTATAAAAAATACACCCGATTTAAAAAATATCCCCGTTATATTTCTCACATCTTTCAGCGACGAAGAAAGTATAAGAAAAGGTTTTGAGTCGGGAGGGCAGGATTATGTGGTTAAGCCGTTTAACGCTTCGGAACTGCTTTCAAGAGTCAAAACACATTTGATGCTGAAATGCCAGGCAGAATCTTTGAAAGAAGCCAATAAGGAACTGGACAGTTTCTGTTATACAGTCGCCCATGACCTTAAATCCCCGCTGCTTTCCTTAAATAAACTGGTTGAGCTTTTGGTTTCCGATCATTTAAATCAATTGGACTCGGCCGGAAAAGAACTTGTCTATAATATACGGGAAAAATCCTCGGAAATAATACATACCGTCGATCGTTTGCTGGAATTTTCTAAAATGTGCGAAATGCAGGTCAATTTTGAAATCATCGATCTCAACGAATTGTTTACCGAGGTCTGCAATGAGCTCAAAAGCCTGGAGCCGCAGCGGGATATACGTATTCATATCCAGCCTCTGCCTAAGGTTTATGGTGACCGTCTTCTGATGAGGCTCTTAATTTCAAACATCCTTTCCAACGCTTTTAAATATACACGCAACAGGCAGACGGCAATTATTGAGATACAATCCTCGGAAGACGGCAATGAATATGTTTTTTTCGTCAAAGACAACGGTGCCGGCTTTGACATGAAGTATTCGTCAAGGCTGTTCGGAGTATTTCAGAGGCTTCACAGCAAAGATGAATTCGAAGGTTCGGGAGTCGGCCTCGCCATATGCCAAAGGATTCTCAAGAGGCATAACGGCAGGGCGTGGATGACAGGTGAAATAGACAAAGGTGCTACTTTCTTCTTCACCCTCCCTAAATTCGAATGACAGTTTATATTTAGTTTTAATGCGCACCTTTCGGCACGGTTTTTCACTGGGTTTCAATAGCCTTCTTGAACTTGTCTGAGCCTCTTTTTGCAAAATTGGCAATTGTATGAAAAGATTTGTTTAGTTCCTCTAAATCACCCCAATGCTCTCAATTTTCTTTTATATGTTTCCTCACTGCTTTCATCAGCAATTCGCGGTTTATTTTGTTAAATAATTCCTTGATATCCATATAATTACATAATCGTATTGCCGGCATCTCTGTCTTACTATATCAACAGCATATCTATTGCCGTCTTGTTTGGCCTATATCCATAGGAGCTTTCATGGAATAGTGGCTCTCAAAAAATGCTTTGTATTAATGAATATAAATTAATAATATATAGAGAGTCTCTTTATACATAATTTTGTCCTCAAAACCCATCCTACCATTGGAACATTTTATTAAAATCAAATGTTTCTGAATAATTCTCCGAAGGTATAGTTCCTGATTCTGGTACAAATTTAGCTCTCATCTCTGATTTGTCCATATAATAAACTATATTCAATATTCCCAAGCTATCGTTTTTTGGATGATCTAGTGAAATTACAATATTGATCAATTTTACTTTATTTATATCAGTAATATCTGAAGCTTCCTTTTTAAATGCCCCTTCTGATGGTATTAGCCATTTTGGATTACGCCCTACTTGAGAATATGTGATATAAGTACCGTCCTTATTAGAAACTCTTATACCTAATCCCCACTCATAACCTTCAGGTTTCTCTGGATATGTGCATTCAATGTAATATCTTCCGTTTTCTTTTACAAATCTCAATTGATCCGCTAACTTGAGCAAAAACTCCTTTAATTTATCAACTTTTATTCTTCCATGCTGGTCAACATCGGTAACATCATTAAATGCTATTCCATCATAATATTTTACTGTTCCTCCTGTCGGTTCAGGAGAAGGTGCTACATCACCATTCATGTCAATATACACCGTTCTTATATTTGCATTCCACTTTACAGTTGCTCCCAATGCTTCACTCACAAACCTTACAGGGACAAAAGTTCTCGATTCCTTTAATAATGCCACTGTATCCATTTGCTTCTGTTGTCCGTTTACTTCATAGTTTTTATTCCCTATCTGAAGCACTACTTTTTTTCCGTTTAATGTTATTGTCACTTTTTTTGTATTTCCGTCCCAACTTACATTCGCCCCCAGAGCTTCTCCAACAAATCTGATAGGCACCTGTGTTCTTGAATTCTCATCAATAAACGGCTCTGCATCTGGAAAATTTATCTTTGTTCCATTTACCACTACTCGAATTGGAAGCTCAACAGCTGATATTGGCAATGATAACAAACAAGTAACTACCAATACTACTGTTAATATTTTTGCAATTCTTTTCATTCCAGCTTTCCCTCCTACATATATGTTACATACACAAAAGCTTTATTCTTCTTTTTCTTCTTTTTTAAAGAAATGCTTGATTTCATTTATTTTATTGCCATTTTCGTCAATTTCATATATGTATACACCATCTTTAAATATAAATCCAATAACCATCCCTTTACTTTCCTGATTTACACAATAAACAACTTCATTTGTGTCTATTTCTTTTAAATCAGTCATATAATCATCTATTACTACACAATCTACGCCTAGGCTTCCTGTTATAGATGCACTACTATTTTTCATATAACTTCTTGTTCTATTCATAACATATAACCTTTTACCTCCGGTATAAGGATTAACAATATCCTCTTTGTATATATCATGTAATGTAACCGCAATTCCTGCATAATCACCAGTTTCAGTAAATTTCCTTAAATAAGCAGCCTCTATAACATAATCCAAAAATTTTTCCGCATTAGTTTTTTCTTTTCCATTTTTTATCTCCTGTGTACTTTGTATTGGTTTTTCATTTGACGGTGTATTAGAAGGTTGATTATCCCCTTTTCCATTGTCACCACAAGCTGTTAATAAGACCGTAACACATATTACCATTGCTACTAATATTGAACGCACTCTAACCATTTTCAACATCCCTTCCCTTTTTAAATTTATCTTTTAATTATAACTTTCATATGTCAATATCCCTTATATAGGATAACATCAAACTTTATTCTTTTTCCATCTTCAGTCCTGAATTCCTTCGGAATAAAAGGTTTTGTTGCAAACAAATATTTTATCGAAACTGAAGATTCAATACGCATATAGGTACTACACTCCGACATTTTAAAAGTTTTATCTCTTGAAATAGTCCGCATATTTACCTGTATCAAATCAGCTATCCTTCTCATCTTCACCTCTTTTTCTGTAAAAAGTAAAAATAATCTTAGATAATCAGCATATTTCATCGATAGAAAAGACCCTTTGAGGTTTGTTTTCATTACCTCTGAATCATTTGTATTTCCTATAGAATCAATAAATTTATTTACTTCTTCTTTTCCTTTCTCAGCAACTTTTTGAAATGTTTCTTTAAACTTATTAACCAAATTTTCTCTATAATTCTCAATTCCTGCTTTTATATTATTCTTTACTTTCTTTTTAGCTTCCTGAATAGTATTAAAAATCATACTGTTCACTTTTTTACTTGTCTCTTCCACACTATAACCAAACAACTCTTTCCCTTCTGCGAGCATTGCAGTTAACTCAGCTATAGCTTCTTTAAGATTTTTATTCTTGTATACTTCAAGAAAGTCTGTATAATCAATTCCTTGAATAGTAACAGGCACATAATCACCTATAGTACTATTTTCTACAGATTTCATCTGTTCGAGAAGTAAAGTTTGAATTTTACTGCTAATTTCACTCATTATATCTCCTACTTCTCCTTCAACTTTTACATTTAAACTTGCTTCTAAATCATTAAAAATATTTTCTGCAGAATATTTACCTTCCTTAAAAGGATTTTCAATGCTAGCAAAAGCCTTATCTACCAGTAAATCTATCTTAGAGTCAATATAATCTGATATGGCAATTCCAGCTTTTTCTAAAAATTCCTCTGCTTTATTCTCTGTATAGTCAATAACAAGCTCTGCAGCATTTTTTGCCTTATTTTTAGCTTCATAAATAATTTCATTTGTAATTGTTGTCGAAAGTCCTTTTATATCCGTTATCCATGTATTTCTCGTTTTAAATATTGGTATACTCTCCCCCTTTAACAACAAATATACATCAAACAAAGACTCAGCCATTGCCCAAGCCATCATAATTAATGTGTGCACTATCGGTACACCTACACCACCGGTCCACCCAGCCACAACGGTAGCAACCTCTAATGCAGTATTAAACTTATATGGATCCGTATATATCGCTATAACATTCAACGCAAACCTAACAAGAGTAATCTGCGCCTTTACTGCATTTATATTCTCCTTTTCACTCTCAAATCCCCCTAAAATATACTCTACATCCGCATGGTTCGCGTC
>ENA-OWOZ01000348-OWOZ01000348.1-bioreactor-metagenome-genome-assembly--contig:-NODE-348-length-62856-cov-9.320171_pt1 | contig 62856 bp, 41 predicted proteins | sample MGYA00238140_ERZ651804 | MGnify/ENA primary metagenome ERZ651804 (study PRJEB26910, sample SAMN07631232) | bioreactor metagenome | isolation source: Switchgrass digestor | place: USA: Dartmouth...
TATGCAAATAAAGATGCCTGCAGGCAATGTCCTAACAGATGTACATCCGGAAGAGGACACAAAACAGTAAGCTTTGGTCCTGATACAAACTGTGTTCCGGTCATAGTATATGGCAATCCCAAATATAAGCTGAATAAAATCCCTGAAAACGCTAAAATAAGTCCATTCAATCATACTCTTGATCGTAAGAATTGCCAAAAGCCTAAAAAAGTAGTTATTCGCATAAAAGAAGATAAAGAAAAAATAAAAGAACGAATGTGTTTGTCAGAGCATCCGTTTGGTACTGTTAAATGGTTTCATGGAGCACATTATCTGCTTTGCAAGGGAAAAGAAAAAGCCTCAGCTGAAATGGGGCTAAGTTTTCTTGCCTATAACATGATAAGAGCAATCAATATGGTAGGAATCAACAAATTACTGGCAGCAATGTAGCCGGAATTTCATTATTTCATTAAAAATACACGTTATTTTTATCGGTAAAAATAGTGAAAACCCTTTCTACGAAAGGGTTTTCGGACGAATTGTGGTGGAGCATAGGGGATTCGAACCCCTGACCCCAACACTGCCAGTGTTGTGCGCTCCCAACTGCGCTAATGCCCCGCTTGTTTAATTCTTCAACACACAAAACTTATGACAAATGATATTATACCGGGTTTATATCGTTTTGGCAATAGCTTTCCCGAATTTACCCCATGGGTCTGATTACCCCTGATTTGAACATCATTTGAAAAAGTAAATTCTACCCCCATAGATACCTAATGTGGAATTTACTTTTTCAAATTCAAAAGTGGAAATCCTGATTTGAACAAGTAAATCCCACCCTTTTTAAAAAGTAAACTCACCAGATCTTATGGATAACGGAATTAAGTTTTGCAAATCAGCGTGAATGTATAATGTTGAATTGCATCTTCAATTAATCTTCAGAGAAAGTAAAGATATGCCCACAGCGGAATTTCCATTATCTGTTTACAATACACGGATAGGCTGCTACAATAAAAATGGCAATCGCTTAATGTCCATATTTCACTGCAGCAAATATACATTTCAGAATCTGCCGTTTTATCTTGTCATACCGGGGCGGAGGTATAAAATATAATCAGCTGTTTTGGCTGCTCCCGGTTTAACCTGACGGAGGGGCAGCTTTCACTATTTTTGCAACTGTATTGTTTTGATCCGGGATAAAGATAATGGCCCCAACACCATCCCAATAATCCGTACCTTGATATGAACTGCTGAAAAACGGTCTGTTCAAACGGTACCCTGCCGCGGCATCGGGCATTAACATAAATGCCGGCAGGCACCACTTATTTGTTAAGTCTGCGCCGGTCCGACGGCAAAGCTGAATGTTGCTAAAACAGGTTATACACTAATAGGGAATTCCCGTTTTGAATATCTGATTTTGCCTGATGCAGAAGGTTCAATAATATCCGTATATTCAACCTCAATGTTAACAGGACCCATTAACTTATGTATTTCATTTATATAAGATTTTATTTCGCTTTCCTTAAATTTATCGCTTTTGATTATTCTCAGCAACATGCAGGTCCTTGTCTTTTGTATAATCTGAAACTGCCTGATACTTGGATAACTGCGTGCAAGATTGCAAAAATAAACGGCATGGACATAATTGCCGTTTAAAGATACGAATATATCATCTTCGCGCCCTTCAATTTTCTCAATGACAGGAAGGAACCTTCCGCAATCGCAGTCTTCTTCCGACAGTGCTGCAATATCTCCAAGGAGATATCTTATCCTTGGCATTGAAAAATTGTTCAAGTCGGTAATAACCACAAGGCCGGATTTTCCGTATTCAACTTTTTTCCTGGTTTCAATGTCCAGTATTTCAACAATCATATTTTCAGCTGAAATATGCATTTTACCGTTTGGGCACTGATATGCAATTATGCCGGCATCCCTTGCCCCGTATTCATTAATAACCGGGCAGTCAAAAACTTTTTCAATGGTTTCACGTTGAAAGTCATAAAGGGTTTCTGAAGTGGAAACAATGCTTTTCGCTTATATTTTAACTTTATATTCTTCTTCATCATAAGCTGTGCCAGAAGGTATAACGCAGAAGCGTAGCCATAAAAGTACTGAGGCTTTTGGAAATTTATCATTTTTGAGTACTGCTCTATGGATTTAGGGTTCAGGCTGTACGCAGAAATGAAAATTATATTTTTCAGGAACCTTTCTTTCATATTATATATAAGGTTTTCACGCTTATTCAGTTCCAGAGGATTCCCCCATACCATAAGGCATTTGTCTCCAATCTTTATATCCCACCAGGAAAGGCCCCGCCACCTGGCCGCCTCTGAATACTCTGAAGTAAGCCTGTCAATGTAAAACCTTACAGGCTCACCGGTAGAACCACCTGTTCTGTTGGGAATCAGCTTGTTTTTGTCGGCATTTATATAAATCAGATCATCAATGGTGTTGTTAACCTGATGTTTTGTAAGTACCGGAAATTCATATAATGCACTGAACGCATCTTCCTCTATCAATGGAATTAAGTGCTTATACAATGAATATGCGGGCACATGATTGACACAATGCAATAGTAATTTTCTCAGTTTTTCCTTTTGAAGATTATGAATCTCTTCCTTCAGGAAGAACTGGCTTTTCTGCAGATAATTTAAATACTCTGTAATATTGTTTCCTTTTACAATGTGCATTAAAGGAAAAACTATACTCCTTATTACTGCAGCATTTAAATCCATTACAAATCTCCTTCCATGATGTGGAGTACTTATGTTATTATATTACAATAATTTGGGCAATTCTTCAATCCATTCCTTTTTCCTCCCAATAAAACAGAATATTTTTTACATAAGCTACATTCTGGAATTTGTGGCATCATCAGCAACTGACAGAAAATAATTTTTAATCTTATCCTGTATACTACCGGAACCACAAAATTCTCCCGGGCTCAAAACCTTCACGGTACAACCACAAACCGGCTTCTTTGCTTATTGTGTATAAATTACATATAATGGTCAAATGTTTTTCAGTTTCTGCTTTTTTCATCGGAACTGCCCGGATTTTGAGAAGTTCTGGCTGATTTTTCTTCTTTCCCGCTGTGCCCGAAAAACGAACTGATAAGCGGCGGCAGAAAGCTTAAACCTGCAATCGGAATCCAGTGTTCGGGGCTCAGCGAAACAGTTTCGAAAATACCATGCAAAGCCGGAACATAAACAACACATGCCAGAATACCCAGTGATGTCAGTACAGCCCCAACCAGCCACAGGTTACTTAAGAATTCTATTTCAAAGATATTCTTTTTCTCAGATTTGCATTCAAAAACATGAATAAGCTGGCTCAGTACAAGGGTCACCAAAGCTGCAGTTCTTGCTGATTCGAGGTTTCCGGACCGCCTGTATACAAGCATGAATGAAAGCAATGTGGAAACACCGATGAATATTCCCCTTGTAATTATGAGTTGCAATAAGCCGCCTGCGAATATATTTTCATTCGGATCCCTCGGTTTTTGCTTCATAACATCCCGATCGCCCGATTCCATGCTTAACGCGATTGCCGGCAGGCCATCGGTTGCAAGATTCACTAAAAGGATCTGTACCGGAAGCAAAGGTACGGGCAAACCCAACAGCATTCCTAAAAACATCGTCAATACTTCGCCAATATTGCAGGAAAGCAGGTATCTTATAAATTTGCGTGTATTGTTGTAAATATTGCGTCCTTCCTCGACAGCCGCGACAATTGTGGAAAAATTATCATCCATAAGGATCATTGAAGCCGCCTGACGTGTAACATCGGTTCCGGCGCATCCCATTGCCACGCCGATATCGGCTTCTTTTACAGCAGGTGCATCGTTTACACCATCTCCCGTCATTGCAACTATATATCCTGCTTCCTTGTACGCCTTGACCAGTCTTAGCTTATGCTTTGGCAAGACACGTGCAAAAACAGCAGTGTCCCTGAGTTTTTCCTTAAGTTCCGTGTCGCTCAGTTTTTCCAGGTCATTACCCGTTAATACGTCCTGATCTTCGTCTGCTATTTTCAAAGCCCTGGCAATAGCCTTTGCAGTCTCCTTATGATCTCCGGTTATCATAACAGGCTTGATCCCCGCAATTTTACACTTTTCAACAGCATCATATGCCTCACTGCGCGGCGGATCCATCATTCCTGCAAGCCCTAAAAAGGTAAGCTGCTGTTCCAGGTCATCGGGTATGTTTTTACCCCTTTCTATTATTCTGTAGGCCATTGCAATAACCCTGAGCGCATTTCGGGCCATATAGGTGTTTTCTTTCTCTATCCTCTGGATATCGTAGTCCAGGATCCTGCGTTCGTTGTTTGCCACCATAATCGATGTACATTTCTGAAGTATTGTCTCCGGTGCTCCTTTGGCCAGAACGATTCTATCTCCCGACGGAAGGCTGCACAGAACGGTCATCATTTTCCTGTTCGAGTCAAACGGTATTTCCCTGATCCTCTTATATTCCCTAATAACGTTTTCAGGGCTGTATCCCGCTTCAACCGCCATCCGGGCAAGCGCAACTTCGGTGGGATCGCCGAAAAATGATGTCCCACCTTCGTTCACATCCCCATCATTTCCTGTAATCTGTATGTTTACATTTCCGCACAGTATACCCGCTAAAGCCATCAGGTTCAGGCAGGGCATTTTCTTCGGATCAACCGGCCTGCCCTGGAGAAGCAGCCTTGTTCTGTGTTCCTCATCGTCCCTTGATACCTCGTATCTTGTCCTGCCGCTGTATATTGATACCACACGCATCCTGTTCTCTGTAAGGGTGCCTGTTTTGTCGGAGCAGATAACCGTTGCGCAGCCTAAAGTTTCAACAGCGGGAAGTTTTCGTACCAGCGCATTTCTTTTAACCATTCTTTGAACGCCAAGGGCCAGCGCAATGGTTACCACAGCGGGCAGGCCCTCAGGAACAGCGGCTACGGCAAGGCTTATACCCGCCAGAAGCATTGAAAACACGTTTTCGCCCCTTATTATTCCGGTTATTGATACAACGGCGCATATCGCAAGGCATGCTATTACTATGTATGTTCCAAGGGTTTCAAGTCTTTTCTGGAGAGGTGTATCCTGCTGTTCAGCTTCCTGTATCATATCTGCTATCTTGCCCATCTCGGTATCCATACCCGTTTTCGTGATCACTGCGCGGCCTGTCCCGCCGGTAGCCAGGCAGCCCATATATACATGGTTCCTTTTAAAAGCGCTGTCCTCGTCGGATTTTTTCGGCGTTACCTCTTTCAAAACCGGTATTGATTCACCGGTGAGCATGGACTCGTCCACCTGCAGATCATTTGACATGATAAGAATCCCGTCTGCAGGAATCCTGTCACCTGCCTCGATAACAATCAAATCGCCGGGTACAACTTCTTCGGCGGATATTTCATGAAGTTCGTTGTCTCTTATAACCTTTGCTTTCGGTGCCGCCAGCTTTTCAAGAGCTTCCATTGTCTTTTCGGTATGCATTTCCTGGTAGAATCCCAGCAGGGCATTTATAAAAACAATAGTTAGTATTGTCAATGCTTCGGTTATGTCTCCCATAACCATCGAAACGGCGGTGGCACCCAGCAGGATCAGAACCATGAAATCGGTAAACTGGGCCAAAAGCATCATAACCCAGGATTTTTTCTTCTTTTGGGCCAGCCTGTTTCTTCCGTATATTTCAAGTCTCTTTCCTGCCTCGGCGGAAGACAGGCCAATGTCTTTTTTTCTTTTTTCAGCGCCGTTCGGCAAAAGTTTTAATGCTTGCATACCCGGAGCCTCCCGATGTTTAATTTGGCATTAAGCCTAAATAATTCTATGCGGGAGTCCCGGTAAATAGTACAAGCATGTTTATCCCCGGATTCACAGGTATTTACCCATAGAATGAATAAAGGGCTTACCTGTTAACAGGTAAACCCCTCAGTTTTAAACGGCTTCAGATATCAATCTCAAGAAATACCGGGCAGTGATCGGAACCATATACCTCCGGATACATGCCCGCTTCGCGTATCTTGTCCCTTATCCTGTCAGAAACAAGGAAATAATCTATACGCCACCCGACATTCTTTTCCCTTGCATTGAACATGTATGACCACCAAGTATACGCACCCGTCTTGTCGGGATAAAGGTGCCTGAAACTGTCGGTGAATCCGCTCTGGATAAGTACTGTCATCTTCTCCCGTTCTTCGTCGGTAAACCCGGCATTCCTCCTGTTGGATGCGGGATTCTTCAAATCAATTTCTTTATGTGCCACATTCAGATCACCGCATATAATTACAGGCTTTCTGCTGTCGAGCTTAAGAAGGTAATCCCTGAAATCATCCTCCCACTGCATCCTGTAATCCAGCCTTGCCAGCCCCTGCTGGGCATTAGGCGAATATACTGTGACCAGCCAGAATTTATCGTATTCTGCTGTAATTACCCTGCCTTCATTATCGTGTTCGTTCATACCTATTCCGTCAACAACGGATAACGGCTTTTCACGCGTGAAAAGCGCCGTTCCGGAATAGCCTTTCTTCACGGCGTAATTCCAGTACTGATAATACCCTTCAAGATCAAGCTGTACCTGCCCCTGTTGTACCTTGGTCTCCTGGATACAGAAAACATCAGCGCTTACACTGTTGAAAAAATCCATGAAGCCTTTGCCAAGGCAGGCCCTTATTCCGTTAACATTCCATGATACAAGTTTCATCCTATACCTCCGATATAAATTTAGTGGGTTTCCGGACGGGAACCAATCAACCCCGTTCCAAGCCCCAACAGCATCCAGAATACCGGCGATACTGAAACAACACTGTCGTTGAAAATACCGGCAATCAAATATCCTGCAACCGACAACAGAATGCCGAATGACAAAATTCGCGACTTGCTGTCCTTTTTCCTGTTTTCTTTTACTACATTGATACCATACCATGCAAAAAATATCAATAAACAAATAAGCGAAACCATTCCGGTACCGAGGGCTGTCTGAAGGTACCAGCTGTGGGGCTTGCCTATTACAGCCCAGATTGCGCCATAATTAAGTTTTCCGACAATATCGTTCTGGGGGAAAATATACGCAAATGTGTCGGGGCCGTAGCCTGTGAATATGGCATTTTTCAGAAGAGGAACAGATCTTGACCAGATATAGCCCCTGCCCGACGCAAAGGACTCACCAAATGGAAGATTAACAGACTCATAATGCCCAATATCTGTCAGCATGCCGTTAAAACCCACAACCTTGAGACTTTCCCCGCTATAAACAAACTCAATATCCCTTCGGTCTATGTTCAGCATAATCCACTTCAGTTCTTCCTTTTCCTGTACAAAGGCCTGTATTCGGTATGGCTGCCCGATATCAATCCTCCCGTTTTCCCTGTCAAAGCCAAATGGTATTTCCTCTCCCCGTTCGTTCATGAATACAAAACCTTCCTCGGTTGTTTCAATGTTCAGCTGCCATTTGTCGGTATCTAATTTTGCTGTATTTCCGCTGATTGATATATCTTCGAAAATGAGTTTCGGTTCTGAGCCCGTACTTAACGGATTCATGCTTTTCAGCTCGTTGACAAGTGTATTCCCGGAATAAATATTCATGGCCGCAAACAGGGCAATACCATACAATACCGCTGATAATACCCATAACCGGTTTTTCCTGATTTCATCAGTAAAAAGAATAACAAATAAGGTTATAGTGACTGCCGATGCAATGAAAGCCGCCCGTGACAGGGAGCCCAAAAGAAGGAAAAAGGAAGAGCCGAAGAAAATTACAAGACATATTATCCTGGACTTGTTTTTTTCTTCATGCAAAAGCATGGACATCGACAACGGAAGAAGCATTGCCGAATATGTACCCACATAATTCGGATTTCCTATTGTTGGACTGACTATATACGGTTCATCGGTTACAAAAGGCCATATTCCGGTATACTGGAAAACACCGGCGACAGCCACGGCAAAACCCGTCCACAGCACGAACTTAATTACCTTGCATGCAAAATCAGTACCGCGGCATACAGCATATGAGCATACAAGGATCAGCAGATAGCATGCCTGGGTTAAAAAGCCTTCATAATGATCAAAAACCCCGAAAACTGCGGATATTTTATATTCTGAAAGGTATGTAGACAAAAACAGGCATATGTAAACGGGAATTAAAACCACAAACATGCCCCGAAACCTTTTTCGGCCGAAAAAAACAGAAACGGGCAACAGAATCAGCACCGACAGGTATAATGCACAGACCTTTACAAGATGATAATAGTCGGTATGTATGCCACGTTCGAGAAGAAAGCCGCTCATTTCCGTATTATATTGCGTGGTCAGCGGGAACATTGCAGCGGGAATAACAAAAGCAATAATGAAAAACGGAATATACACCAAACAAGTCCTGTTTATTTTCCTGCTGCCAAACCACCTCATAATCCCGTTAAACATAGCCTTAATCTGCCTGAATATATTTATACAATATAAAGGGTAGTACCCCTACCCTTTAATTCTAATCCTCACCGATATATTTAAACGGTGAACCCGAAACAAACTTGTATCGCCTGCCGTTACGATCCTGGAATACTTCGGTTGAGACTCTTTCAAGTTCAATGGTATTTCCCGTTTCGTCAACTATCGTGTATATGTTATGCCTTGAATGATTGATATCGTAGTCTTTTCCCTCTTCCAGAACAGGAGCGGGATAAGACCTGCCGGGAATGCTTCTGAGCAGCAATGCAATACTGATTCCGACAACAACTATAATGGCGATTATAATGAAAATGTTAACCGATTCGCTGGATTTACCTCTTTTTCCGATTTTCATGTACCAGCACCCGTTCCTTTCCATTTCATTTGTGATACTATGAATAATGCTCTCATATCCCTGTTTTTATGCAGGTTAACAACAGTTTTTTACAGGCTGAAGACAAACCGTCCGCTTCCTGCCGGTACATAACTAAAAAGAAAACTGATAATCAGGCCTGAATACCCGGCACAATGCGATACGGGCAGATACGTCGTATTTAAAAAACCCCTGGCCAGTTGTGGTCAGGGGTTTTCGCATAAATTACTCGGCCATTCGCTTATAGTTTTCGTATCTTTCCTCTGCGTCCTTCTTAGCCTTGGCGTACAGCTCATCGGCTATGTCAGGGAAGGCTCTCTTCAGTGAAGTGTAACGTACTTCTCCGTCAAGGAATTCCTGGAAATCCTCCGAGGGTTCCTTGGAATCCAGAATGAACGGATTCTTGCCCTGTTCTTTCAGTTCCGGATTATAACGCCACAGATGCCAGTAACCTGCATCCACAGCCTGCTTGGATCTTGCCTGTGTACGGCCCATACCCTGGCGTATGCCGTGGTTTATACATGGTGCGTAGGCAATTATCAGTGACGGTCCGTTGTATTTTTCAGCCTCGAGTATGGCTTTCAGGAACTGGTTCTTGTCAGCACCCATGGCAACCTGGGCAACGTAAACATAACCGTAGGTTGCGGCTATCATGCCAAGGTCCTTCTTCTTAACCCTCTTTCCTGCTGCTGCAAACTTAGCAACTGCAGCGGTAGGTGTGGCCTTCGAGGACTGGCCGCCGGTATTTGAGTATACCTCGGTATCAAATACCAGTACATTGACATCTTCACCCGAAGCCAATACATGATCCAGACCTCCGTAACCGATATCGTATGCCCAGCCGTCACCGCCGACGATCCAGATGGATTTCTTGACCAGGTAATCCTTCTTCTCAAGAATGTCGTCAATCAGCTTCTTGGCCTCAGGATCACTTACAGGGTTATTCTCTATTGCAGAGAGAACTTCCTTCGAAGCCTTCTTCGATGCGTCTGCATCGTATTTGCCTGCAATCCAGTTATTCATCGCATCTTTCAGCGCTGCGGGAACATCCATTTCCAGCAGGGCTTTCATGCTTGACTCAATTGAATCACGGATTTGCTTCACTCCGAGAGCCATACCGTAACCGTATTCGGCATTATCTTCGAACAGGGAGTTTGCCCATGCGGGACCCTTGCCTTCCTTGTTCGTTGTATAAACCGTTGCGGGAGCAGAACCGCCCCAGATTGATGAACAACCTGTTGCGTTGGCAATCATCATTCTGTCTCCGAACAGCTGGGTTATAACCTTGATATACGGGGTTTCACCGCAGCCTGCGCATGCGCCCGAGAACTCGATTAAGGGCTGTGCGAACTGACTTCCCTTAAGGGTTGTCAACGGCATTAAATCATCCTTGATTGAAACATTCTTAACGGCAAAGTCCCAGTTATCAACTTCCTGCAGCTGAGTTTCGAGCGGCTTCATAATAAGCGCCTTTTCCTTTGCGGGGCAAATATCGGCACAGTTGCCGCATCCCGTACAGTCGAGGGCACTTACCTGGATCTTGTAATGCAGACCTTTCAGCTGGTTGCCGATCGCAGGTTTTGTAACAAAGGTTTCAGGGGCCTTGCCCTTTTCCTCATCGTTAAGCAGGAACGGACGGATTGCCGCATGAGGACATACAAATGAACACTGGTTGCACTGGATACAGTTTTCTACCTGCCATTCAGGAATATTAACGGCGATTCCGCGTTTTTCATAAGCAGATGTTCCGGCAGGGAATGTTCCGTCCTCAGCGCCTTTGAATGCACTTACAGGCAGTTCGTCGCCCTTCATTGCGTTCATCGGATTCATAACATTCTTTATGAAATCAGGAACATCGGTATCTTCATGTTTTACTTCGTCTTCCGCTGTCTTCCAGCTTTCAGGTACGGAAACCTTCTTCAAAGCGTCTATACCCTTATCCACTGCCTGGTAGTTCATCTGGACTACCTTTTCGCCCTTCTTTCCGTAGGACTTGACAATGGATTCCTTCAGGTACCTGACAGCGTCCTCAATGGGAATAACATTGGCAAGTTTGAAGAAAGCAGCCTGCATGATCATGTTTATGCGGTTTCCAAGACCGATTTCTTCTGCTATTCCGGTAGCATTTATAATATAGAAGTTAATATCGTTATTGGCTATCTTGCGTTTCAGGTCTGCCGGCAGTTTCCCGTCGAGCTCCTCTTCGCTCCACTGGCAGTTCAGCACGAAGGTTCCGCCCTTTTTCAGCCCTGCAATCAGGTCATACTTATCAACATAGGACTGGTTATGGCATGCGATATAATCAGCCTCTTCGATTAAGTATGTAGAACGGATCTTGTTCTTACCGAAACGAAGGTGCGAAATCGTGACACCGCCCGACTTCTTCGAGTCGTATGAGAAATAGCCCTGGGCATATAAGTCGGTATTGTCACCGATAATCTTAATGGCGCTCTTATTGGCACCAACCGTACCGTCGGAACCAAGACCCCAGAACTTGCAGCGAACGGTGCCTTCACTCTCTGTAACAATCTTTTCCTTAACGTCAAGGGACAGATTTGTTACATCGTCAACAATACCAATTGTAAACCTGTCTCTCGGGTTGTCTTCTTTCATGTTGTCGAAAACAGCCTTGATCTGGGAAGGTGTTGTGTCTTTTGAACCCAAACCGTAACGTCCGCCTACGATTAAAGGCCTGTCTTCACGGTTGTAGAACAGGTTCTTGATATCAAGGTACAGGGGCTCACCTTCAGCACCGGGCTCTTTTGTCCTGTCAAGAACGCTTATGCGCTTGACTGTCTTCGGAAGAACATCAAAGAAGTATTTGCTGCTGAACGGGCGATACAGGTGTACTTTGATTACGCCAACCTTTTCACCCCTGGCCATCAGGTAATCAACTGTTTCTTCAATGGTCTCGGTAACCGAACCCATTGCAACAATAATATGCTCGGCATCAGGTGCGCCGTAATAGTTGAACGGTTTATAGTCTCTTCCGGTCAGCTTCGAGATTTCTTTCATGTACTCTGCTACGATATCGGGAACTTCGTCATAGAACCTGTTCGAAGCCTCTCTTGCCTGGAAGAATATATCCGGGTTCTGGGCAGTACCGCGGGTAACGGGATGTTCAGGATTCAGTGCACGTTTTCTGAACTCGCGTACCGCATCCCAGTCAAGCAGTTTTGCAAAGTCTTCATAATCAATTACTTCAATTTTCTGGACCTCGTGCGAGGTTCTGAAACCGTCAAAGAAATGCAGGAACGGTACTCTTGACTTAATGGCACTTAAATGTGCAACACCGCCCAAATCCATTACTTCCTGCACGCTTCCAGATGCCAGCAAAGCAAAACCTGTTTGCCTTGTTGCCATAACGTCGGAATGATCTCCAAATATAGACAACGCGTGGGAAGCAATTGCACGTGCTGAAACGTGGAAAACTCCCGGCAATAACTCTCCGGCTATTTTGTACATATTCGGAATCATCAGCAGCAATCCCTGTGAGGCAGTGAACGTAGTAGTCAGGGCGCCTGCCTGAAGCGAGCCGTGAACTGCGCCTGCTGCACCTGCTTCTGATTGCATTTCAGTTATTTTTACTGTTTGTCCAAACAGGTTCTTCTTTCCATTGGCGGACCATTCATCGGTAAACTCCGCCATGGGAGAAGATGGTGTAATTGGGTAAATGGCAGCCACGTCGGTAAAGGCATATGCTACATACGCCGCTGCCTGATTACCATCCATGGTACTCATTGTTTTTTTGGACATCAATCTCCCTCCTTAGTTATTAGGTAAAACTTAAAATGCACTGCATATGACAGTAATTAAAATCCTTAATCATAGTTTTATATGCTGAATGCTGTGCGATTTTCAAAGTATGTTAATGTACTTTGTATACACAACATTTATATTATACACAATTTAAGACATTAAAGCAAAGCATTTATAACATTATTTTTTCAAATCCGCTGTTGCACCCGCACCTATGTAATTCCAAGATGTTTCAGCAGGCATTTGAGATAAGTCCTCCTGTTGAAATTTCCGGGCAGATTCGGCAGGCTGCCTAATTTATTGTAAAAATGGTGATACAACATGTTTTCAAGGGTTTCTGAATAAAGCGGATTCTTCTTATCCCTGATCCTTTCATTGTATTCTATCAGCAGGGCCTCTTCCTTCGGGCTTATGAACATGTTCTGCCGTTCTGTACCGATGTTATTGATTCCCGAAAAATCAGCTTTTCTTTTTTTGACCTTGACCACAACGGTATTTGCCGCCAAATCGCCGATCCTCATATAACGCTTGTTCAGAACTACTGCAAAAATTCCGACTCCATATATCCCCGGCAGCATGTCCCCAATCCGCAGCAAATTCCTTACAAGCGAGGCTGTAAAGGAAATCGGCTCACCGTTTGCCATTATCACTTTAAGCCCGACTATCTTTTTCCCAAGGGTAGAACCCTTCGTGAAAAACTCGGACAACAGGAAATACCCCACCTGGACAATAAAAATCAGCAGAATGGCCAATACAATGTATACCGTGTTCTCCTCCGAATACATCATGTTTATGTAATCATCATCCAGAATCAGATACGATATAAAAAGAACAACAAGGAGAATCAAGTATTGGAACAAGGTATCTATTATGACTGCAATCCCGCGGGTTCCCACTCCTGCAAGTTCAAACTCAAGAGTTACATTTTCCGGCGTTTTTACATGATAGATATTCCTCATACCTTCAACTCCAAAACCATTTTCCTGAATCCAAAAGATTACCATTTATTATTGTATCAAAAAAAACCATTTGATAAAATAGAATTTGATAAAAGATTATCAACTTTTGTAAACGTCTTGGAATAAGCTGAGCATAGTATTATTTTGTTATTGGAGAGTTTACAATGAAGGAATCGCTTTTTATCAGCAATAACCAGAAAACATGGCAGGAACTTGAAGACATACTGAAAAACTATTCGTCCCGGAAAAAGAAACCTGAAGACAATGACAGGCTTCATCGCCTTTTTTATCTCTATCAGACGACATGCGGTCATCTTTCAATCGCCAGGACCCGGTACGGGAACACGGGCACGGCGGAATACCTGAATAATCTCGTTGCAAGAGCGCACCAGGCCATTTATGTTTCCAGGCCAAAGGGCATTGCAGGGATATTCCGGTTTCTGTTAAAGGGGTTTCCTTCCCTGCTAAAGAAAGAATTTCTTCTGTTCCTGGTATCAACGGGGATTTTCGTCCTGAGTTTTATGTTCAGCTACCTGATGGTACTGTACCAGGAAGACTACGCCCTTTCCTTTGTTCCGGCCGAATATGTGGATGCCATTAAAAACTCCGAACCAGGTGCGGCATCTGTCAACTACGCCGTTTTTTCAGTTGCCATCTTTACCAATAACATTCAGGTCGGAATTACGGCATTTGCCCTTGGAATTACTTTCGGCATCGGAACGGTTTATGTCCTTGTAAAAAACGGCATGCTTTTGGGAGCATTGGCCGCTGTTGTAGCAAACGCGGGTTCGGGTTATGAGTTCTGGTCGCTGATATTGCCCCATGGCGTACCCGAATTATTCTGCATCTTTGTATGCGGCGCAGCAGGCCTTCTTATAGCAAGGTCAATGATTTTTCCGGGACTGCATTCGAGGCGGAGATCCTTTTCATACGGCGGGAAAAGGGCTCTTAAGATGCTGTTAGGATCCATTCCTCTCTTTATACTCGCAGGACTTACAGAAGGGTATTTCACCCCTCTGCCGATAGATCCGCTGTATAAATATATTGTTTCTGTTGTCTGGCTGGTTATCCTGGTTGTTTATATCCTGCTCGGGAAAGAAAAAAAGGACATTGACGCAGTTTGAGTCTCTGTTTCGGCAATTGCCCGGATTTTACTTATACGGCCTTAACATGTTTTTGAATTCCTCAAGTTTCTCCCTGCTGAGTGTATTCAACGGCTGTCTCATTCTTGAAATGACAATGCTGTCATGAACCCCTTTTTCCATTATTTCTATGAGTTGCTCAAGACTTTCCCCGTCGTCGGGATATGTTACACTGTACATGTATAATTTCCCTGAGCCCTGGAACATTTTCTCGAATACCCCGCGGATCTTTCTCTCTATTTCCAACAGGTATTTTTTCATTGTAAACGGGCATACAATGATGAATGTCCGGTAGTCATGGTTTATTGTTCTATCGGTTTCCCGCATCTGAAGGGCCAGCCTGTCATAGAACTCCTGGACCATGCCGATATGTATTCCCGAAAGCCTTCCCATAACAAGGGAAACAGGATATTTCCCCCTTGAGGCTCTCTTTATTTCATTCCTCAGATCACTGTTGGAGCTGAGGCTTGATAAAAGGCTTTCCCTGACCTTGTTCATATATTCAAAATCACTTGACGGGATTTTTGCAGTAAAGGCCGACAACCGCTCCGTGAGGTAATCCTTCAGTAATTCCCTTTTTGCAGGTACAAGGAATAAATCATTAACATCCGCTTCCTTTGCGCCATTTACATATTCAGGCGAGTTATCGGGAATGATGGCCATGACCGGAAGATTTTTAAAATATTCAATCTGCCTGACTTTTTTGATCTGGCCGTACTGTTTCCCGTAATTTTCCGCGTTGATCTGGATGATATAATAAAGTATCGATTCTTTGAAAATATCCAGCTTCAGAAGGAGGTCAACCTCGTCCACGGCCTCCACAATTTCAAATCCTTTTTTATGTAAATCTCTCAACACGATGCTTTTTATAAACCTATCCTCAACCGATACAAGAACCTTATCAGCCATCTGTACCACACACCTGAACTTCACCTGTTTTTCGGTTTTTGCCTGCACCTGCTCTTGTCGAAATTACTATTATATTATCGGCTAATGTAAAACAGCATTTTAATTTTGGATGGGGATGTGTTTCCCCTATTTTTTGGACTCAAAAAGGTAATGAAATAAGGTTCCGCTGTCCATGAACCCGGGGCGGCATTTGCTTTTCCGCCGAGGATTGTTATTTTTATATCAAAGATTGGACCGACAGCGTTGCGTTCATTAATGCTTTATGGTATATTATTTCCTGACAAAAACCTGTATTTTGTTAATCATAAATAAAGCTGCACAGAAAGTGTATAGGAGGAGATACTAATGTCTAAATTAGTGGGAAATGCAATTTTTGGTCAGTCAGGCGGTCCTACATCTGTTATTAATGCAAGTGCTGCAGGAGTTTTCACCGAAGCCCTCAAACAGGACTGTATTAATAAGGTATACGGTGCCGCTAACGGTATTAAGGGAATACTGGAAGAAAGATTCTATGATATGGGAATGGAAGACCCGAAAGAACTCGAGCTTTTAAAAACAACCCCTTCTTCAGCATTGGGTTCGGTTCGCTATAAACTGGCTGATCCGGATGTTGATGACACCGATTATAAACGCCTGCTCGAAGTGTTTAAAAAATATGATATCCGTTACTTCTTCTACAACGGCGGCAACGACTCGATGGACACCTGCAACAAGGTAAGCAAATATATGCAGAAGGTCGGATATGAATGCCGCGTTATCGGTGTTCCGAAGACAATTGACAACGACCTCGCTGAAACCGACCATTGTCCCGGATACGGAAGCGCCGCCCGTTATGTTGCTACCTCAACAATGGAAGTTTACCTGGATGCCCGTGTCTATGACACCCCAATGGTTTGCGTTCTTGAAGTAATGGGAAGAAATGCAGGCTGGCTTACAGCAGCAACAGCACTTTCAGCATACAAGGGTGCCGGTCCTGACTTGATATATCTCCCCGAAATTGAATTTGACATGGACAAATTCATTAAAGACGTTAAAAGGGTTTATGAGAAAAACAACGGCAAGGTAATCGTTGCAGTATCCGAAGGAATAAAGGACAAGAACGGCAAATATATCTCTGAATACGGTTCAGACCTTGCGAAGGAGAAGGACGCTTTCGGTCACAGTCAGCTGGGAGGAACAGCACAGGTCCTGGCCAGTGTAATTAAGAACGAACTGAAATGCAAGACCCGCGCAATTGAATTCAGCTTACTGCAGCGCTGTGCCGCTCACTGCGGTTCCAAGACAGACGTCGAGGAAACTTTCAAGGCCGGTCAAATGGCTGTAAAATATGCAGTTGAAGGTCATACCGACTACATGGTGGCCTATGAGCGCGAGCCGGGTAAAGAGTATAAATGCAATTTCAAGCTGGTAGAGTTATCAAAGGTTGCAAACGCTGAAAAGAAGATTCCAAGAGAGTGGATAACCGAAGACGGAACCGGGCTGAAACAGGAGTTTATTGATTACGCGCTGCCCCTGATCCAGGGAGAATCAGCTCCGCCGATGGAAGACGGGCTGCCCCGTTTTGCAAGGCTGAAAAAAGTTCTGGCAACAAAGTAAACCGGAAATATTAACATAAAAAAGGTTATGGATTAAAGCCATAACCTTTTTATTTATGCACTGGATTTGCATATCGGATTTATTTATACATCAAACCGGGGTCATATCCGGATTAACTGCCGCCTATCTCCCTCCCCGCCCTGAGCTCGTTCAGCCGGTTTATCGCATAGGAACTCATTGAACTGTTCGGATATTCGTTTACAATCAGCTCAAAAAGTTCAACCGCCCTGTCCTTTTCATCGCATCGGGCAGCTGCCTTACCCGCCTGGTAATATAAAGAGGACTTGTATGAAACTCTGTCATTTTCTATGTATAAAAGACAGGTTTCGTATTTTTCAAGCGCCTGTTTATACACTTCAGGGTCCTTGTTCCTGTTGTTGTTGTATATTTTGTTCGCTTCGTTGTAAAGAGCTTCTGCAGCTTCCAGCCTTACTTCGTCCCATAGATTCCTGTAGTATTCATACAGCTCCTCGGGGACTTCATTCTCCTGGGCATTAAACAGTAAATCCGCACTCTGTATGTAATTCCCGTTGTTGTATTCCCTGGCGGCTTCGTTCAGGCGTGTCATCCATTCCTTGTATGCCTGGAAACTGTCCATCAGTTTAAGGTTCTCATCATTGCGTTCCCTTAAGTCTAATTCAAGTTTTTCTATTCTCTCGTTCAGTACATTGATTTTTTCTTCAAGTTCGGGGTTCTTGTCAATGGTTTCAATTTTGTCAAACGAAAATAATGATTTGCCTGTCGGTACCATGTACCATATAAACGAAGTAACAAGTATGCCTGCAACAAAACCAACCACGTATTTCAGGTAATATAACTTTTTGTCCTCACGCTTTAATGCTTTTTCCAGTAATAAAACCAAATTGCTTTTTTTCTTTTCGCCTTTTTTGATTCTTTTTTTGGGCACACCTGTATCTATATCCTCGTCGCTTTGCGGCTGAAGTTTTTTCATGTATTCCATTGCTTTTATGCTGCTGTCGTCAGCATCTATAACTTTCTGAAAAGCCGCCTTTGCAGCATCTTCCCTGCCCGTCATCGCATAACATACACCCAGCAGGTTCATTGCTTCATAGAAAACCGGATGAAGGGATATCGCTTTCTTTAACGCTATTATTGCCATGTCTTCGCTTTTAAACCGTATATCTTCCAGTGCTTTGTTGAACAGTTTTATAGCTTCGGATATATTCTCCGGCAACTTACCCGATCTTTCTTCAACCATTTCCAGGTTAATAGGTTTAAAGCTATCCAGAGCCTCTCTGAAATCAAACATACCTCTCCCTCCATGAACCTCAGGTGAACGAAATGTATTTCATCTGCTGCTTTACTGCGGGATCACGAAACAGTTTGCGTACATGGCCGATATAAAACAGCGAACCCAATGCTGCAATAATGTCATCACAGGCTGCATATGCAAGAATTCTTTCAATTGCCTCTTCTATTGTATCACTATATTCTACATTATTACAATACTTGGACATTGTTTTTGCAAGGCTTTCTGCATCAAGTGCACGCGGATTGTCGGGAGTTACTGCAATAAAACGCTCGGTTATCGCAGAAAGCTCCCTCAGCATGGTTTCATACTCCTTATCCTTCATTACTCCGAATACTATCAGTGCTTTTCTGCCCGGGTATATCGCCCTGAAGGTTTCAATAAACGAACGGACACCGTCAGGATTATGGGCACCGTCTATATAAACATCGGGATTTCTTCTCAATAATTCAAACCTGCCCGGCCATGATGCGGTCCTGAATCCTTCAATTATATCCCCGTCCTTAATGTTAATGCCCGACTGTCTTAACACCTCAACGGTCTTTAGGGCAACAGCGGCATTATAAACCTGGTGAACTCCGACAACCGGAGTTTTTATATCCCCATAACGGGAATGCGTAAGGCACAGCATTCCGGGTTTCAGCTCAACATTCCCGAACTCGCCGGGGTCTGCACGGTAAAGAGCTGCATTCCTCTGACTGCAAACCGACTCTATAACCTTTAAGGCCGAATCTTCCTGTGGATAGGTTACAACAATGCCGTTCTGTTTTATTATTCCTGCCTTTTCATAAGCTATTTCACGGATCGTGCTGCCTAATATGTCGGTATGATCCTTTGAAATCTTTGTTATGACTGAAATCAGTGATTCAGAAATAACGTTCGTGGCGTCGAGGCGTCCTCCCAGCCCGACTTCGAGTACCACAATATCGCACTTTTTTTCATAATAATACAAAAAAGCCATTGCAGTAATCACTTCAAACACAGTGGGCTGTTCGAGTCCGTCGGCAACCATTTTATCAACTGCTTCCTTAACTCTTCCGACATATTCACACAGCTCATCATCTGCTATTTCCTTGCCATTAAGCCGTATCCTTTCGTTAAAACGCTCAAGGTAAGGCGAAGTATAAAGGCCGACAGAGTACCCCGCACATGACAGGATACCGGCTATAAAGACCGACGTGGAACCTTTTCCGTTTGTACCTGCTATGTGTATAAACTTCAGATGATCCTGGGGATTACCCAACCTTTCGGTCAGGGCCCTGATTCGTTCAAGGCCTGGCTTACTGCCGAACCTGGCCAGGCTTTCTATATATTCAATGGCTTTATCGTAATTCATAATATTTCTTTCCTCTTTATGCCCCGCAGCACTTCTTGTATTTTTTTCCACTCCCGCACGGGCATGGGTCATTTCTGCCCACCTTGTCCATGGCTCTCTTCTTGGGTTTCTTAACCGTATCTTCCCCATGGGAAGCCTCAAGCGGCTGTGCCACCTGGGTTCTCTGTACCACTACGTTCTCTTTCCTGATATTCAGTAATTCCTTTACCGAGTCAATCTGGATGCTCCGGATCATTTCGTCAAACATGTCCGAGCCTTCCATTCGGTATTCAATAATCGGATCCCTCTGGCCGTACGCCCGGAGACCTATACCGAATTTAAGCTGCTCCATCGCATCTATATGATCCATCCATTTTTCGTCAACATTCTTAAGAAGGACCCTTCGCTCCAGCAGCCTCATTATTTCGCTGCCAAAGGTTTCTTCCTGCGCGTTGTACCTTTCAGCCGCCTTTTCATACAAAATGGACTTGAACTTGTCAACGGTCAATGATTCAAAATCAAAATCATCAGGATTTACTGAGCCCTTTGGAAGCAGGATGGATTCCACATGGGATTTTATCCCGTTCCATTCCCAGTTTTCGGGATACGGATTTTCCCTGCAGTAGAGATTTGCAATATAGTCAATGATACCATCTATCATCTTAAGGAAGTTGTCTTTCAGGTTTTCACCGTTGAGAACCCTGAAGCGCTCCTTGTATATAATCTCACGCTGCTGGTTCATGACATCGTCATACTGCAGCACGTTTTTTCTGCGGTTGAAGTTAATGCCTTCAATTTTCTTCTGTGCGTTTTCAATTGCATTTGAAAGCATTTTATGCTCAATTGGCTGGTCATCTTCCAGCCCCAGCATATCAACCATACCTGTCAGCCGGTCCGAACCGAAAAGTCGCATAAGATCATCTTCAAGGGAAATATAGAAACGGGATTCACCCGGGTCACCCTGGCGTCCTGAACGGCCGCGGAGTTGGTTATCTATACGCCTTGATTCATGGCGTTCGGTTCCTATTATTTTAAGCCCGCCTGCCGCTATGACCTTTTCCTTCTCCGCGTCGGTTTCCTTTTTGAACCTGGCATACAGATCCTTGTATATATTTCTGGCTTTCAGTATTTCCTCGTCGTCGGTATCATTAAAGCTCGTGGCCATGCTGATATAATACTCATCCATACCCTGCTTGCGCATTTCCTGCTTCGCAAGGTATTCCGGGTTTCCGCCAAGCATTATGTCGGTCCCGCGACCGGCCATATTTGTGGCTATGGTAACAGCACCCAGCTTGCCCGCCTGCGCAACAATCTCAGCTTCCTTATCATGGTACTTGGCATTCAGAACATTGTGAGGAATACCGCGCTTCTTCAGCAGGCGGCTGAGATGCTCCGAGGTTTCTATTGAAATTGTGCCCACAAGAACAGGCTGCCCCTTTGTATGACTTTCCTCAATATCATTAATAACGGCATTGAACTTAGCCTCTTTCGTCTTGTATACAACATCGGGATGATCCACTCTTATCACGGGAAGATTCGTAGGAATTGCTATAACATCAAGGTTATAAATTGAGCGGAATTCCTGTTCCTCGGTTAATGCCGTACCGGTCATTCCGGACAGCTTTTTATACAGCCTGAAATAGTTCTGGAAAGTTATCGTTGCAAGGGTTTTGCTTTCCCTTTCAACAGTAACGCCTTCCTTGGCTTCAATGGCCTGGTGAAGGCCTTCGCTGTACCTGCGGCCGTACATCAGCCTTCCAGTGAATTCATCAACAATAATAACTTCCCCGTCCTTAACAACATAGTCCACATCCCGCTTCATCAGTCCATGGGCTTTCAGTGCCTGGTTAATATGGTGCGATATGGTCATATTCTCTATATCGGAAAGGTTCTCTATACCAAAAAAGCTCTCGGCCTTTTCCACTCCCCTGGCGGTAAGAGTTGCTGTATGAGCCTTCTCGTCAACAATATAATCTGCGTCAATGTCGTCATCAAGGGTCTTATCGTCTGTTTCGGTGAAAACTTTCTTTTTAAGCCTCCTTACAAAGGTATCGGCCTGATGGTACAAATCGGTGGACTTATCCCCGGCACCCGATATAATAAGGGGAGTACGGGCTTCATCAATCAGTATTGAGTCAACCTCGTCCACGATTGCGTAATGGTGCCCTCTCTGGACCATATGCTCAAGGTACACAACCATGTTATCCCTCAGGTAGTCAAACCCGAACTCGTTGTTTGTACCATAGGTAATATCACAGGCATATGCCCTTCTTCTTTCATCGTTATCCAGGCCATGAACTATAACTCCCACGCTCATGCCGAGGAACTGGTAGATCTTGCCCATCCATTCCGCGTCACGCCTGGCAAGGTAATCATTGACGGTTACTACATGAACGCCTTTTCCTTCAAGAGCGTTAAGATATACCGGCAACGTTGCTACAAGGGTTTTACCCTCACCGGTTTTCATCTCGGCAATACGCCCCTGGTGAAGAACAATACCACCTATCAGCTGTACCCTGTAATGCCTGAGCCCCAAAACCCGCTTCGATGCTTCGCGGACAACAGCAAAGGCTTCGGGAAGAATATCATCCAAGGTTTCACCATCCTGAAGCCTTTTTTTGAAATATTGGGTCTTTGCCCTCAGCTCTGCGTCGCTTAACTTCTGAATTTCACTTTCAAGCTCTTCTATCCTGTCAACAATAGGTTCTATTCTCTTAATCTCTCTGTCACTGTAGGTACCAAATATTTTTTCCAATAATTTCAACCTGTTTTATCACTCCTTTCGGCCTGCTTAAGACGCTCCAGCACAATACGGTATCCATCCGCCCCGTAATTCAGAGCACGGCTTACCCTGCTGATAGTAGCTTCACTGGCCCCGGTTTTTTCATGTATTTCCCTGTAAGTTTTCCCCTCATCCAGCATTTTTGCCACTTCAAGTCTTTGTGCAAACGCTTTGATTTCGGAAATTGTGCCTATATCCTCAAAAAAACTATAGCACTCTTCCCGGGTTTTTAAAAGGAGTATTGCATCAAAAAGTTTATCAGTTAACTCGTCCCGCAGCTTTTTATTCAAAAAAATCACTCCATACAAGACATACTGTTTTTTCTGGAAAAAGTCTTATCTTTTCACGCGGTAATAACGCAAACACAGGAAGAAACAGATCAACAGGGTGAGGTCATATTAATAGGTTTCCCTTATCGATACATATTTTATCTGATTGGACAACTTTAGTCAAACAGTAATAAATCGCGCATTTGGCCGGCGAAACTTACAGAAAGCTCACTTGGTTGCTCTGTTCCATACCGTCGAGGCAGCCATGGGTTTCAAGTATTTCAATAACCGCCTTGCTGATACCCGCCCTGATTTTGAGGTCATCCACCGACAGGAACCTGCCGTTTTTCCTTGCATTTGCAATGTTTGCCGCTGCAGCGGTGCCAAGGCCCTGTAAAGAGTTCAGAGAGGGAAGCAGTCCCTTGTCTGTAATTTTGAAACTGGTTGCGTCCGATTCATATATATCAACGGGGAGGCAATTGATTCCCCTCGCGTACATTTCATTTGCAACTTCAAGAATTGTTAAAAGATTCTTTTCCTTTTGAGTCATATCATTTCCTTTTCTCTCAAGCTCTTTAATCTCATACCGCACCCTGTCCCGGCCCCTTGAGATAATATCCGCATCAAACTCGTCGGCTTTGACCGTAAAATAAACCGCATAAAATGCTTCGGGGTAATAGACCTTGAACCAGGCAATCCTGAAGGCCATCATTACATATGCGGCAGCATGTGCCTTTGGAAACATATACTTGATTTTCTTGCACGATTCAATATACCAGTCTGGAATTTTATGCTCCTTCATCTGTTCTTCGTACTCAGGAGTAAGGCCCTTTCCTTTTCTGACATCCTCCATTATCTTAAAGGCTGTTAACGGCTTGAGACCGTTTTGTATAAGATAAAGCATAATGTCGTCGCGGGTCGCCACAACATTGGCCAGCGTGGCAATGCCGTTTCTGATAAGTTCCTGGGCATTATTCGTCCACACATCGGTACCGTGGGACAGTCCTGAAATTCTTATCAGTTCCGCGAAAGTCGTGGGTTTTGTTTCAATCAGCATCTGGCGGACAAATCTTGTACCAAACTCAGGTATTCCAAAGGTACCGACAGGGCTGCCGATATCCTCGGGAGACACCCCGAGAGGTTCAGTGCTCCTGAAGATCTCCATTGTCTTCTTTTCGCCTATCGGTATCTCCTTCGGATCCACCCCTGTAATGTCCTGGAGCATACGGATGACCGTGGGATCATCGTGGCCAAGTATATCCAGTTTCAGGATTCTTCCGCTTATGGAATGGTAATCAAAATGCGTGGTTATTACATCCGACTCGGAGTCATCAGCAGGGCGCTGTATCGGGGTAAAATCGTAAATCTCCTTGTTATGCGGAACAATCATTACTCCTCCGGGATGCTGCCCCGTGGTCCGCTTTATACCGGTACAGCCCGCAACAAGGCGGTTTATCTCCGCATTCGTCGCAGTACTGCCTTTTTCGCTGAGATATCCCTTTACAAAACCAAAAGCTGTTTTTTCAGCAACGGTGGCAATGGTTCCCGCTCTGAAAACATGCCCCTCGCCAAAAAGCTCCTCAGTGTACTTGTGCGCATTCTGCTGGTATTCACCCGAAAAGTTCAGATCTATATCCGGCTCCTTGTCACCGTCAAAACCAAGGAAGGTTTCAAAGGGTATATCATAGCCGTCCTTTACAAGAGGCTCGCCGCACCTGGGACAGTCCTTGTCGGGAAGATCAAATCCGCAGCCTGTATTCCTTTCCTCCGGGAACTCGGAATAAAGGCAGTTTCTGCACCTGTAATGCGCGGGTAACGAGTTAACCTCGGTAATACCTGTAAGGTATGCCACAAACGAAGAACCCACCGATCCCCTCGAGCCGACCAGGTACCCGTCCTCAAGCGACTTCGACACCAGTTTCTGGGCAATAATATACATCACTGAAAACCCGTTTTTGATTATTGACTCAAGCTCCCTCTCCATCCTCCTCTGCACAATATCGGGCAGCGGAGAGCCGTACAGCGATTCAGCCTTCATAACCGACATTCTCTTAATGTCTTCCTCCGCTCCTTCTATAAAAGGCGGGAATGTTCCGTCGGGAATGGGCTGAATGTTCTCTGTCCATTCCGAAACGAGTATTGTGTTTTTCACAACAACTTCGTAAGCAGTATCTTCACCAAGATATGCAAATTCTTCAAGCATTTCATCGGTTGTACGCAGGAACAGCGGAGCCTGTTTTTCAGCATCGCTGTAACCCTGCCCTGCCTGAAGGATGCGCCTGAATACCTCATCCTCCTTATCCAGGAAGTGAACATCACCGGTGGCCACCACGGGCTTATCAAGCCTGCCGGCCAGTTCCACAATACGCCTGTTTATTTCCTTCAGTTCCTCAAAGCCCGAAACATGCCCTGAATCAATCAGGAACCGGTTATTCCCCAATGGCTGTATTTCAAGGTAGTCGTAATATGAAGCTATTCTTACAAGTTCTTCGTCATCTTTCCCTTCCAGCACTGCACGGTATACTTCGCCCGCTTCACAAGCGCTGCCTAATATAAGCCCTTCCCTGTATTTTTCGAGAACTGCTTTCGGAACCCTCGGCCTTTTGTAAAAGAAATTCAGATGGCTTTCGGATATCAGTTTATACAGGTTTTTCAGACCTTTTTGATTTTTAACCAGCAATATGGCATGATATGTTTCGGTATTTTTATAGTCTATATTTCCGTTTGAGTCGGCTTTATCCTCACCTAAAAGGTAAATTTCAACCCCGTAAATAATCTTGATGCCAGCCTTTTTCGCTGCCTGGTATGCATCAGGGTATGCCTGCACAACACCGTGATCGGTTATTGCAATGGCGGTATGACCCCATTTCGCGGCTCTCTCAATTAAATCCTTAACCGGCGTCACTGCGTCCATCTGGCTCATCTGGGTATGGGCATGCAGCTCCACGCGCTTTTCGGGCGCAGTGTCGGTTCTTTCACTGACATACGTCCTTACAATGCCGCGGGCAAGCATTGTAAGTTCCTTACTGAACGAATCAAACTGGGCGTCACCATATACATAAAACCATGAACCCGTTTTGATATTCTCTTCCAGGGCCGATAACTGCTTGTCATTCGCAAAACATTTAACTGTAATGGAATGGGTTAAGTCGGTCAGGTCAAAGCAGAACAGGGTTTTTCCGTTTTTCAGCGGACGGGTCTCAACCCTTATCACCTTTCCCTTTACCGTAACACGCCCCGAATCTATAGTGACTTCATTCATATTGGTAATCTCGGTTTTTGCAAAGTCTTTGCCGTAAACGAGGTCGGGATTGCCTGATTTTGATTTCTGATTTGCGCTGTATTCCGAGGTACCGGCCGAAACCTTTCTCCCTTCACCGTTCCCGTTTCCAGCCGTGAAACTTACTATTTTCTGAATAGTTTCCTTTTCAAGCTCCATTTTCTTTTTGAAATACTGAACTTCTGCCTTGTCATCGAGGGCCGGATCTATAAACTCCACTTTTATATCCCTGTTGAAACAGGTCTTTATAAAACCCTCAAGGTACTCATCGCAATTGCCCGACTGCAGAATAGCCCTTGATGTGGTTTTAAGATGAATCCTCAGGGTGTTTCCGTCAATTTCAATATCGGCGTCCTTCATCAGGACCCCGTAATGCTTTGATTTCTTCAAAACAGCTTGATATAAATAATCTTTGCAGCATTCTACAAATTCGGCATCGCTTTTTTCAATATTAAAACATGGTATTACGCTGACCGAGGTATTGAAAAACCTGCTCAGAATCTTTTCAAGAGAATAAACGAGCTGAAGTTTAACCAAACACGGCAGTTCAAGTTTTAACTGTACCTGGCCGGTGGATTTTATGAACATGAGTTTTGAAACCACTGCATCGTAAAAAGTTTCGCTTAACCTGGCGTCCAGTGTAACTTCACTGAACATTTCACAGAATTTCTGCGGCTTATCTGTTGTATATCCCATGCAGTATCCCCTCGTAAGAAAATCCATGATATTTTTTACTATTTTATCACATAGGCATAAGTATTACAAACCGATACATTCTTTGAGCTTTCCCGTTTTGTACCAAAAAGCTCTCAAATTCCTTGATAATAAGTTTTTGAATGTATAGCAAAAATTATTGATTTTTGGAATATGGTTGAATTACTATGTACAATTTTTAAAGAAGACACCTGTTATATCATTTTTTAATTTTGATGTTCAAAATAAGTAATTTGTCAGCAAACTATACCAAAACCAAAGATGACGTTGTAATAGGGATTGGTAATATATCAGTTAATAGGTAACGAAATTTAATATTAGCAGGAATTGTTTAAGCACAGCGGAGAAGAAAAAAGCATGAATTTGTCATGTATGGTCCTGATTAATCCGGCTCTTCCGGTAGCACATTGCGATTCCTATTCCAAGCCATTCGTCAGGTTGCATTGCCATACTGCCCATGTTTACGATTTCAAGAGAGTTACAAATTTCAGTTTATTTTCTGTTCATTTCTTCCGAACTGCTCATTGACACCTTGGGGCTGCAGATATTATAATAGTTAAGCGTTTAATTATTTGACGGCTAATTATAAATGATTTGTTGCCGGCCATATCAGCCATCGACGAAGCAATGCCATCAGAATAATTAGTAAGAAGGGATCTTTATCATGCAGTACAAGGACATTGTCATCCGCCTCGAAAAACTGCATCTTATCAGGAGAATAATCCGGCAGAAAGCCACAATTGACTTTCCGATGCACCCGGGACAGCTCCATTTGCTCGAGTTTATAAACCGGAACGGGGGCTGCACGCAGGCTGAAGTAGCTGAAAACTTAATGATTTCTCCCGCTTCGGTGGCAGTTTCGACAAAACGGATGGAAAAAGCCGGGCTTGTTGAAAAACGAACAGCAGAGGGCAACCTGAGATGCAAGAGACTTTATATAACCGATAAAGGCAAAAGGTTATCAGAGCGCTGCCGGGAAGCCTTCGACGAGTTTGACAGGATAGTTTTTACCGGTTTTACAAAAGACGAGCTGAAAACCTTGAGAAGTTACCTGGACAGGCTGCTGGACAATATAAACAGGGAGTATTTCTCCAACTCCGACGATCTGGATTTTTACTCAATACTTGCACTGAGAAAAAAGCTAAAAACCGGAAGAAAGAAGGAAATGAACAATGATTAGAAAGCTGCTTCCTTTTGCAAAGAAGTACTGGGTATATGCGGTACTTGCACCTCTTTGCATTATCTGCGAAGTTATCCTTGAGGTGAATATTCCGCGCATAATGGCCAATATAGTGGATATCGGCATAGAAAACAGGGATCTGAATTATATAACCAGGATGGGAATCCTTATGATATTAATGGCCGTCCTTTCTCTGTTTTTCGGGGCAATCGCCGCCCATTTCGCCTCAATTGCTTCAACAGGCTACGCAAAGGAGATTAGGCGGGAATTATTCTACAAAATACAGGATTTCTCATTCGCCAATATGGACAGGTTCACGACAGCATCACTTATTACAAGGCTTACAACCGACGTTACCCATGCACAGATGACCTTTATGATGATGATACGGATGATGATTCGTGCCCCAATGATGCTTGTCATGGCGACAGTTATGGCAGTGACACTGAATGCGCGGCTTTCCGCAATATTTCTTGCTGCGATTCCAATACTTGGCCTGTCCCTTTTTATAATATCCAAAAGCGCCTATCCAAGGTTCAGGACAATGCTTAAAAAGTATGACCGGCTGAACGCCGTCATCCAGGAAAACCTGATTGGAATACGAGTAGTCAAGGCTTTTGTACGCGGTGACTTTGAATATGAGAAGTTTGACGACATAGCCGACCAGGTGCGTGAAACCCAGATAAAGGCAGAAAGAATAGTCCTGTGGAACATGCCCATCATGCAGTTTGTAATGTATGGCTGCATGCTTGCCGTTGCATGGTTCGGTGGAAACCTTATTATCGCAGGTGATATGCAGTCGGGCCAGTTGATGGGATTCATAAGCTATATAAGCCAGATCCTGATATCGCTGATGATGATCGGAATGATATTTGTTATGTTTGTTCTTTCAAGGGCATCATTGACACGTATCAGTGAAGTCCTGGAAGAAAAAATTGATATTGAGGAAAAAGAAAACAAGGTTACTGAAATAAAGGACGGCTCGGTAACATTCAACAATGTTTCATTCAGCTATGCAGGGGAAAAGGGAAACATGGTGCTTGAGAATATAAACCTTTCGATAAAATCGGGAGAAACCATCGGTATTATAGGAGGAACGGGTTCGGGCAAAACAACCCTGGTACAGCTTATTCCGAGGCTTTACGATGTCACCGGGGGCAGTGTTACGGTTGGCGGTGTGGATGTCCGTAATTACGGCCTTTCCGAGCTTCGTGACGCAGTGGCAATGGTCCTGCAGAAAAATGTTCTGTTCTCGGGTACCATCAGGGACAACCTCAGATGGGGCAATGAAAATGCAACTGATGAAGAGATTATTGAAGCATGCAAAATTGCGCAGGCCCATGATTTTATCATGTCCTTCCCCGACGGCTACAACACTGTGCTGGAGCAGGGCGGCGTGAATGTTTCGGGTGGTCAGAGACAGCGTCTTTGTATTGCAAGGGCACTGCTCAAAAAACCGAAAATAATAATCCTTGACGACAGTACAAGCGCGGTTGATACTGCAACCGACAGTAAAATACGGGCAGCGCTCAGAAGCGAGGATCTTTTTTCAAGGATCTACAAAAACCACAGCCCGGAGAAAATAACCACGATTATTATTGCCCAGCGGGTTGCTTCGGTAATTGACGCCGACAGGATTATAGTAATGGACGACGGCAGGATAGACGCCATCGGCACTCATGAAGAACTCCTGAAAAATAACACCATATACAGAGAGGTTTACGAATCTCAGCAGAAGGGGATTGTTGAACATGCGGGGGCCTAAGATTAACCAGATGCATCATGCATTTAAACCGAAAAACACGGCAAAGACAATAAAAAGAATACTGGAATACATGAGGCCTAACAGGCTGCAGCTGATTCTTGTCATGGTGCTTGTTATAATCAGTTCGCTTGCTTCAATCGCGGGAACGTATTTTTTGAAACCACTGTTCAATAAATGGATTGTTCCGTTTATCGGCCAGCAGAATCCTGATCTTTCAGAGTTCCTTAAAGTTATAGGTATAATGGCGGTAATCTATACCATCGGCGCAGCCGCAACATACGGGTATAACCGCCTGATGCTGAATGTTTCGACAGGCACATTGTACAGGATACGCACCGATATGTTCAGGCATATGCAAACCCTTCCGCTGAAGTATTTTGATGCTCATACCCATGGTGAATTAATGAGCCGCTATACCAACGATACAGATACACTTAGGAATATGCTCTCGCAAAGTTTTGTGAACTTATTTTCATCGGGTATCACGGTTGTGGGCGTTTTTATTGCAATGCTGATCCTGAGCCCTGTACTGACAGTTGTGGTTATAGCAATGCTGTTTCTTATGATATTTGTTATCAAAAAACTTGGGTCAAAAAGCGGCAGGTTTTTCAGGGAACAGCAGCTTGCCATAGGAAAAGTAAACGGTTATATCGAGGAAATGATAGAAGGGCAGAAGGTTGTAAAAGTATTCAACCATGAGCATAAATCAAAGGAAGAATTCGACAGCCTGAATGAACAGCTTTTCGAAGCATCAAAAGGTGCTCATTCCTTTTCAGGCATGTTAAGGCCAATCATGGGTAACCTGTCATACATGCATTACTCGATAACTGCCATCATAGGTGCGGTACTGGCCATAACAACAGGTTTTGATCTGGGTTCTCTTGCATCCTTCCTGCAATACACCCGTTCCTTTTCCCAGCCTGTTACAATGATGTCCGAACAGTTCAATACCATACTTATGGCCCTGGCAGGCGCAGAACGCATATTTGACCTGCTCGACGAAGAGCCTGAAACTGATGACGGTGATGTAACACTTGTAAATGCCGAATTTGACTCATCGGGTAACCTTAAGGAAACAAACAGCCGTACCGGTATATGGGCCTGGAAAATTCCCGACGGAAACGGTGGTGCAACCTATACCCGGCTTAAAGGTGACATAAGGTTCCTTAATGTTGTATTTGGTTATGAAGAAGGAAAAACTGTACTCAAGGGGATTTCGCTGTACGCCAAACCGGGGCAGAAAATAGCGTTCGTCGGCTCCACGGGCGCCGGGAAAACCACAGTTACAAACCTTATCAACAGGTTTTACGATATTTCCGAGGGCGAAATACTGTATGACGGTATTAATATTAAAAACATTAAAAAGGCCGATCTGAGACGTTCATTATCAATGGTGCTGCAGGATACCCACCTGTTTTCGGGCACGGTAATGGAAAATATCCGTTACGGCAGGCTGGATGCAACCGATGAGGAAGTAATACAGGCAGCAAAACTTGCCAATGCTGACTCGTTTATCAGGCATCTTCCCGATGGCTACAATACGATGATAACCGCCGACGGAATGAACTTAAGCCAGGGTCAAAGGCAGCTGTTGGCAATAGCAAGGGCGGCGGTTGCGGATCCTCCCGTTCTGATCCTTGACGAGGCAACCAGTTCTATTGACACAAGAACCGAAATGTTGATTCAAAAGGGCATGGATCAGCTTATGGAAGGAAGAACGGTGTTTGTTATAGCTCACAGGCTGTCTACCGTAAGAAATGCCAATGCAATCATGGTCATTGAAAACGGTGAGATAATAGAACGCGGCGACCATGAAGATTTGCTGGAGCAGCGCGGAAAATACTATCAGCTCTACACGGGAATGTTCGAGTTGTCTTAATGCAATTCCAGGGGACTATGGCCTTGTCTGAGTATCCGGGGGGCAGCCTTCAGTTCGGATTGAGGTCTGCGTCCCCTTTTTTGAAATACATGTCCGCCTTTTTGAAGCATTCCCGGAAAACCACAGCATAAAGAATGAAAAAGGACGGCATTATAAAATACCTGTAACGGGTTTGTATTTCAATAAGTAAATATACAAAATAGTTTACAAGAATCAGGGCTGTAAAGAAGAAAGCCCTGTGATTGCCTTCAGCCGGGGTCAGCCACAGTATAACACACGCAGTAATAATCAGGATATACAACAGTATATAAACGGCTTTATCAAAGGATATTATATTATTAATGGCTTTTTCAAAAGTAAAACATCTGAATTCGTTCCATACCGGCCTGCTTCTTTCTATATGAATCAGCGACCAGGTATCGCTTTCCATGTTCGCCCACATACGCTTTGTTTTTTCCCAGAGGAATAAAGGCATGCTTTTGCATTTTCTCAGCGAGTCTGAAATTGCTTTTTCGGCTTCCTCGTGCCTGAGACGGGGATCGCTGATATTTAATATGTAAGCGTTCTTTTCGCTGTATACCCCGATTGATTCGGTGTCCAGCCCCAAAACAAACTTCCATTCCGGACAGTTGTTTGAAATTCCGCAGGGTGCGGCTCCTGTTATTTTTAACAGTGCTGAAGCCGCCCCGGTAAGAAATATAAATGAAGCGATCAGTACAAGTGTTTTTGAAAGGGCGGTACGGATATACTCCCATTTAAAGTCTTCGATAAAGCTGATAAAAGTATGAATCAGCATTGCGGCAATTACCAGGACCGCCTCGGGACGCATCAGGTTCCCCAGGAACAGGCACAGGCACGAAAGCAGTATTCTGCGCCAGGACGGATTTACGATATAAAAATATATACCCAGCATTAAAAACATGAGAGATATGTGCTGATTGGTCAGGACAGAGGAAAGCAGAACCGGGGCAGGATAAACCGAGTACAGGACAGCGACTGCAAACGCGGCACGGGGACCGGCCCATTCCCTGGCAATCATATAAATCAGCACATTCGTAACAACCATAAAAGCAACGTTCAATAGTTTCAATACAAGTTCAGACCCAAACAGTTTCAAAATAAAGGCTTCATAATAAACAAAGGGAATCTGGTAGCACCATATAGAAAAAAACGGCTTTTCAAGCCACACCCGCAACAGTATCCCTTGCTGCATTATAAATCAGTAAAAAGTCGCCGCTTATCGGTGTCTGCACAAGCAAAACAAAGCACAACCGCGGAACAAGGCTGAAAAATACTGTTAACAGTATGTACAGTTTTTCGGGTATATCGAATTTAATAAGAAAATATAGCGCAGCGGCAATAACAGCTATGAGTAGAACCAGATAGACAAACACATTGTATGTTTTGACTGTTAAAACGACTTCCACGTTCTGGTACAGGGTAACTGCCGACAATAATACTGCAAATATAAGCAAAATTTTTGCGGCAGTATTGATTAAACAGCCTGCCGTTTTCTTCGCTCCGGACATTTTAATAACAAATCTCCCTTATATTGCTGTATATGGCATTAGCGACCTTTGATATTTTATCATAAACTATATTAAATTTCCAACACAAAATAAAGCGGGAAATAAAAATCCCCTGCCGTGCTGAATTCGGTTATCATGTGAACAGATAATGACGATATTCCATTTCCCTGAATATTCCTGAACCAGGACCAATACCTGCTTTTTCTTATATGATCAAGACCAAAAAAATGTAGAGAAAGGAAATGATATTGAGATGTTATACCCTTCCAATCTCGCTTAACGGAAAAATTCTGAAGATTACCCTGCCGGCGATTTTGCTTTTGTCTACAGGACCGAAGGTTCTGCTGTCCTTGCTTGCCCCGGGAAGGCGGTTGTCACCAAGGACATAGATACAGTTATCCGGCACAACCATATCACTGAACTGTCCCGTTGCAAAGGTGTCGTTGCCGGTGATGTATTGTTCATCAAGCTCTTCGTTGTCCACATAGACCTTGCCGTCCCTAATCTCAACCCTCTGCCCTTCTGTTGCAATCACGCGCTTTACGGCATAAGTCTTTCCCTTGCCAAGCAAATCTGGTATTTTAACCACAACAATATCACCCTGCTTTATTCTACCGAAGCGCTGGGTAATTTTTTCGATAATAAGGACATTTCCGTCCTTCAGGGTTGGAAGCATTGAATCTCCCTTGACTATGGTAAACTGGCCTATGTAATTAATGATAAACAGAGTAACGACTATGGCCAGTGCAATATGCACCAGCCAGTCGATTAACTCTTTCTTCACAGCGTCATTTTTCATTTTCAGCATCCACCGTTTGAATGTGCAGTTCTTTCAGTTGCTTTTCATCAACAAAATCGGGCGCACCTGTCATAAGGCACGAGGAATTCTGAACCTTCGGAAATGCAATTACATCGCGTAATGATTCGCATTTTACCATAAGCATGACCAGTCTGTCCAAGCCAAAGGCCAGCCCTCCATGGGGCGGTGTTCCGTATCTGAAGGCTTCAAGCAGGAATCCGAACCTTTCCTGTGCTTCCTGGTCCGAAAGGCCAATGAGCTTGAATAATTTCCTCTGAAGCTCCTGGTCGTGGATACGGATACTTCCGCCGCCCAGTTCAACCCCGTTGAGCACAATATCATAGCTCTTTGAACGTACTTTTCCGGGATCGGTTTCCAGCAGCGGAATATCTTCATCCATCGGTGATGTAAACGGGTGGTGTATTGCAACCCAGCGTTCTTCTTCGCTGTCATATTCAAACAGCGGGAATTCGGTTACCCAGAGGAAATTGTACTTATTCTCATCTAAGAGGTCCAGTTTCCGGGCAATTTCAAGGCGCAGGTGTCCAAGAGCCTCGAAAACAATTTCATTTGCATCGGCAACAAAGCAAACGAGGTCGCCGGGTTCTGCCTGAACCTTGTCAAGAATTCGGTTGATTTCATCCTCTGTAAGGAACTTTGTGAAAGAGGATCTTAGGTTTCCGTCCTCAACGGCAATCCACGCCATCCCTTTTGCGCCGTAGGTCCTGGTTACCTCTGTCAGGGCATCAATTTCCTTTCTTGAAAACTTAGCTCCGCAGCCCTTGGCATTAATGGCTCTTACGCTTCCGCCCCTTTCAACGGCATCTGCGAAAACCTTGAATCCTGAGTTTTTTACTATTTCGGTCACGTCTGTCAGCTCAAAGCCAAAGCGTGTATCGGGTTTATCCGAACCGAAACGTTCCATGGCCTCGGCATAGGTCATTCTCTGGAACGGAATCTGAACATCAACTCCCAGGACCTCGCCAAAAACGCGTTTGATAAAGCCTTCGCAGACCGTTAAAACATCCGGTACATCAACAAAGGACATCTCAAGGTCTATCTGCGTAAACTCGGGCTGCCTGTCGGCACGCAGGTCCTCGTCCCTGAAGCACTTGGCAATCTGCATATACCTGTCAAATCCCGAAACCATCAAAATCTGCTTGAATAACTGGGGGGACTGTGGAAGCGCAAAGAATCTGCCGGGAAATACGCGGCTTGGAACGAGATAATCCCTTGCGCCTTCGGGAGTACTCTTTATCAAAACAGGTGTTTCGATTTCAAGGAATCCCTGTTCATCGAAATAGTCCCTGGCGATTTTGGCCACCTTGTGCCTCAGCATGAGATTTTTCTGCATCGCGGGACGCCTTAAATCCAGGAACCTGTATCTCAGCCTTGTGGCTTCACTTGTATCCACAATATCTTCAATATGGATCGGAGGTGTTTCAGCCCTGCTTAATATCCTGAGCTCCCTGGCTATTACCTCCCATTCCCCGGTTTTCATGTTCGGATTGATATCCTCGCGAACCTGCAGAACTCCCCTAACAGCAATAACATACTCGTTGCGGAGCTGTAACGCCTTGTTGTGAAGTTCACTGTCAAGCTCGCTCTTGAATACAATCTGCAATAATCCCGTCCTGTCACGAAGATCAACAAATATCAGTCTGCCAAGTTCTCTTCTCTTCTGAACCCAGCCCATAACAACAACTTCATGCCCGACATCGCTGCCGGTAACTTCTCCGCACATATGGGTCCGTTTTAAACCTGCCAGGTTTTCTGCCATAATTTCATCTCCTCATACAGTATTGTCTTGTAATTGATTCCGGTTAAAATCCGTTCCGGCTAATGACCGGATATTTCAGGGCATTTTGGAAAAACACATTTATTCATTTTTATTTCCCTGTTTGTATTTTAATAATCTGTCAACTATCGTATCTATATGAATATCTTTTGCCTCGCCTGTCGCCATGTTTTTGAGCTCAGCCCTGCCGCTTTCAACTTCAGAATCACCGAGGATAACCGCAAACCGGGCATTGATTTTATTCGCGTATTTCATCTGCGCTTTTACGCTTCTGCCCATTATATCCTTCTCACACGGGATACCTGCTGCCCTCAGCTTCAGTGCAATGCTCTCGGCAAGCCGTTCCGCCTTTTCACCTATAAACCCTATGAAAATATCGGGACCATCAGGCTTCGGTATTTCAATATTCTGGCTTTCCATTTCAAGCAAAAGCCTTTCAATACCAAGCCCAAAACCAATACCGGGAGTAGGGCTTCCTCCGCAGGCTTCAACCAGCCCGTCATACCTTCCTCCGCCGCAGACCGTTCCCTGGGATCCGATATTCTCCGATACAAATTCAAAGACGGTGCGGGTATAGTAATCAAGGCCGCGAACAATCCTCTTGTCAATTGAAAACGGTATATCCATTATGTTCAGTTTTTCCTTAACTTCTTCAAAATGTGCGGAACAGTCTTCACAAATATAATCCAAAAGTGCGGGAGCATTTACCAGTTCATTTTTGCAGCTTTCTTCCTTGCAGTCCAGGATACGCATCGGGTTCCTGTTAAAGCGGTCCCTGCAGGTTTCGCAGAGTTTCCCAAGCCTGATTCCAAGATACTCTTTCAGTATTTTGTTGTATTTTTCCCTGCAAACGGGGCACCCGATGCTGTTAAGGTTCAGCTTGAGGTTTTTAATGCCAAGTTCCTGGAAATAAAGGTGCAATAAAGATATAATCTCGGCATCGGCACCGGGATCGGCGGAACCGAACAGTTCCACGCCGAACTGGTGGAATTCGCGGTATCTCCCCTTCTGAACATTTTCGTACCGGTATGCCGTAATATTATAAAACAGTTTTACAGGCTGCGGCCATGATGACATGCCGTTCTGGATATAACTTCTGACAACTCCTGCAGTACCCTCGGGCCGTAGTGTAATGCTTCTTCCGCCCTTGTCGTTGAAGGTATACATTTCCTTCTGAACTATGTCGGTTGTATCCCCTACTCCGCGCTGAAACAGTTCGGTATGCTCGAAAACGGGAATGCGAATTTCCCTGAAACCGAACCTGTTTGCAATCTCCCTGAACTTTTCCTCAACATAATACCATTTATATATCTCGTCGGGCAGAATATCTCTTGTTCCCTTGGGTGCCATAGTCAACATCCGCATCACTCCCATAATATTTATTCCTGCATGCTTTTTCCGAACAAAAAAACCTCTGTCCACCAAGAAGGGACGAGAGGTATTCCCGCGGTACCACCCTATTTGAAGGTTTACCTTCCTCTTTTGTCCTTAACGCAGACAAGTCGTGCCGGACTACGGGAAATAATACCTTTCATCCGACAGGCTCCAAGGTGTCCTTTCACCGTCCTGTTTTCCCAAAAGCGCTCTCAGTCACGACGCTTTCTCCCTGTGGACAGAACAGCGACTCCTCCTGTTCATCGCCTTTCCTGTATTGATAATGATTATAAATGAAACTGTAATCAATTGTCAACGGTGTTGTAACCAAAGGCTGCTTTATCAGGTTTAATCCTGCTATAAAATTTAAAATAAGGGCGGGGTAAAGCCCCGCCCGTAAACAATATCAATCCAGAATAGCCTTTAATTCTTCAGCATCAACATATGCTTTCGGAAGCAAGTCATTTCCGTTAAAGTTGAACCTTCCCGACTTAACCAGGGCTTTCACAGCCTTTACGGCCCAATCGGACAGTTCACCGCAATCGTAATAGTCCGATAAATCAACACCTGAAACATCGGTTCCGTCAATATCGCCTGTTATGGGTTCAATATTATAAAGCAGCGTAAACAGCATTTCACGGGTAAGCGGGATATCGGCACCAATCCTGTTGCCGCCTATTCCGTTTACAAAGCCGATTGCCTTGGCCTTTGCATAATACCCGGCATATTCTCCCGAAGCATCTGCAAAATTATCCGACCACTCGTCAAGGGGCTCTATGCCATATGCCTTCATAATGGCCACAATCGCCTCGCCGCGGGTTACAGGCTCTTTCGGCTTAAATGTAAGAATACCGAAAACAGAAGTATCCTGGTATGCATTCCCTGTAGTATCATTCCATGTAGCTATGCTCTGGCGGGCACCGTTTCTTCCGTCATTGATCTGCACATCGAAACCAATCTGCATGTTGCCTGCAGGTTTAATGGTTCTGAACGGAATTTTCATTTCCACTGTATAGCTTGTTCCTGAAACCTGCACTGCTGATTCAAACCCTTCTGCAATATTTTCAGGATTGAAGGATGTTTCATTCTCGTAGTTAACCCTGTACTGTCCGTCGTCATCCTGGTAAAATGAGGTTCTTGAAATATTTTCATCGATGAAAACCTCAACCGAATCCTGCTCCCACGGATTGGCGCTTCCCTTGTCAAGTTCCGTGTCATTCACGTTAAACAGCACATACAGGTTTTTCTCATCATAAAGCACCTTCGCTGTTCCGCTTGCACCGTGCCATGCGGTCTGATACCTGTTTATCGGAATATCAGGTGTGCTGTTCCAGATTTCATCTGCTTTTCCGTCAATTACAGGTGTGCCGTATCCTGCATAGGACCTGTTTGCTTCTGTTGTTTCAGGTTTGTGTTCATCAATGAATTTATCGGGATCAGCAACGGCATAGTATGCCGGCTTGGCTTTAAGCACCCTGTCAAACAGCAGCGGATTTTCGGAAGCTCTCCAGCTTGAACCGTCATCCATTCCCCAGAATGTAACCCGGGCAATATTTTCAGAGTTTTCACGGAACAGCTTGAACAGCTGAGCGTATAAATATCCCTGGGCATTGGCTTCTGTTTCAGTAAGCTCGAAATTATTCCCTGCCCTGATATCGAGTTCGGTTATGCTTACCTCCACCCCAAGGCTTGCAAACCGTTTCAGCGACAGCTCGACGTTTGTGGGATTTGTGTTAACAGAATAGTGCCCCTGCATGCCCACACCGTCTATTAAAAGTTTGCCCGGATGGGTTTCCTGGTATTTCTCATTAAGTTCCTTCACCATGTTGTAAACGGCCTGGGACTTTTTCTGGTTGTCGAGGTTATAGTCATTGTAGTAAAGCTTGATGTCCCATTCGGGATGCTCATCCAGCACTTCCCTTGCTGCAAGGAAAGCCTGCTCGACATAATCTTCACCAATTGCATGATACCATTCAGATTTTCTCAGCGATGCCCTCCAGTCCGAAGGATTAGGCGGGTTATCCTCCATGGCTTCATTAACAACATCCCAGGATATTACCCTGTCGCCGAAATGTTCCATAACCGTTTTTATGTGATTTCTCATATTCTCCAGGGCTTCCTCCCTGCTCAGGTAGGCTGTATTGCCCTGGGTATCTGTTGAAGTATGCATCCAGACAGGAGTCTGCTGATGCCAGACCAGTGTATGCCCATGCACTTTCATTCCGAGCTTGATTGCCTCATCAACAAGTGTGTCGGCACCATCGAAGGTGAAATTACCCTTCGTGCGCTGAAGCTCGCTGGGTTTCATTGCATTCTCGGCTGTTACCGAGTTAAAGTGCATATTTAAAAGATCCAGCCTGATCCCGTCCAGATCCTGCAATGATATTGCGGTTCCAATGAGAAAATCGTCCTTGTAAACATCCTTTACAGGTTTCAAATCTTTCTGTATCCCTTCAACTTTCAGGCCTGTAGGCTCAAAATTGATATCGTCTATATAGAAGGAAGCCTCAGCACTGTCGGGGCTTTCCACATATATTGTTATATATCCGCTGCTTACGTTGTTGTAGCGGTATGTTCCCTCCAGCTTAACCCAGCCGTCCTTGTCGGTAACTGTTTTGGATGCAATATTTGCATAATTCGCTCCCGAGCCTTCCCCAATCTGGGTAGACAGCTGAAGATTCGCGCTCTGGGGTGATATCAGCTTCACATACACCGAAACTCTGTATTCCTTCCCCTGATCCACATATTTTTCAACACGTAATGAAGGCCCGTGCCATGTCGCGGTCCTGTTTTCGGTTTTCAGCGAGTATTTTCCGCCCTCGGTATGGTTTTCCTCATCGGTTACCGTCAGGATTTCTGTTCCTCCCCTGCTTTCAAAACCAGCGTTGGTATTATCCTCAAATGTTATTTCGGTAAATTCTTCGGCAGGAGGCCTTGTTTCTTCACCACCGTCGTCGCTTTCTTCGCCTGGTGGAGCCAGTTCGGTAATCAGAAATTCGCCGATATAAAACGGCACCGATGCCCCGGATTCATTCGACTGAACACGCAGGCTGGTATCTGCGCTGGTATCAACGGTATATGTACCGGTTAATGTAAAGGCCTCTCCGGCTTTAATATCAACGCCTCCCCACCAGCCATAGCTGTTAACTGTCTGAAGCCAGATTTGAGAACCGGCGGGTACATCCACGTCAGCATCCACATATCCTTTTACCGTAATTAAATATGTTCCTCCGTTCTTAAGACCTGTATCACTGAACCTGAAGTCGGCGGCATCCCAGTTGTTTACCCTGTTTGAGACATATAAAGCCGCGCCGTCGTCATTTCCGTCAAACACTTTGCCGGTAACATGCGTTAAACTTGCACCACCTGACTGTATTGCAGCGCCTGTCCCGTTAAGAAATGTTTCATGGTAAACCTGTGTTTCTGCTTTTGCAACGGGTATTGACAAAATAAGATAAGCAAACACTAACAAATAAGTCAATAGTTTTTTGCCGTTTTTCATAGCAGCCATTTCAACACCTCCACTAATTTGCAACAAAATTTTTAATTGCCAAAGGATTCATTCTGAAATGATAATAAAATACAGCTCAGTACATTAATAATCGGTGCAATTACTGATATTAATTATACATTATTTCCGAAATAATGGTAAAGAGGGGTGAAATGGCACACACCCCCCTGTTGGTTGGCTTCGCATTATTCTTTTACGCTGCCGATTGCAAGGCCGTGTATAAAATATCTTTGCAGGAAGGGGTAAACCAGCAGTATCGGTACTGCTGTAAAAATCGTTATGGCAGCGCGAAGGGACTGGGGCGTGGTAACGTTGGATGATCCCGTACCCGCCCTTCCTGCTTCAGTTACTCCTGCCGGAGCGCCGCGGGTACCTGCAGTCATCGTACTGGCCAACAGTTTCTGCAATTCATACTGTAACGTTGATAATTCCTGTTTCCCTGAATTGTAAAGGAATGTATCAAACCATGAGTTCCAGGACCCGACAGCAACGAAAAGCGCGATTGTTGCGAGACATGGAATAATCAGCGGAAGGACAATCTGCCAATATATGCGGAATTCTCTCGCCCCGTCAATTTTGGCTGATTCAATCAGGCTTTCGGGTATTGTTCTAATATATGTACGCATAACGATTAAGTTAAAAGCACTGACAATATGAGGAATCCAATATACCCTGAAAGTGTTGATCATTCCCAGGTTTTTAATCAGCAGATAGTTTGGTATAAGCCCTGCGTTAAAATACATTGTCAGTACAAAAACAACCGTTATAAACCTTCTGAAAATGTATTCCTTCCGGCTTATAGTATATGCCAGCATTGAAGTGAAAAACAAATTAGTTATAACTATTACTATTGTTTTTGTAACGCTTATATAAAACGCTTTATATATGCTATCCATGTTAAAGACTACATAGTAATTATATAATGTGAATTTCCTGGGCCAGATGTAAATACCTCCGCGGACGGTATCCAAAGGATCATTAAATGATACTGCCAGAGTGTTCACCATCGGATATACCATAACAACGCAAAGAAAAATCAAATAGATGGTATTCAGTGTTGTAAATACAATATTCTCTATATCAACCTTTTTTCTGTTTTTCTCACTCACGTCATTCGCCTCCTATACCAGTTTCTCTTCGCCGAGGCGACCGGCTATGAAATTTGCCATGGATATCAATATAATACTTACAACTGTCTTAAATATACCTGCTGCAGTTGCAAGGGAGTAATTACCCATCTGAATACCATACCTGAGAACAAAAATATCGATAATCTCAGCCATTTCAACAACAAGACCGTTACCAAGGAAATACTGGATTTCAAATCCTGCTTCCAATATGTGGCCGACATTCATAATCAGTAAAACAACAATTGTCGACTTAATCCCCGGCAGTGTTATATGCCACATTTTCTGATATCTGTTTGCTCCGTCTATAACGGCCGCTTCATATAGGGTTGGATCAATTGCCGTCATTGCCGCAAGATATATTATTGTGTTCCAGCCCATTTCCTTCCATAGATTGGAACAAGCTACAATCCACCAGAAATATTTAGGCTCTGACAGGAACATAATCGGTTCTTTAATTAACCCCAGCCTTATCAACACGTCATTAATTATTCCGCCGCTTGTTGGGATGGCAAGCATTGTTGAAACCAGGCCCGCAACTATGACCCACGACAAAAAGTGAGGCATATATGTAATATTCTGAACTACCTTCTTGAACTTGATATTCTTTACCTCATTCAGCAATAATGCCAGGGATATGGAACCTATATAACCAAGCACTATGGTCAGAAAACTTTGCCCAAGCGTGTTTCTCAGATCCCTTAAAAAGCGTTCTCCGTTTAATCCTACAAAGAGCTTTACAAAGTTATCAAAACCTACCCATTCCTGTTTCCAGAAACTCCTCACGGCAGGTTTGTAATTCTGGAATGCCATTGTCCAGCCTACTACCGGCACATAAGAAAACAATATTTTATACAGCAGCAAAGGAACGCTCATGATAATAAGCTCTTTTTGGGCTGCTATGGTATGCCACACTGTTTTTTTCTTTTTTGGTTGAGCAAGAGGTTGTGTTGTCATATTATACCCCCATATTTTCTAAAAAAGGGGATGATAAAACATCCCCTTTTTATTGAGTCCGGGCAGTCTTACCTGCCGCCGCCCCAGTTCATGATTCTTTCCTGAATTCCTGCATTTATGGCATCCTCGTATGCTTTTATGTTAACTTTCTTAATTTCGTTCACATACTGTGCCCACAGGTTTTCAAACTCACTCGGGTCAGCCATAATAATCTTCGGCAGGTACTGTATTGAAATGTCTGTAAGCTGCTGGCTTGCCATCTGAGCTTCACTTCCGTCGGGCAGATGTATGTTCCAGCAAGGATAATATACAGGGTTATCGGGAGGCTGGTTCAGGAAGTCTCTCCAGGTCTTTTTGCCGTATGAGGTCAGGAAGTTCTTGTCATAATCGCTTAATGATTCGAAGAATTCTTCAGGCTGGTTGCCCGGGCCATCGGCATTACCGTCGGAATATGTACCCTGATATTTCGGCATATTATCATACAGAGCTTCCAGTCTGTTCTTGCTTCTCCATACAAGATCCTTCTGCTGTTCTCTCATTTCAGGAGTTCTGTAATATCTTCCGTTTTCATCAACCAGGTAGTCTTCTCCCTCAATACCCCAGTTGAAGATCTTCTGCCATTCTTCTGACATCATTGTATTCAGGAATGAAACTACTACATCGGGATTCTTACATGAAACAGAAATACCATAACCCTGGTTGATATTCATAACTTCCCTGTCTGCATAATAAGGTGTGCAGCCTTCATAAACCGGCATTGTGGATACCCATGTGCGCTCATATTTGCCTTCTGCAACGAGTGCATCATACGCCTGACCGAATGCCCAGCGCTGATCATACATTCCGAGAACACGGCCTGTGGCGAGCTTTGAAAGATACTGGTCATTGGTCTGAGTGAAAGATTCTTTGTCAACAAGCCCTTTAGCATTCATCTGGTTCAGGTACTTGTAATATCTCTTTGCTATGTCCTTGTCTGCAAATATGGAAGCGACATTGTTCTCATCAACAATAACGCCGCCGTTATTAGGATGCCCTGCAATATACTGCGGTGGATTGGTGAGAACCCATTCTCTTCCGGGAGCGCAGAGAATTTCGAAACCTATAGTCGGCATACCGTCAATTGTAGGATATTTCCTGGCATAGTTCTCTATCAGTTCAAAATATCTTTCGAGCGTCATGTTATCAACATTCGGATATCCCGCGTCTTCAAGCACATGTTTCTGAATCCAGAAACCTGATGCGCCGTAATGTGTACCGCCGACAATCTCGCCATAGAAACGGTTGTAGTTCGGCAATACGTAAATATGTTTTTCTCCGTCGCCTGCATCAGTGGCAAGACGGTTCCAGTAAGGTCTTACATGTTCAAAAAGCAGATTGGCTTTATCCTCTGTCAGATAGTGATCAAGAGGTATAAGTGCTCCACCGGTAATCAAACGGATGTTGAGGTCTGTGGTACCCATCAGATCGGCATATTCTCCGCCGGCGAGCAAAACACCTATTTTCTGGTCTGCATTATCGGTTGGAATAATTTCATAGTTGATTGTAACTCCAAGACGTTCCTTCAGAAGTTTTGTAAGTTTGTTGTCATCTGCAGGAGCCGAGCTGTTTGTCGTTGTCCATACGCTGATTGTAACAGGATTATCCGGTGACAGAACCGGCAGACCTGTTTTCTGTTCATTTCCTCCCTTGTTTTCATCAGTTGCACCCTTGGTCGGGGTGGTTGTTTCATTGCCCTGGGTCGTGTCCTTAGAAGCAGGCTGACATGCAGCCATAGTAAGTACAAGAAGCATTACTAACAGCAGAGAAACAAATTTTTTCATAATAACCTCCCTTTCTTACTTTTTACGGCACGCTACCCTACGGGTAAACATGCACGCTGACTGAATTGACTCGTCTACCCGTTTGTTGTATAATCACTATTACATAAACAATATATTTTATGCCGTATGTATAGTAAATTATCAAATTCGGGATCATTATAGGACATTTTTCAAGGAGTCGAGCTAACAATGCTCAAAGCTGTCATCATAGATGATGAACCATCTGTCCTTGAAGGTCTGAAATTATTTGTGGACTGGAACAGGGAAGGCTATGAAATTATAGGAGAAGCATCGGATGGTGTATCGGCTTTTCCGATTATTTGTGAAAAGCAGCCCGATCTTGTCATATGTGATATACGTATGCCCGGGTTATCAGGCCTGGAACTGATGGAGAAACTGAAATCATGTACCTTTCCCCTACCGAAATTTATAATGCTCAGCGGCTACAATGATTTCTCTTATGCCCAGAAAGCAATTAATCTTGGTGCAATCGGTTACCTGACAAAACCCCTCGATTCAGAAGAGCTGGTACTTGAGCTGTCCCGGGCTGCTGAAATCATTGAGAACGAAAGAAAAACCAATCAGGAAAATCTTGAACTCATACGTTTTACGGCAAACCAGGTATATAACGACATTATCAGCGGAAGGAAAGGCGAAAAGCTGAAGCACAAGGCTCATTTCATTTTTGACATACCTAAGGGTTCAAAAGTCCGTGTCATATGTTTTATCACCGTGTCAAATACTGAAGAATCGGCGGATGATAGAATTTACAACCTGCTTATGAATATTACAGGAGTAAAAAACGAAAACTGTATTTTTTACAACGGTAACGGAAGTTACATTGCCATAATGAACGACAGTACGGGAGAATTCCCGGATTACAGGGAACTGTCGCACAGGCTGAAGAACAACTTGGGGAGAATTAATGCTGAGGACTTCGGGCTTCACAGTATAAGCGTATTGATAAGCGGAACAGCTGGTGCCGAAATACCGGAAAGCATATATATCTGCGGCAGACAGATAGAACAGCTCTATACCTATCATATGCTTCAGGCCGGGAATAACGTGGTGTGTTACGAGGAAATTCACAATAATTATATATTTCAGGAACAGATAGCAAAAATGGGTTCACTTCTTTCCGAATCCTTTTTTGATAATATTGTCAGTGCCGTAAAGGGAAATGATATTGACAAGGTGACTGAATCCGTTGAAACATTTTTCCGTGAACTTGACAATAATTCATGTTCAGGCCTTGGCAGGCTAATATGCCTGTACAGGCTGGCCGGTATTATAGGAAAAACAGCTTCTGCTTACGGCATTGAAGCGGGAGGCATTATCCTGGATTTTACCGATGCCATCGGCAACAGAAGCCCGGACTGTAAAAAACTTGCCCTGTCAATGTGTACATATGTTTTTGAACATATAAACCGCAGCGCCAATAAATCTCTTATTCTGCTTGAAAGTGAGATAATGGACTACATTAAGGCAAACTGCTGCAAGAAAAACATCAGTATACAAAGCATATCTGAAAAATTCTCGATTCCTGCCATAATTGTAAGCAGGCTGATTAAAAAGAAAACCGGGCAGAAATTCAATGATTATATAAATTCCCTGCGTATAGAATTTGCAAAAACACTAATCGCGGACAACAACATGAAAATAACGGCAGTCTGCGAAGAATCCGGATATTCCGATTACGGGTATTTTATAAGAAAGTTCAGGGAACTGACGGGGGTTTTGCCCTCTGATTATAAAAGGAAATATTCTTGAGTTTGAGGAAGTCATGTCATGAAAAAATTATTGCACCTGCTTGACAATGTCAGTATCCGGCGAAAATTCATCCTGGTCTATATACTGGGTATATGTGTTCCCATTGTAATTGGAGCAATTGTCTGGATATCCTTTACATCCCGTGAGATAAGGCTGAATACAACCCATTACCTTGACCAGTCCTTTGAAAAGACCGCAAATGATTTTAACCTGCTGACGCAAACCGCAATTAACGTCGCAAACCAGATTAATGCTGATGTAAAAATCCGCGAGGACCTGTCCAGGGAGTTTTCAAATCCTGCCGAGCACTATGAGATATACTGGTTTTTCCTGAGAAACCGGTTCAACATGTACCTGGTAAGCAACCCTGATATTGCATCAATAACCCTTTACATTGATGACCCGGATTTTATCAACGTTGACCATTTCCGTGTCCTGGATGATATAACAAGGGAAAAGGACTGGTATATCCAGGCTTCCTCCGATCCTTCAGATTTTACCATATACCCTTACTCCACCACCATATCCATTACTCCGCCAACAAACAGGATTACCCTGATTCGTAAGGTCAGATCACCCGACTACTTAAACAATGCAGTAAACTATCTGCATATTGAGCTGAGGCTGGATCGTATTATCAATGAACTAAACAGGGAAGGTGAAAGCACGGACACTTATCTGACCTATGGCGACAACAGGATCTTCTGGGGCACCCAGCACACCAATACAAGTGAAGATCCCCGGTTTCTCAGCCTGCCGTCAGAGAAAAAATTTTACATTCTTCATAAATCCGTCGGTGCCTCCCCCTACTTCAGCGACTGGAAGATATACGGTGTGTTTGACAGAAACCAGATCAACCAGAGACAGATAGTTGTGCTGGCATACATATTGCTGATAACCCTTTCGATGGCTGCCCTGTCGGTTTTCATCATCTGGTCCGTTCTTAATTCTATGCGCTACAGGCTGCTGGCACTGTCGGGCCATATGAAAAAGGTCGGCGAGGATTACTTTGAACCGCTGGAACTTCAAAATCCGGGCCAGGACGAAATAGGATGGCTGATAATGGCCTTCAACAAAATGATAACAGATATAAACAACCTGGTAAACGTTGTGTATAAACTTGAAATGCAGAAGCAAAGCATTGAAATAGAAAACATTCGCGCGAAGTACAAGTATCTGCAGGCCCAGGTTGATCCCCACTTCCTTTTTAACACGCTGAATGCAATATTGGTATTCTGCGTCAAGAACAACTATACCGAGCTTTCAGGTGTAATTTCAAGCCTGTCCAAACTGCTCAAACGGCTGCTTACCTCCGGAAGCGACCTGGTCACAGTTTCCGAGGAATTTGATTTTATAGAAAAATACCTTGCCATCGAGAAATTCAGGTTCGGCGGCAAGTTCGAATATGAAATCCATATAGCACCCGAAGTTGTTGAGTCCAATTTCCTGATCCCGAAAATGAGCATCCAGCCTATTGTAGAAAATGCATGCAAGCATGGCCTTCAGTCATCAATGGATGAAAACCGCAAACTGATTCTGACGGCAAAAATCGAGTCCGATGCCCTTGTAATAACAGTAAAGGACAATGGCGCGGGAATGGACAGTAAACAGGTTAATGAAATTCTCAGCAAACTGAAAAACCCGAATGGCGAAATCGAAGGCGATACGGAATCGGACAGCGACAAAGGAAGCGGTGTCGGGCTCCGGAATGTATACAGGCGCATGCTGATGAACTATGACAAAAGATTCCATTTTTCGATTGACAGTGCATTGGGCCAGGGAACCGAAATCACCCTGCGTGTAGACAAGGCATAAAGTGCTATTTTAAGTTTTTTGTGCTTCCCGAATACTGCTCATAGAACTGGGTTGGTTTTTTCTTTGCGATCTTTTTGAATTTGTAATAAAAGTTGTTGTAATTTTTATAACCAACCGCGTAGGAAATATCGTTCAGTCTCATATCGGTGGTCCGGATCATTTCCATTGCCTTGTTAATCCTGACACTGTGTATGTATTCATTTATACTGCACCCGAACTGTTTCGCAAAAGTTTCACCAAGATAACCGGCTTCCATGAACTCCATTTTAGCCAGGGACGACACTTTCAAATCTTTGCTGTAATTTTTGTCAATATATGTTTTAATCCTGTACAGGTAATTCTTTGATTTCTTTTTCCTGTTCTCCAGCATCAAGCTGATTGTCTTTGACAATATATCAGTTATTGAATTCTTCAATTCGGCAAGGCTCAGTTCCCTGTTTGCTTCTTCGGGCATAATGATATTCGGTTTAATGTTCTTCTCGAATGCAATCTGCAGTATTTGATAAATACAGCTGCTTACTATAATCCGGGCTTCCGGAAGGCTGATGTCCCGCGAACTGATAAAGTTGAACAGTTTGTCAATCAGTCTTCTGGCGCTCTGAAAATTCATCAGCTGAAGCGCATGGGTCAGTTCTTCATCAAAGGTCTCCCATGTAAACTTCCAGTTTTCCTTCTTTTTATCTCCGGAAATATTGCTTTCATACCGGCTGCGGCTTTTTCTGAACGCTTCAACTTCCTCGCAAGTAAACCCGTATTCGGTCAGAAACATGCCATCGAGCTTGCTTTTTATATCTTTCAAAACCGAACAGAGCTCTTCCCTGTCAAGGGGTTTCAACAAGTAATAGCTTACGCCCTGCCGCATTGCTTCCTGTGCATACGCGAACTCGGAGTAGCCGCTTAAAATGATAAACTCGATACTCAAATCCATTTTCCGGACTCCATTGATCAGCTCCAGCCCGCTTTTAAACGGCATGCGTATATCGGTTATCAGTAAATGGGGACGCAGTTCCTCGGCCTGCAATAACGCATCCTGCGCATTATACGCTTCCCCGCTTATTTCAAAGCCAAGCTCGTTCCAGGGCACCATTATTTTCAAACCCTCTATGACAGACGGCTCATCGTCGACTATCAATGCCTTGTACATCGCATAAACACCTCTTAAACAGGGCGGATAAACTGCCCCGACTCAGGCGTCATTCAATATCTGTCACAAGCTCTACTCCATTGATGCTCATATTGTATAATGCCATAACATTTGTAAGTTCCGCGTCATGAACACCCAAATCATACGTGTCAACCATGCTTACAGGAACTATTACCCTTGATTTTCTGTTCATTGCATTGAACCATGTTTTCAGCGTTATTGCAAACTGCTGCACACAAATATCGGTACAAACACCGGTGACTATAAAAGTGTCTAAATTCTGATTTTTCTTAAGCCAGTTCTGAAACTCCTCCTCAAGGAAGCCATTCGTTGAATTCTTCGGGATCAGGGTATAACCGCCTGTTTCTTTTATTTCATCAACTATTTCGCTCTCGCTGGTTCCTCCAAGGCAATGCTCGGGATAGGAATCAAACTCGGGGGACTCGTCGGTATGACAGTCCGCAAAAGCGATTTTTGAGATCTGCAGCTTATCACAGGCTTTTGACAAACGTGTGATTCCGGGGATCAATTCTTCAGCCCTTGGGCTTTTCAGTGCTCCTTCCCGCACAAATCCGTTTATCATGTCAACTATCACCAAGGCTGTTTTATCGGGCTGCAAATCGCTCAGCCGAACTGAAGGAAGTTTTTCCAGCATGTCATATATCTGCTCAAGAGTTTCTGTACTTTTCATGATAAATTCCTTTTTATCTTTTAATTTCATGCAATCCTCTCCTTTCCTATAAACTGTTGCGAAGACCAATTACCGGCCGCGGAGAAAAAATACCGGGCGAAACGCTGTACCTTTTCTTCCCATAGTATCATTTTAACCTCAATATGATTTGTGTCAAGTTTGTAATGAGCGGCTCCCTGGCTGCGGCTTCCGGCAGTAACATGGCTGTAATATAAGATAAACTATTCAGGTGCTGTACGTGTGGGAAACAACTTGTTCTATACCACCTTTTCTCCTGCATTACAGCGCCTCATGTGTTTCATAATAGTTTTGTAGTACCGCAATGAAATTCAAATTACCAAGAATGAGGAGAAGTTGAAATCTGGCCTGCAGTTTTAGTGCTTGCTAGATATTAGTTTTATTTCTATACTTATTTATTCTCTTAGATCTCCTAATAGTGTTTAAATCTTTAGATTCTTCTTATTCTCAATAATTGCTGTATTAAATATTTCAGGGACTTTCTCTGGTTCACTATCTGCATAATCGACATTAAATACTCTGTGATTGCAGTCAGGCTGCATGATTGATCAGCAATCTTTGTTTGCGACCAGCCGTGGGCAGTGAACAATATACTGTTCTTACTCACCTGCCTTCACCTCCGGCTTCTTTGGCTTCATGAGTCTTGCCATTTTCATCATCACTGGCTCTAATATCTCTCCAACCATGTAATGAACCGTTGGTGAGTAATTCTCCTTTGTTTCGTCAAACAGCTTCGAGAGAAGGTCGTAGAGATTCTTTATGTCCTCTTCTGTGGCATCTGCGGTGTTGATTTCAATTAAAATTTTTGTTCCATCACGCTTGGCGATATGGTCGCTCACATACTTCTCCAAAGCGTATCTTGCTATGCTTGATGTGGTAACGCTTGCTTCCGGCATTTGCGCTTAAAGTTCATCGATGATAGCGTCCAATTCATCCGACTGCCTTTGTGTAAGCCTTACCCGTAACATACTATCCTTTTCTGTAGACATTATTATACCTCCTGTATTTCTTATTGGTTTAATTGTATCACAATGTATTATAATTTGCCAAGCTTGGATAAAGAAGATAGCCACACCAGCCGAAACGGTGTGGCCTTAAAAGATTTTCTATTCTTCTGACTTATAGACTTTTATTGTTTTATGATTACCGTGCTCAAAGACATAAATTCTTTCTCATTTAGGACAACGCCAATTTATTTAACATCTCATGTACCAATAAAAACTTCTCTGCATCCTTTGAACTTCTAGCAGAGTAAGTATAGAGTTATTGTACTCCGTTCGCGATTTGGTATAGCAACATAAACACAATCTCTTTTAAAGTCTATCAACTGCTCTGTTTTATATTCTTTGAGCTCATACTTCTTAAATATTTTTAAACCGCATAGTTCCAAATAATGACTATCCAAATACTCTTTGTTACTAAAAAATTTGTTCCATTCGAATTCTGAAACGAGTTCCTCTCTATCAATGACAAACCCAACTATTTCGAATCTTTGGAGAGTCATAATGATTAATAAGTCAAGAATAACTTTTGTTTGACTTTCATCTAATCCGTCTAAATAAATATCACATACACATAAATACCCTTGACAAGTTAGTTTTATTGCAACATCATAAATATAAGCATAGTTTTTTATTCCATAGGATATTTAAGTCCCCACTTTGCCCTGAGTACATCCAAAATTTTCATGACTTCCAGGCTCTCATTCAAAGGCATAATATCACTTTCCAACTTTCCTTCCTTAAGGCATTTATTTACTTCCTGAACCTGGTAGTTCAAGCCGTTGGATACAAAAGGAATCCTCACAACCTTTTCTTCCCGCCCGTTCAAATGAATTGAAAACTGAGTGGGATGAAAGAAATCCGGAACCTTTATGTATCCTTCCGTTCCGCAAATTACAGCATCATGAGGCATGTCAACACTATATGAGGATGACAGCATTGCCACTTTTCCAAATCCAAACTCAAACATATAGGCTGCATGCACATCAACTTTTGAATCGGCTATATATCCAAAAGTCTTTATACCAACAGGAGATTTTTTAAACACAAGTCTCGCAAAAGAAACAGGATACACTCCCAAATCCAGCAGCGCACCTCCGGCAAGATTGGGGTCAAAGTAGTATTTTGGCACATCCCGACCTTTGGTACTGTTTCCAAAGTCAGCCCGCAAAAATCCGATGTCTCCTATTATGTTCTGAGAAAGCAAACGGTTCAGCTCGACTATGCACGGCAAAAATCTTGTCCACATCGCTTCCATCAAGAAAACTTTGTTTCGCCTTGCAACTTTAATTAAATCTTCGGCCTGTTTTGAATTAACGGTGAAAGGTTTTTCGCACAGGACGGCTTTTTTATTTTCGAGACAAAGAAGAGCGTGTTCGTAGTGAAAGTTGTGTGTGGTGGCTACATATATGACATCCAAAGACTCGTCTTTTACAAGTTCCTGATAGTCCTCATAATAACGCTCGGCATTAAAAATTTTTGCAAATTCGGCAGCCCGTCCGGGTGTTTTTGAAGCTACAGCCGCCAATTTTGCATCAGGTACGTGCTGCAAACTTTCGGCAAAAGTTCTTGCTATTCTTCCACAACCTAATATTCCCCATCTTATTTTATCCGCCATAAATTTATTTCCTGCCTTGTACAATTTTTATACTTATCTTAACAGCCTCCATAAGTGACGTGAATATGTGCCAAAAATTCTCTTTTTAGAAATGCATTTGACCACTGTCTATATACTACAATAGTATCTATAATTTTAAAACATGTACATGCAATTTGTCAATGCAGCCCTACGCTTCAAAGTTCTGTCGTATTGCAGTTTCTATTATTTATTCCCAATACACAGCATTATTTCATGAAAAATATCCGACAAAGGCACTTGAATGTCGGCAAGCCCTGCCTCATAAACTACTTTTGGCATACCATATACAACGCATGTTTCCTCTGCCTCAACAATTACTTTCCCGTTATATTTTTTCACCGTTTCACACCCAACAAGTCCGTCATTTCCCATCCCCGTAAGAATAACCGACAACAGCCTTTCTCTATAGATAGGCGCTGCAGAATCAAGGGTTACGTTAATAGATGGTTTATAAAGCGTTTTAACGGACGGACAGTCTTTTACTCTCAAAGCTATTACACCGTTCGCCTTTTTATCAAAGAACGTCTGGTAACCTGCCGGAGCTATATAAATATTACCTGCCTCAACAATGTCTCCGTCTTCCGCTTCTTTAACCCTTAAATTGCAAATAGCGTCAAAGCGTTCGGCCAGCGGTTTCGTAAATCCCGGCGGCATATGCTGCAGAACAACTATCGGCACATGAGTGTCCTTAGGAAAACGCGGGAGGATGGACTGCAACGCAGAAGGACCTCCGGTGGAGCACCCTATTATTAACAAGTCAGCTGCCCCTGTTTTTGTCTTAATCAAATCTTCCGACTTGCTCAAAATATTGTCAAGAATTTCGGACACTTTTTCAGAATCAGTTTTCTGTTTGATTTCTTTCTTCCCACACTTTCTTGCTTTTTGAGCAATGGCTTTCAACCTATCCAAAAACTCTCTTATTATTTCCGGTTTCACGTTTTCTTCCAGCAGCGCATTCTTCAAATAAAAATCCGCAGCTCCCAACTCCAAAGCCTGAAAAGTTGTTTCAGGATCCTTGTCCGTTTGGTTGCTCAACACTATAACAGGAACAGGACAAACCCTCATAATCTCCTTTAAAGCAGTCATGCCATCCATTTCAGGCATCTCCACATCCATTGTCACAATGTCAGGTTTAAGCCTTTGCACTTTTTCTATTGCTTCAATTCCGTTTCTTGCAATTCCTATGATAAAAAGTTGTGGATCTTTCTCTATAATCAAGCTGATACATCTTCTCATAAAAGATGAGTCGTCCACTACTAATACCCCATACTTCTGCATGGATACTTTTCTCCTTTCCGATAATAAAATGTCGACGGCGCATATATCGTCTCAAATCCGGTATTCATTCCCGTTATAGTCTCTGCATGGCCTAAGAACAAATATCCGCCGACCTTCAGCACTTTGTATAAAGAGTCAACAACTCTGTTTATTGCTTTCGCATCAAAATAGATCAGTACATTCCTGCAAAAGATTATATCCACCTCTCCAATCATTTCCGCTATATTTTCATCCAAGAGATTTAACCGGCGAAAATCAACCATGGCCCTTATTGAATCCTTGACCCTGTATTCATCTCCAAATGAGACAAAATATTTCTCAAGTATTTCTTTTGGCATTGTGCGAAAAGAGAATGATTTTTTGTTATACAAGCCCTTTCTTGCTTTTTCCAAAACCTTTTTGTCTATATCCGAGCCGATAATCTCTACTGCACCGGCTTCAAACAGCCCGCTCTCTTCAATTAATATAGCCAAAGTATATGGTTCTTCCCCGCTGGAACAAGCTGCACTCCATATACGCAAAGGATTATCGGGTGTACGGCCCTGGTACTTTGGAAGTATGACTCTTTGAAACTCTTCCAGAAGGTTTTCCTCACGAAAGAAATAAGTCTCATTGACTGTAATAAGTTCAATAAGCTTGTCCCATTCTTTCGGCTCAACCCTTAAATAACCTCCGTACTCCCAACACGAAAGCCCCAATTCCTTGAGTCTGTCTGATATTTTACTTTCAAGAGAGGAAAGATTTTTAAAAAAGTCAATGCCGCAATATTCATATATAAGCTCAGCTAATTGAATCAGGCCAAATGTATCCATACAGATTTGCTACAGCCTCCCTGACAGAATCTGTGGAGAGGCATAAAGCCTCTCCAATATAATATACAGACTTTGACTTATGTCAAACTTTAATTAAAATAAATATTAAGTGCTATTTAGACAGTTCCTGCAGTGCGCCTATAATCTCTTCCGAGTATTCCGCCAATTCTTTCGCTACCGCGCAAGTACGCTCAACATCCTTGATATTGAGGTTAATAACACGATCTATTTCAGATGTATATTTCGCCAGTTGTTCTACCTCATTTGCCTGAACTTTGGCAGCATCGGCCACTTCATTTGCCTGAACGGTTACGCCCTCAACGTTGCCAATAACCTTGTCAGCATTTACTGCCTGTTCCTTCATGGCTGCTGAAATCTGTTTTACCTGTTCACGGGCATTTGCAACACTTTTAATTATATCCTCAACGCCATGCGCCTGTTCTTTTGTCGCATTGGTAATTTGAGCAGCCTGGTTTGCAACGTTTTCAACCGCAGTAACTATATTCTGTCCCTGCTTTGCCTGTTCTTTTACTGTGGTGGTAACCTGACGCATCTGCTCTCTTGCATTCTCAATACCTCTTATTATGTCTTCAATACCTTGAGTCTGTTCTTTCACTGCATTTGTCACAAGAGCCGCCTGTTCGCTGACATTTTGAACAGATGCGGTAATATCCTGTCCCTGTTTTGCCTGTTCCTTGACAGCTGCGGTAATCTGGCGTACCTGTTCTCTTGCATCGGCAACGCTCTTGATAATTTCCTCAACTCCCGCTGCCTGTTCTTTTACAGCCTGTGTAACCTGGGCAGCCTGGTTGGTAACATTTTCTACAGCCCTAATAACAATCTGACCCTGCAAAGCCTCTTCTTTTACCGCAGTGGTAATCTGTTTTACCTGCTCCCGGGCATTTATTACACCTTTGATAATTTGTTCAACACCTTGAGCCTGCTCTTTGGCAGCCTGGGTTACCTGCGATACCTGATTGGTAACATTTTCCACGGCTGTCACAATATTTTGTCCCTGTTGTGCCTGTTCCTTCACCGCAGCAGTAATCTGCCTTACTTGTTCTCTTGCATTCAACACACCCTTGATGATTTCTTCAACGCCCTGAGTCTGCTCTTTTGCTGCCTGGGCCACCTGGGCTGCCTGTCTGTTTACATTCTCTACTGCGACCACGATATTCTGACCTTGTTTTGCCTGTTCTTTCACTGCTTCCGTAATTTGTCTTACCTGTTCCCTGGAGTTCTCTATGCCTTTTACAATATCCTCAACGCCCTTTGCCTGTTCTTTGGTTACATCAGTTACCTGTGCCGCCTGTTTTGTCACATTTTCCACAGCAACCACTATGTTCTGGCCATGATTTGCCTGTTCTTTCACGGCAAGAGTGACTTGACGCATCTGTTCTCTTGCATTTTCAATACCTCTTATTATGTCTTCAATGTCTTTTGCCTGCTCTTTGGTTGCCTGAGTAACCTCTGCAGCCTGTTTGGTCACATTTTCCACGGCAACCACTATATTCTGGCTCTGTTTGGCCTGTTCTTTCATTGCTGCCGTAACCTGTCTTATTTGCTCACGGGCATTGGCCACACCTTTTATTATTTCCTCGACACCGGCTGTCTGTTCTTTTACGGCAGCTGCAACCTGGGCAGTTTGCTGAGTTACGTTTTCAATGGACTGGACAATATTTTGACCTTGCTTTGCCTGTTCTTTTACTGCAAGAGTAACCTGCCTTACCTGTTCTCTCGCATTGGCCACACCTTTTATTATTTCCTCAACACCTTTTGTCTGTTCTTTAGTGGCCTGGGTCACTTGGGCTGCCTGATTTGTCACATTTTCCACGGCAGTTATGATATTTTGACCCTGTTTTGCCTGTTCCTTTACTGCCACAGTGACCTGTCTTACCTGCTCCCTTGCATTGGCCACACCTCTTACTATATTTTCCACACTTGCCGCCTGCTCTTTGGTAGCCTGGGTTACCTGGGCTGCCTGATTTGTCACCATATTCACAGCATCAATAATCTTCATGCTGCCCTTGTTCTGCTCTTCGGTGGCGGCAGTTATCTGGCGGATTTCCACGTTTACATTCTCTATTCCCTCAACTATTTTCTCAATAGCTTTTCCGGCCTCATCACTCAGCTTTGAACCGTGTTCAACCTTTTGGGTGCCGACTTCTATGGCCTTGATGGCCTGACTTGTCTCTCCCTGAATGCCCTTAATCAGTTCGGATATTTCCTTTGTTGCTGTGGCTGTCCGTTCGGCCAATTTTCTTACCTCGTCGGCAACAACTGCAAATCCCTTGCCGTGTTCACCAGCTCTTGCAGCCTCAATGGCCGCGTTCAGTGCAAGAAGATTTGTCTGTTCGGCAATATCATCAATCACCTCTATAATACTGCCTATTTTTTCGGAGCTCTTCCCGAGGCCGTTTATAACATCCTCCGCACGATGAATAACTTCAGATATGTCCTTGATAGCCACTAAAGTATCAGCCACTGCTTTCTGGCCATCTATAGCATCACTTCTCACTTTTTCGCTCAATTCATTTACATTCTGGGCATTCTGGGCAACCTGGCTTATAGAGGCTGCCATGTTTTCAACTACCTTGGATGTTTCATTGGCTGATTTTTGAAGCTGTTCAGCATTCCCGGCAACACCTTGGATTGATTTGCCCATTTCTTCTATCGAAGAAGATATTTCTTCAACAGATTTGGCTGTACTTTCTGCGTTACCTGCCACCTGCTGGATGGACGCAACTATCTCCTGTATCGCAGCCGAGGCCTCGTCAGCCGAAGCCTTTAAACTTTCGGCATTTCCTGCAACACCTTCTATCGACCTACCCATTTGCTCTATTGAAGAAGATATTTGTTCCACAGAACTTGCTGTGCTCTCCGCATTGCCTGCCACCTGCTGTATGGAAGCAACTATCTCCTGTATTGCAGCAGCAGATTCGTCTGCGGATCCCTTTAGACTCTCGGCATTGCCTGCAACACCTTTTATGGATTTGCCCATTTGCTCTATAGAGGAAGATATTTGTTCCACGGAACTTGCTGTACTTTCCGCATTGCCTGCCACCTGCTGGATGGACGCAACTATCTCCTGTATCGCAGCCGAGGATTCGTCTGCCGATCCCTTTAGGCTCTCCGCATTGCCTGCAACGCCCTGTATGGACCTACCCATTTTCTCTATGGATGCGGCTATTTCCTCAACCGATTTGGCTGTACTTTCGCTATTTCCCGCTACCTGCTGTATGGAAGATATTATTTCATGTACGGCAGCTGACGCTTCTTCGGCCGAACCCGACAGACTTTCGGCGTTTCCTGCAACACTTTTTATTGACTTGCTCATTTGTTCAATGGAAGATGAAATCTGCTCTACAGAGCTTGCAGTACTCTCTGCATTTCCTGCCACCTGCTGGATGGACGCAACTATCTCCTGTATCGCAGCCGAGGCCTCATCTGCAGAACCTTTTAGGCTCTCGGCGTTTCCTGCCACTCCTTTTACTGATTTACCCATTTGCTCTATGGAAGATGATATTTGCTCTATGGAACTTGCCGTACTCTCTGCATTTCCCGCCACCTGCTGGATTGACGCTACAATCTCCTGTATTGCCGCCGAGGCTTCCTGAGCCGATCCTGACGTACTTTCAGCATTGCCTGCCACTCCTTTGATGGATTTACCCATTTGCTCTATGGAAGATGATATCTGCTCTATAGAGCTTGCAGTACTTTCGGCATTTCCTGCCACCTGTTGAATTGATGAAACCATTGAATGAATGGCATTTGTTGCCTCCTCCGCCGAATTTGAGAGACTCTCCGCATTTACGGCAACTCCATTGATAGATCTTCCCATCTGCTCTATGGAAAAAGATATACGTTCTATGGAACTTGCAGTATTTTCGCTGTTTCCCGCTACCTGCTGAATGGATGCGGCCATTTCCTGAACTGCCGCTGTAGCCTCCCTGGCTGAACCGGTAAGGCTCTCGGCGTTCCCTGCCACACCTTTTATGGACTTACTCATCTGCTCAATAGAAGATGAAATCTGCTCTACAGAACTTGCAGTGCTTTCGGCATTACCGGCCACCTGCTCTATGGAACCCACTATCTTCTGTATAGCCGACGAAATTTCTTCAGCCGAGCCTGTGAGGCTTTCAGCATTGCCTGCAACGCCTTTTATGGATTTTCCCATCTGCTCTATGGAAGAAGATATTTCTTCTACCGATTTTGCAGTACTTTCACTGTTGCCTGCAACCAGTTTTATTGTGCCAATCATACTTTCAAGAGATTTTTTGGACTCTCCGGCAAGCTCCTTCAGTTTTTCGGTATTTTTAACAACACCGTTAATTGACTGGGAAAGCCTTTCGGCCATTGAATTTGTTGAATCAACGGCTGAAGACTGTTCACTTGCACCTTTTGCAACCTGCTCGGTGATACCGGACAAATCCTTTAATTTTTCATCGAGTTTTTTAGCTGAGCTGACTGTTTCGTAGATTTTCTGAGAAAGCTCTGAATTTTTCAATTTTACAGCCTTATGTCTTCTAAATCCCATAAACAACGCCTCCTATTTGTGTTTTTGAAATAATCACTGTGTTAACTCTTCATCATTTATTTGTAAGTACTCGCCGTTTATTTTAGATGCCTGTCTATTGTTTACTATATTCGCAACTCCTACCACGTCCAATATACAGGCCACACTTCTGTCTCCCAAGATTGTAGCTCCGGAAATACCTTCCACTTTGCCTATATAAGACCCAAGGTTTGTGACAACAACTTCCTGATTTCCTATGAGTTCATCCACCACAAGTCCAAAACGTTTTTCAGCTATTCCCACCAAAACAATCAGCATATTTTTCCTCTCTTCGTCTCGCGGCACACCGAAGTAGTCATGCAGCCATACCAAAGGAATCGCTCTGTCCCTTATAACTGCCACTGCCTGTCCATTGATGGATTCAATCTCATTTTTCGGTTTCCTCACAATTTCAACCACATTATCCATGGGTAGCGCATAAGTTTCATTGCTGATTTTGACTAAAAGTCCTTTCAATATTGCAAGGGTAAGAGGAAGCTTGATTGGCAGTTTGATTATGAACTTTGTCCCTCTGCCTGGACACGTCTCGACATCAATGATTCCATTCAACCTTTCAATGTGGTTCCTTACAATATCCATTCTGACTCTATAGTCAGAAACATCACTTGCATTTTGCGAAGCGGAAAAGTCAGCGTGGAAAATGAGGTTTATTAACTGCTGCTCAGTCATGTTGTCTGCTTCTTGTTCCGTAATCACCATCTTTTCAATGGCAGATTGCTTTATCTTTTGCACATCAATTCCAGCTCCGTCATCTTCAACCGTTATAATTACATTACTGTCCTCAGGCAATGCTGCTATCCGCAATTTGCCCTTCTCAGGTTTCCCCAGCTTTTTTCGGATTTCCTGATTTTCAATCCCGTAAATTATAGCATTCCGTATAAGATGGATTAACGGGTCACTGATTTCTTCCATGATAGTCCTGTCTATTTCGGTCTCTCCACCTTCAAGCACCAAATCAATTTCCTTATTCAATGAAAGGGACAAATCTCTGACCATTCCCGGAAAGCGACTAAATAACTGCTGCACCGATATCATACGGGTTTTCATTATTCTATCTTGAAGCTCATTGATTAACACCGGTATACGGTTTGAAATACCTATCAGTTCATCAACAGTTTCGTCAAAAGGGTACTGGTTATATAAATTATTTGAAATCTGGGCGATCCGTATCTGTTCAATCACAAGCTCACCAACCAGTTCCATCATTCTTTCCAGATGGTCTATATCCACCCTTACAGTATGTACAACCTTTTTTCCCTCTCCCTCTGTTTTATGATCGGGTGCCTGATTTACCCGTTCCTGCTGCTTTTCATCAAGCATAAATATCGTTTGGTTCTTTTGCTCAACTTCTGCATTTTCAGCCGTATCCGAATTATTATCGTTTGGTTTGCTTTGAGACAGTATCTCCTTTAATTTACTTATCACAGGAGTTATTTCTATATCGATAGCGTTCTCTGCCTTAATATTGTTTGCATCAGAATCCAAACCTTGCTTTAGCATCTTTAAATAATCCAAACTCTCGAAAAGAAGAACGATAATCGGTTCGGATATTTCAACAAGACCTCTGCGGATTTTATCCAAAATGTTTTCCATTTCATGAATAAGAGTTTTTATTTTTTCAAAATCCACAGCAGCAAAAGAACCTTTTAAGGGGTGTGCGATGCTGAGTAATTCTTCGGCTTTCTGTGTTGCCTTATAGTTTTGTTCCAATTTTGCAATGTCTTTTTTGAGAAGTTGTAGCTGTTCTTCCACTTCGCGAATTAAAGCCTCCAACATTTCCGGGCTTTCAGATATGTTAGCCATGCTACACTCCTTTCCTTATTCATAGAGTACGCTATCAATTTTTAGAATGCTAACTACCCCTTCATCAGTAATACCTATACCCTCAAAGTAGCTGCCATCAATTCCTGCTATCATCTCCGGAGGTGGCTGAATGTCCGAAAATCTTATGACATGGTTCACTTTATCAACCACAACTCCAATCATCTCATCTCTACTCTTCACCACAACAATGCGGGTTTTTTTTGTAGGAGTGTAATTGGTAAGTCCCAACCTTTTATGAAGGTTGACTACAGGAATGATTTTTCCCCGAAGATTGATAACCCCTTCCAGAAAAGGCTGGCTGTTAGGTATCGGAGTAATATTTTGCATTTTGATAATTTCATATACATCACTGATTTTTAAAGCATATTTTTCATTTACTAATTCACAAGCCACATATAGACTGGTCAAAAGTTCATTCATAATTTTTCACCTCCCTTCAAACATTGGATAAATATTGTTAATTTTATTGCAGTCTATAATAATGTTTGAATAAGATAACGTAAAAAATAGCATGCTTGAACCCATAAGTATTCAGTAATACACTTTATGGGTCAGACAGTAAAGCAAGGCAATGGTTCTTTGTTCACCATCCAGCACCTTTGTCCATTTTGGGAATTCTAAATCTGCAATTATGATAAGACTGCTTCTCTCATATCGAGAGAAACAAAACCTGAAGGGCAATTAGACTCCATCTTCGCTAAGAGTAAGCCCAATTTATCAAGATTAAGAAAGTCAAAGCTTTAAAGTTTTTCCTTATAATTATATTGTTATTTTCCGCTTCTTTCGGAGGAAAAGATTTATAGACTTTACTGCTTGAGGTATTTTAAGCTTATCCCTATAAACTTCAACCAGTATTTTATTGATGTGCATTATTTTCACCTCTCCGTTGTTTTGCGGCGTATCCAGCACCGGATTTTTGTGTTAATTAGGTCAACTTGAGCTTTGTCAGTTTTGGTCTTCGCAAAAATATGTTTTGATACTAATTATTACAATTTTAATTTCAATTTACATAAGTACTAATTATATATTTTTTTATATGGTCCTTCCACTTTTTAATGTAACAATATGCTCATTTTGTTACTTTATTAATATATTGAAAGCCTTTATATTCAAAAGATTCAACACTAATAGTACATTTTTTTTAATTTTTTATATAAAAAATAATGTATCTTTTTTTTAAAATATTTATAAAAATTTTGTATAAACAGCTGTAATGTAGAACTTATTTGGAATAAAGCAAAAATTAAGTAAATGTCTATCTCTCAAAAGGTAAAAATTAAAAATATGGACGAGTGTTTAAATTTGACTTCAAAGCAAACATCAAGACATGTATACACAGGGGAGAACTACCGAGTATTAAAAGAAGCTGCAAAACAATTAAGTATGGTATAAAGCTCCAAATAATCAACTAAATAGTTTGAGCTTTTTATTTATTTTATAAAAAATGCAAAATATGCAGGAAAAATAAATATTGCGTCGAAGTATAATTTTAAAGTAACAAAATGAGCATATTGTTACATTAATTTTCAGGAAAATTATTCCTTCCATTAAAAAGAGTATCATCACACAACTTGTTAAATATGCAGCTAATTCCCTGCCTTATAGTACATATGAGATAATACTCTCAACTCAATTACATGTTTCAGGAAATTTTTTTGAATTCCTGATGTAAAATAAAACTCCTGCATAAACAGTGCTTCTTATTGGGAAGTTGTAAAATAAAATGCCGTAATATATAGAAAACTCATGGTAATCCATTGTAAAATGTTTAATAACCAAA
>ENA-OWOZ01000357-OWOZ01000357.1-bioreactor-metagenome-genome-assembly--contig:-NODE-357-length-61211-cov-17.732767_pt1 | contig 61211 bp, 52 predicted proteins | sample MGYA00238140_ERZ651804 | MGnify/ENA primary metagenome ERZ651804 (study PRJEB26910, sample SAMN07631232) | bioreactor metagenome | isolation source: Switchgrass digestor | place: USA: Dartmouth...
TCGCCGTATGCTATGAAAGTAGCACGTGCGGTGAGGACCGGTCGAAATCCGAAAGGATAGACACGGAATGAAGAACCAGGAGATCCTGAAGTGCCAGAAGAACCAGCTACAGAGGTGACAGTAGAAACTTATAAGTTAGAAGCAGGTGATATAGTAATAGATTATTTAGTATATATTACTGTTAAAGACACAAGCGTAGAAAATGCAGAAAGGTTTAAGGTATATTATGAAGTAGATGTAGACGGAGAAGTTGTAAAAGTAACTGAACCAGAAGATAGATTAGCTGAATTTGGAGAGAATATTGCTATACCAAAAATATTAATTGGCAAAGAAGTAACAATAAAACTATTTGATCAAGATGGAAAACATCTAGGAGATTATAAAGTGATTGTACCAGAAATCAAAGCACAATAACTAAATTATGGAAAGCAACCTAAAGAATAACTTAGGTTGCTTTCATCATAAAAATACTATACTTTGATTATTAATTAGGAGGTGGGCGTAACAAAATTTATAATTATTGTTAAAAACATATTCAAGTATAAGTAAAGGGGGTTAAATATACTTATGGTTACAAAGTTTAAAAAGCTAATTGTTTTGGTTTTAGTATTAGCGCTAGTTATACCAAATTTTGCTTTTGCTGCAACAAATGATGGTATAGAGAAATCAAATGAAGAAGTAGAGAATTATGAGAGAATAGCAGAAAGGGTTAAAAGTAAAATAGAAAAAACTAAAAAAGAAGCAAAAATTGAATTAGAGAAAGAAAAAGATGAACCTGTAAGAATTATTGTGGAATTAGAAGATGAACCAGCAATTTCATTTGCCACTAAAAAAGGTATATCTTATGATGAATTATCAATAAAGGAAAGAGGGAATATTGAATCAGAAATATTTAGGGCGCAAGATAGAGTAAAGAGTTATATTAAATCAAATAAAATTGATATTAGTTATGAAAGATATTTCACAGTTGCTTTTAATGGATTCAGCGGAATTGCGAAGTATGAAGACATAGAAAAAATAGAAAATATTCCTGGAGTAAAGAATGTATATATTGCACAGGAATATAAAAGACCAGAAGTAGATATTGATATGAAGTATAGCCACGAAGTAATTAAAAGCAAGCCAACTTGGGAATTAGGATATAAAGGCGAAGGAATGGTTATAGCAATAATAGACAGTGGAGTTGATCCAAGTCATAAGGATTTTGTTATTAGTGAAGGCACTGAAGTTGCTCTTACTAAGGAATATGTGGAAAGTTTGGATTTGCCTGGTAAATATTTTACCGAAAAGGTGCCTTATGGATATAACTATTTTGACTTAAATGATGAGATACTTGACCTTGGTCCAGGAGCTAGCGAACATGGAATGCATGTAGCGGGTACTGCTGCAGCTAATGGAAATCCTGAGGAAGGTGGAATAAAGGGCGTTGCACCAGAAGCACAAATTCTTGCTATGAAAGTATTTAGCAATGACCCAACATTCTCATCAACATATGACGATATATATATGGATGCTATAGACGATGCTATAAAATTAGGTGCAGATGTACTAAATATGAGTCTTGGTTCTCCAGCTGGTTTTGTAGTTAAGGAAAGTGCAGTAAATAGGACTATAACAAGAGCTGTTGAAAATGGAATTGTATGTTCTATTTCAGCAGGAAACGCAGCCCAATTTGGAAATGGTGCAGATTTACCATACAAGGAAAATCCTGACATTGGATTAGTTGGCAGTCCAGGAATTTCTGAAGATTCAATACAAGTTGCAGGTATAGAGAATTCAAAAAGAGACACACCTTACTTATCTTATACTACATTAGAAGACGTATTAAAATTACCAAGTCAGACAGTAATATTTGCTAATAAAGCTTATGATATAAATTATTTAGGAAAAGATGTATTAGTCCAAATTGAATTAGCTAGAGCAATAAATAATAAAATTCCTATTTATATAAAAGTTGGAACTAATCTACTTGTTTCGTTCTATACAGGAGAATTATATAACAAGTTGCCAGATGATTTAAATGAAACGGTAACATATTATGATAGTGAAGGTAATTCTAGTACACGAGTTGTATTAGGAGAAGGTGGAAGTGGAAAAGAGATAGAAGTAAAAGTTCCAATGCAGATATCTACATCTAGTCCAGTTATTCCTTCAGCGATATTTGAAGGACCAGTAGAATATGTATTCTGTGGAATAGGAACTGCAGCTGATTTTGAAGGTGTAGATGTAGAAGGTAAAATAGCACTAGTTAAACGTGGTAATACATTTACAGATACAATAACAAATGCAGAAAACAATGGCGCAGTAGGAGTTATTGTATTTAACCATGAAAAAGGCGGAGAAGAATTAATAAATATGGCATATCCTACAGGAGGGACTATACCAGCTGTATTTATAGGTAATAAGGGTGGTACAGCATTATTAGAAAATGAGGTTAAAAAAGTTTCATTCCCAGCAGGTACAATGACTACAGCAAATCCAAAGGCAGGATACATGTATGATTATACATCATGGGGAACCACTCCTAACTTAGAATTAAAGCCTGAAATTACTGCCCCAGCAGTAATGATTTATTCAACATTACAAAATAATAAATATGGGGTTATGAGTGGAACTTCAATGGCGTCACCACATGTAGCAGGTGGATCTGCTCTTGTAATGCAGTATATTAAGCAACATGAAAAATACGGAGAATTATCACTAGAAGAACAAGTAAGATTAGCTAAAGTATTATTGATGAACACAGCTGATATAATACCAAATCCAAATACTGGAACTCCTTATTCACCAAGAAGACAAGGTGCTGGAGTTATGAATTTATATGGAGCTACTACTACAGAAGCAAGAGTAGTAGATAAGAATACAGGAGAGGCAAAAGTCGAATTGAAGGATTTCCAGGACACAAGTTTTACAATTGAATTAGAAGTAATAAACGATTCAGATAAAGACATAACTTATGATGTTGATGTACAGGTACTAGCTGATGAAATAGTGAAGGGTGCAGGATATTATAGAGACGTTGATTATATAACATTAAATTCAAGATTAGTTGATGCGGATATTACAGGGGATGGAGAAATAACAGTACCAGCAAATGGTAGCAAAGAAATTAGAATAGATGTTGATTTTAGCAAAGATAAAGATATTTATGATAATATGTTTATAGAAGGATTTGTTATCTTAAAGGATACTGAAGATACCAATCCAACACTAAGTGTTCCATATGTAGGATTCTATGGAGACTGGAATGAACCAAGAATATTAGATGGTTTGTACGGTGTTGATGATAAACTATCTTTCTATGAAGTAGCTGGTATGATTGATGCAATGGGTTACTATTATAATCCAGTTGCTATGAGCCCAGGAACACTTTGGGGATACAATTTTGGAACTGATGAGGTAATTCCAGTATTGTCATTCTTAAGGAATGCTGAAGAAGTTCAGTACAATATTTTAGATGAGTCTGGAAATAAATTAAGAACAATATATAGAGATATGTATGTGAGAAAGGATTACTACGATGAAGGATATGCAAGTTATTATAAGTTAATAGATAATGCTGCATGGGATGGTAAAGTTAAAGGTAAAATAGTAGAAGACGGCAACTATTATTATGAAATTAAGGCTAGGATAAATTATGAAAATGCAGATTATCAATCACTAAAGATACCGGTTTATATAGATACAGTAGAACCAGAGATATCAAATATTCAGTATGACGAAGGTACTGGATATCTATCATGGGAAGCAAAAGATAAGGGTACAGGAGTATGGTTCTTCGATATATATGTTGATGGAAAATCTGTATTGGATGATGTACTATTTGCAGAAGATGCATTAGTAGAAGAAGAAGAAAATAAATATTCCTTCAAGCTTGACATGTTACAAGCAGATGGAGAATATGAAATAGAAATTGATGCTTTTGACTATGCATATAATGCTAATTGGGGTATTGCAAATGTTGAAGTAGGAATAGAAAAGCCTGTTATCTACCTATTAGATCCAGAAGTCCTAAGTGTAACTACCCAAAAAGAAGTTGACTTTTCTGGATATGTTGTTAGTTCATATTGGCCAGTAGTAAAAGTTTTAGTAAATGGGGAGGAAGCAACAGTAGATTATGATGCAGATGAGGATGTATACAATTTCACCCACACATTAACTCTGGAAGATGGATATCATGAAATACCAGTAACTGCAAAATTAGAATCTGGAGCTGAAATATCTATAGCAAGGGCATTCTGGGTAGATTCAACAGGACCAGAATTAACTGTAAACAGTGGAAGATTAAATGAAGGTGGAAATATAATTACTTTAAACTTAACTATTTGGGATAATTTCCCATATGCAGAGCTATATATAGATGACAGTCTAGAGCTATTAGAAGATAGAATGGATAGACTAAGTGTAATTGAACCAATTGAAATAACAGATGACTTTGAAGTTACACTTATGGAAGGGCAAACAGAAATAGTACTGAGATTAATAGACTTTGCTGGAAATGAAGTAATAAAGACTGTGAATATAGAAGATTTATTAGGACGTGAATAACAAGATATAGAAGTGCTTGATTAGTATATCCATAAGAAGAAGTATACTTTTATCATAATACAGAGACGCGGTTTCTTTATGAAAGAAACCGCGTTTTTATGTGCGCCCGGCATGGGCGTAAACTAGTCGGTGAAAGTCCGATACGGGGGTTGATAGTGCCAACCGTTAGCTTAAGACAAGGGTGCCCATCGTGAGGTGGAATCTGAAGGAAGTCGGCGGCAAAACTCCGGTCTGAGGTACACGAACTACATCCGAGGCTTGACCCTGTGGATGAGGTTGCATAACAAATCAAAGTCCAAAACTATCCGAAACAGGGAGAGTAAATGTAGCAGATATATGGAGGGAAAGTTTACGCTCTTACCCGGGGAGGTCTCATGGACATGGGAAAACAGAGTATGAACCATGGTTGAAACAAGATTTGTCATGAGAAGTCAGCAGAGGCCATAGTACTATGAGATTCTAGACATCATAGGAAGGGCTGAATCATAGGAGATGAAGTCAATGAAAATTACCAAGAACACGCTAGGATGCAGAAAACAGAATAAAGACACCATCATCAACCGTGGGAATAGTGTGGAACACGAAAGACACGGAAATGGGCAGAGTGATTCGAGGATGATTGAAACAGACAACATCAACACCAACAAACCAACAGTGAAGATGTTAGAAAGAATCCTATCCAGAGATAATATGAACAAAGCATATCTAAAAGTTAAGAGAAACAAGGGAGCAGGTGGAGTCGATAAGATGGAAATAGATGAACTTCTAGAACACTTAAAGACTCACCGGGAAGAACTTCTAATATCATTACTGAAAGGAAGCTACAAACCATATCCAGTTAAACGAGTAGAAATACCAAAAGAAAATGGTAAGACACGTAAACTGGGGATACCAACGCTAACTGATAGAGTAATTCAGCAAGCAATCCTTCAGGTATTAAGCCCAATATATGAGGAACAATTTTCAGAAACAAGCTATGGATTTAGACCAAATAGAGGATGCCATGACGCATTGAGGAAATGTCAAGAATACGCAAATGAAGGATATTGGTATGTTATCGATATGGATTTAGAGAAATTCTTCGACACAGTAAATAAATCTATGCTAATAGAAATTCTATCAAGAACAATAAAAGACAATAGGGTATTATCCTTGATTCAAAGATTTTTAAACGCAGGAATTATGGACAGAGGAATGTTCATAAAAAGTGAAGAAGGAGTTCCTCAAGGAGGCCCGATTAGTCCACTTTTAGCAAATATTATTCTAAACGAATTAGACCAAGAGCTCGATAAATGGGGATATAGATATGTAAGATACGCAGATGATGTTTTGATATTCACAAAAAGTAGGAGAGCTGGGCAAAGGCAATGTAAAAGAGCCAGCAAATTTATAGAAGGCAAACTAAAGCTTAAAATAAATAACGAAAAGACCACAATAACTAGATTGAATCAAGTAAAATATCTAGGATATGCTTTCTATAGAGTTAAAGGCAAATGCAGATTTAGAGTTCATGCTAAAAGTATAGATAAGCTAAAAGACAAATTAAGAGCAGTAACAGGTAGAAGTAACGGAATGAGTATAGAAGGAAGGAAGAGAAAACTTAACCAAATAATAAGAGGATGGGTTCAATACTTTAAATTAGCAGACATGAAAAGTATTATGAAATCTATTGACGAATGGTTAAGGAGAAGAATCCGTATGATAACATGGAAAAGGTGGAAAAAGGTTAAAACAAAATTTGAAAACCTTCAGAAACTAGGAGTAGCTAGAGGTAAAGCATGGGAATGGGCTAATACAAGGAAAGGCTACTGGCACATAGCCAATAGCCATATTCTTAACATAACCCTTACCAATGCTAGGTTTGAACAACAAGGATATTTAAGTTTTCTTAAATACTACCTTGAAGTTAGGGTGTAAACTATGAAACCGCCGTATACCGGGCGGTACGTACGGTGGTGTGGGAGGTCGGTAAATAAAATAATTATTTACCTCCTACCCGATTTCACAGTCTTTAATTATATTCATATGTTATAATTAATATAGAGAAAGGAGGGATTTGCCATTAATAGTATTCCTTTTAAAGTAACAGAGATAAAGGATAGTTATACAGAAGGAAGGGAATGGTTAAAGGTTACGGAAGAGAATGATGTAGTAAAAATAAGCATATGCAAGGAATTTACTACTCCAGGCAACACTTTAAGAATAGACAAGATAGTAGAAGAAAACGGTACTTATTACATTTATCTATTCATAACTCCTCCTAGTGAAAATTCTATATTATTACAGGTAGTAACATATAAGATAGTCAATATTGAAATTAATAAAAGATATATAAGAGTTCCTCACTATAAATTTAAGGTAAGGTGCAATATTCCAATAAGGGTTAAAAATGTAAATGTCAAGGAACGATAGACTACCATAATACAAAACCAAGGTATATGCCTTGGTTTTGTATTATTTTAAAAACCTTGCTTTATAATGCCATTAATTCCTCATGTATCTTTTGAAGCTCGTCTGGTATGTCTATATGCTGTGGACATTTTGATACACAAGCTTTACATTTTCTGCATTTATCCGCTCTGTTTTCTTCCTTTAAGAAATTAAAATAGTCTCTTCGGGTAATTTTTTTGTTTTCAGTTTTTTTATAGTTATTATATATTTTAAATACTCTGGGGATGTCCACGCCAAAGCTGCAGTCCATGCAGTAGCGGCATCCAGTACAAGGTACTGGATTAATATTCTTTAACTCCTCAATAACCTTGTCTATTATGTTTAGCTCCTCATCATTTAAAGGTTTAAAGTTTGACAGGGTGGATATATTGTCCTTAAGCTGATCTATATTTGACATTCCACTTAATACGACAGCTACATTTGGCAACGATGATACCCATCTTATGGCCCATGATGAAATGCTATTTGATGAATATTCCTTCATGAATTTTTCAACCTGTGGTGCAAAGGATGACAAAAAACCTCCCCTAACTGGCTCCATTACAAAACATGGTATGTTGTGTTTTACCAAAACATCATACAGGCTTTTTGCGTTGATTTCATTCCAGTCCCAGTAGTTTATCTGTAGCTGAACAACATCCCAGTTGCGACCATCTATAATTTCTTCCAGCACTTCACTGGTATCGTGGAATGAAAAACCAATGTGCTTTACCTTTCCTTCTTTTTTCTTATTGAGCATGAACTCATAAAGATTGAACTTGTCCATTATTTCCTTTCTTTCAGCATCCATTGCATGAAGGAAGTAAAAATCAAGGTAATCTGTATTAAGCTTTTCCAGCTGTTCATTAAATAGCCTTTCTGCATCCTCTTCCTTTTCAACTTTCCATATAGGCAGTTTAGATGTTAAATAATAGCTTTCTCTTGGAAATTCAGAAAGTACCTTGCCTAAAAATCTTTCTGATTCTCCGCCGTGATAGTTGTAGGCAGTGTCAAAGTAGTTTAAACCATTTTCTATGGCATAGTGAATCATTTCACGAGCCTTTTCATAATCAATTTTATTGTCCTTTGTTGGGAATCTCATGCATCCAAAGCCAAGCCTTGGCAGTTCTACTTTTAGGCTTTCAAAATATCTTTTGTCCATATGCATACCAACCTTTTCTAATTAAATTATGTACTGTTAGCTTTAATTATAGCATTTTGGGGAATTGCTGACAATATTTAAACTATTTCATTTTTTTTTATGATTAAAAGCTTGGTGGCGTCATAGCCCATATAGATTCGCATGTTTCGTCTCCAACATTTACATATTTATGAGGAATTGTGCTGTCAAAGTATATGCTATCCCCTTCCTCAAGAATGTATTCTCTATCCTTCATTTTAACCATAAGCTTGCCTTTAATAACTATTCCACATTCTTCACCTTCATGGGTGACAAAGTCTTTAGTAGAATGGTCACCTGGCTTGATTGTTATATATAAAAATTCTATTTTCCTATTTAGATCAGGCGATAGTAGTTCATAAATTGCATTATTGTTAGATGCTATGATTCTCTTTCTAGTATTTTTAGTTACAATAGGATTAGTTATATTCTTAATATCTTCATCAAAGAAATATCCAACAGATACCTGAAGGCTTTTTGCTATTTTCCATAGTGAGACGATAGAAGGGGTTACAATATTTCTTTCAATTTGGCTTATTAGGCCAGAGCTTAGTTCAGCTTTTTCTGCCAGCTCTGCTATACTCATTCCTTGTCTTTTTCTCAATTCTTTTATTTTTTCTCCAATGTTTATATCCATATATTTGCCTCCAATATTTCAAATTCTTTATATATAAATTTTATCATAAAAAGTATTGCTATAGGAATGATTCAGTAAACTAAAAATAAATTTAATATATTGAATTTTTTTAAAATATGGTGTATTATAATAAAAAAGGCAAAGGGGGAATAATAATGACTTCTTTGATAAGTGCGGAAAACACATGGGCATTATGGGCAATTTTAGTTGGCATTACAGCAATAAGTATTTATTTGGAGCAAACTTATAAGTGGGCTGCGAAGGTTACTGGAGCAATTATTGGTTTGTTACTTGCAATGTTCTTAGCTAATATTAAGGTAATACCTACAGAAGCAGTTACTTATGACAACGTTTGGAATTATGTTGTGCCTTTAGGGATTCCTATGTTGCTGTATAACGCTAATATTAAAAAGATTTGGCGTGAAAGCGGCAGAATATTAGCAATGTTTTTATTAAGTTCAATAGGTACCCTTTTGGGAGTGTTTGTGGCCTTTGCGCTTCTTAAAAACCACATACCAGACCTTTACAAAATGGCTGCAATGATGACTGGCTCTTACATTGGCGGTGGAGTAAACTTTGCAGCTATGGCACAATCCTTTGGAACAGATGGAGATTGGGTTTCTGCTCTAGTAGTTGCTGACAATATGCTGATGGCACTTTATTTCTTTGTTCTATTGGCAATACCTTCAATTAGTTTCTTCAGGAAGAAATATAACCATCCTCATATAGATGAGGTGGAAGGAAGAGTGGATACTGGAGAAGGAGAAACTTTAGCTGCTAAATACTGGGGAAGAAAGGATATATCCTTAAGGGATATTGCCTTTGCGGTAGCGATTTCCTTTGTAATAGTTTGGATATCTACGGAGATATCGAATTATCTAGGAAGTGTAATTCCTACTGGCAACTTCATCTTGAACCTGCTTAATGGATTTCTAGGTAACCAGTATTTAATGATAACAACATTAACAATGTTATTAGCTACATTTGCACCAAACTTCATGAGCAATATCCATGGTGCACAGGAAATTGGAACCTTTTTAATATATATATTCCTAGTTGTAATAGGAGTACCAGCATCTCTAAAATTAATAATTACTAGGGCACCATTGTTATTATTATTTACAGCTATAATTGTAATAATAAATATGATAGTATCTTTAGTATTAGGAAAGTTATTTAAATTCAACTTGGAGGATATATTGCTAGCTTCAAATGCTAATATAGGTGGACCTACTACAGCAGCTGCAATGGCTATCGCCAAGGGTTGGAACAAATTGATAGGACCAATTATACTAGCAGGAATTTTTGGGTATATAATAGGTAACTACTTAGGTATATTTATGGGAAATCTTTTACAATTACTATAATATAGGGCACTGTATGTGCCCTTTAAACTTGGAGGTGTATTATGTTAATAGACATACATGGTGATATTTGGACAGATGTAACTGTGAAGAGGAGCTTAGGAGAAAAAGATGTAATCAAGAAATACCATCTTGATAGATTTAAAAAAGGCGGAATGGTTGGAGGTACCTTCATAGTGTGGATTGACCCTCCCCATGATGATAAGCCTAAGGAAAGGTTTGAGGAAAGCGTAAAGTATATGTCTGAAGAGATATGGCAAAATCAGGATATTCTAAAGGTTATTCATAACTCCAGGGAATTTTATGATGCTGTAAATGAGGGCAAATTGGCTGTATTATTAGGACTAGAAGGAATGAGTCCCCTTGGAGAGGATGTGGAAGGATTATATACTATATATCAGCTTGGATTCAGACAGATAAATGTCACCTGGAATGAACAAAATGCCTTTGGAACAGGTGTTAGAGGAGATGCAAATAGAGGATTAACTGAATTAGGAAAGAAGGCTGTCAGGATAATACAAGACTTAGGGATGATACTAGATGTGTCTCATGCAAACGATAAGACTTTCTGGGATATATATGATGTAGCAACAAAGCCTATTATCGCATCCCATTCCAATTCAAGGGCTTTATGCAATGTTCCTAGAAACATTACTGATGAGCAGATAAAGGCCATAGGAGAAAGTAATGGGCTTGTTGGAATAAATGCCTTTAATGAGTTTATTCATGTTGATAGAGACAAAAGGAATGTAGATTATTTAATAAACCATATTGAACATATAGTTGATTTAATAGGCATTGACCATGTAGCCTTTGGATTTGATTTCTTTGAATACCTGGAAGAGGGTACTTCAAATACATTTATAGAAGATCCCTATAGAGGTACACCAGGAATAGAGGATATATCCAAAGCTCCTAATTTACTCAAGAAACTTGAGGAAAGAGGTTTCTCAAAGGAGGATATTGAAAAAATAAGCTATAAAAATTTCCTGAACTTGATGGATAGAGTATTTCCAACTGGAAATAATAAATAATAATTGGAGGTATAGTAAAACTCCCTTTTAATCAGTATATAATGATTAGAAGGGAGTGATTTTTTTGGATAAAAAGAAGTTCATTGAAAGGATTGCAAAGGTTGCAGTTAAGAATTATGAAATATATGGAATATTACCTAGCCTTGTAATAGCTCAGGCTATTCTTGAATCCGGATGGGGTCAAAAGGCCATAGAAAACAATATATTTGGCATAAAGGCAGGTTCAAGTTGGAGAGGGAAAGTGGTAACAAGGGAAACAAGGGAATGGGACGGGGATAAATATGTGATTAAGAAATCAAAGTTTAGAGCATATGACAGTATTGAGGACAGCATTATGGACTATTTAAACCTTGTGGGAAATACTAAACGCTATGAAAAGGTAAGAAATGCCAAGGATTACAAAGAGGCTGCAAGGCTTATATATGAGACAGGGTACGCCACTGACCCTCACTATACTGATAAGATTATAAATATTATTGAGAGTAACAGCTTATACCAATACGATGTGTTGGAGGAAGCTATTAGCCCTTGGGCAGTAGATGCCTGGAGCTGGGCTATAAAAAATGGTATTACTGATGGAACTAATCCAAAGAATTATATGACAAGAGAGCAATGCATTACAATGCTCTATAGGTTATATAGGCTTTTCTAATAAACCACTAGGGTTGTTCTCCTAATTCTAGATCAGGAGAATAACCCTAGTGTTTTTTTGGAGTGAAGGTTCTATATATTAATGATGATAACATAGAATTTATATAAATACATAAAGCACAAAGGGGGAGTTTAGTTGTTAGATAAGCTTAAGATTTCAGACTCTATTCTGTATGAAATACTTATAGAAGAATTCAACAGACAAAAAACCTGTATTGAAATGATTGCTTCTGAAAGCTATGCACCAATTGAAGTCATGGAATTGCAAGGGAGTATTTTAACTAACAAGACTACAGAGGGCTTCCCGGGGAAGAGATACCATGCAGGTTGTAATGTAGTAGATAAGATGGAAGCTTTAGGTATAGAAAGAGCAAAAAATCTGTTTGGTGCAGAGTATGCAAATATTCAACCTCATTCAGGCTCACAGGCAAATCAGGCAGTATATCAAGCAGTGCTAAAACCTGGAGATACAGTATTAGGACTAAGGCTTGATCAGGGAGGTCACTTGACCCATGGAAACAAGGCCAATTTTTCTGGCAGTGTATATAATTTTATTTCCTATGGTATAGATAGAGAAACTGAATTAATAGATTATGACCAGCTGGAGGAATTAGCCATCAAATATAGACCAAGGATGATTGTAACAGGAGGAAGTGCCTACCCTAGATTCATAGATTTCAAGAGAATTTCAGATATTGCCAAGTCTATAGATGCTTACTTTTTAGTTGATATGGCCCATGTAGCAGGTCTTGTTGCTGCAGGAATTTATCCAAACCCGGTAAAATATGCGGACTTTGTAACTTCAACTACAACCAAGACACTTTGCGGAGCAAGGGGAGGGTTTATACTCTCCAGAGAAAAATATGCAAAAGAAATAGATAGGGGAGTATTTCCTGGAGCTCAAGGGTCAGCTCATCTTCACATTATGGCTGCAAAGGCCTACACATTTAAAAGAGCAGGTACTGAAGAATTCAGATCCCTTATGAAACAGATAGTAAAAAACGCACAAAAACTTGGAGTTGTATTGAAGAAACATGGATTTAAGCTGGTATCAGGAGGTACGGATTCTCACTTATTACTGGTAGACCTAAGGGGAATAGGGCTTACAGGTAAAGTACTGGAGGAAGCATTGGATTATGTTGGAATTACAGTGAACAAGAATATGATACCATATGATACTGAAAAGCCTACTGTTACTAGCGGAATAAGAATTGGAACAACTGCTTTCACTATTAGAGGTGCAGTGGAAAAGGATATGGAGGAAATAGGCTATATCATTAAAGAGGTATCTAATAACATTGGAAACATAGATAAGTTAGATATCATAAGGAAAAGAGTAATGGAATTAGGCAATAGACTTCCACTATATAATGGGGAATATGACTTATCATAAAGGAGGAGAAATATGTTAGATGTAAATAAAATAAGAGAGGAATTTGAGGAGGAATTAATAGGATTTAGAAGAGAACTTCACATGTATCCGGAGATAAGCCTTAAGGAGTTCAAGACAACTGAGAAGATAAAGGCAAAGCTTACAGAGTTAGGGATAGAAATATTGGATTTGGGAATGGAAACAGGAGTAGTAGGATTATTAAGAGGAAAAGAAAATGGCCCTACTATAGCTTTAAGAGGAGATATTGATGCACTGCCTATTTATGAACTAAATAATGTTCCCTATAGATCACGAATTGATGGAGTAATGCATGCTTGTGGTCATGATATTCATACTGCATCTGTACTTGGAGCTGCAATGATATTGTCTAAAATGAAGGAACAACTGAAAGGGAATGCCATGTTTGTCTTTCAGCCTGCAGAGGAAATAAACAAGGGAGCAAAATTAATGGTTGAAAAGGGATTGTTCACAAAGATAAAGGCAGATTTGATATTTGGATTGCATAACAATCCAGAGATACCCTGGGGAAAAATTGCAATAAAAAGGGGAGGATTGATGGCAGCTGTAGATACAATACACATTAAAGTTAAAGGAAAAGGAGGCCATGGTGCCATTCCTGATGCAACGAGAGACCCAATTGTAGCTGCAGCAGCTATGATAATGAGTTTACAGACAATAGTCAGTCGAAATGTAAGCCCTTTGGATTCAGCTGTAATCTCCATAGGTACTTTTAATGCTGGAACTGCAAATAATGTTATATCTGAACTTGTGGAGATGTCAGGTACTGTAAGAAGTTTTAAACCAGAAACAAGACAAATGTTGCCTAAACGTATTAAGGAAGTGCTGGACTATACAGCTAAGGCTTATATGGTAGAGGTGGAATTAGATTATATATTTGATCTACCTCCAGTATACAATAGCAGTGAGATGGCAGATTTAGCATATAAAGCAGCTGAAGAAATTGTGGGAAGGGAAGGTATTGTTGATCCAACTCCTACTATGGGAGGAGAAGATTTTTCAATATTTATGGAAAAAGTACCTGGATTTTTCTTCTGGCTTGGAGTAGGCAACAAGGATATGAATTACGTATGGCATAATCCGCGATTTAATGGTGATGAAAGGGCAATTGTTATTGCTTCAACTGTTATGAGCAATATGGTCTTCCATGGAATTGAATATGTTAATAAAAAAAAGAATTGAAGGGGTGAAATAATGAAAAATATTAAGCTCCATGTATTGGTGTTGATTTTAGTTGTTATTGCAGAGATAATAGGCACAAAGACTATACCTGTTGGAATTGGTAACATAGTTTTATTACCAATGCTATATGCTATGATTATGGGAGTATTAATGACTCCAAAGTTTTTCAAGGTAGCAAAGGAGAAGGAAATGGATGATGCAGGAAGCTTAATAGGTCTTACATTAATGCTATTGATGGCAAGGTACGGTACTAATATAGGACCGACTCTTCCGCAGATATTGGCAGCTAGTCCTGCATTAATATTGCAGGAGTTTGGGAACTTAGGAACTCTATTCTTTGGAATACCAATAGGAATTTTATTAGGGTTAAAAAGAGAGGTAATTGGAGGAGCCCATTCCATTGCTAGAGAGCCAAATGTAGCTTTGATTGGAGATAAATTTGGACTTGACAGTGATGAAGGACGGGGAGTTTTAGGTGTTTACATTGTAGGTACAGTATTTGGAACCATATTTATGGGATTATTAGTTAGCTTTCTTGCAGCAGCAACTCCATTGCATCCATATTCACTGGCTATGGCTACTGGAGTCGGTTCAGCCAGCATGATGACTGCAGGAGTTGGTTCGCTGGTAGCTATGTTTCCGGAAATGCAAGAGATGCTTACTGCCTTTGGTGCAACAAGCAATATGCTATCCGGATTAGATGGCTTATACATGTCACTATGGATGGCATTGCCTTTATCAGAATGGCTGTACAGAAAGGTATATAAGGCAAAATACGGGCATTTACCTGAACCTTCCAGATCCATAAAGGAGGGAGAATAATATGAAGCTAAGTCATTCCTTAATAGTATTGTTAATAACAGCAGCTATTACTGTAATAGGTAACTTTGCTGGATATGGTGTTAGTATATTGGAAGCTATACCTGGGATACTGATATTGGTTGCCATTGCTTTTGCAGGAATTATCTTAAATAAGGTTATCCCCATTAATATACCTAGTGTAGCCTATATTGTAACACTGTCCACTGTTTTAACTATACCGGGAGTACCAGGGGCAGAGAAAATTGCATATTATGCTAGTAAGGTAAACTTTTTGGCATTAGCAACGCCAATACTTGCCTATGCAGGAATATACACAGGAAAGAATCTGGATGCTCTAAAGAAAACAGGTTGGAGAATTGTAGTTTTAGCACTGTTTGTTATGATTGGAACCTATATAGGTTCAGCTATAATTGCTGAAGTAATATTAAGACTATTAGGGCAGATTTAGTAAGTAATTGAACCAGAGGGTGATTCTAAATCAAAAACCATCCCTCTGGTTTTTTAGTGTTTTTGCATTTAAAAAAAGAAGGAAAAACTCTAATTAATGTCTAATATATAATAAAAACTTAATCTAGGAGTGAAGTGGATGCTTAGGGGTGCTAGTAAAAATAAGATATTTATATTGCCTTTAATTGTAGTGCTTTTAATGACAGTTTCTTCCACATCCTTGATAGCACAGGAAGATACAATCGAGGATGTGGAAGAGAGAATAGAGAATATTACTCAGGAGGAGAAGGTGATACTTGAGGATTTATTTATTAAAGCCCAGGAAATTGAAGAACTGGAAAGGCAAAGAAGTAAAATAGCTAAAGAAATAGAGGATATGAAAGAGGATATTAGCAGTCTAGAAAAGTTAATTGAAAGGGAAACTTTAAACTATGACCAAAAGCTAAGTATACTGGAACAAGTATTAGTAAGCTACCAGAGAATGGGCCCCAGCTCCTTCATAGATATAATTTTAAGTGCAGATAGCATAACTAATTTGCTGGATAGAATAAATATCCTAAGAGATCTAGCTAAAAATTCAGAAGAACTTTTGAAATCCATTGAAGAACTTAAGAATAAGCTTATAGCTGAAAAGGACAAGCTTGATGAAAAGCTGTTTGCATTAAATGAAAAGGAGAAAAGCCTTCAGGATACCATAGATAAGGAAGAGGAAAAGAAAGTTGAGCTGGAGGAAAGACTTGCAAGTCTTAATGAAGACAGGGAATATTATCAGGAGCGTTTAAATGCTATGATGGCAATGGTACATGACTTAAAGGACATGATGAAATTACTGACAGATGAGTTCATAAGTATAATTGAAAATGTAAATCTACCTAAGGATTCAATTGAATACTTTATATCAGAGGATGGAATTGGAGGCAGAATTAATGAAAAGGTATTCAATGATATAATTAATAAGAATTCAAACATACCTGAAATTATATTCCACTTTCATCCAGAAAAAGTAGAAATGGAAATGCCTGATAAGAACCTTTTGTTAGTAGGTAGCTTTGCTGTAATAGATGGACATTTAATGGAATTTAAGGTGGAGGAAGGAAAGTTCTACGATATGATCCTAACGAAGGAGACAATAGATGAATTCTTTAGGGAAGGTAATATAAGTTTGGATTTAAGTAGGATATTAGGTAAGAATACAATTAAAAATGTTGAAATAATTGAGAAACATGTTCAGATGATTGTAGATTTAAATTTATAGATTAATGGAGGTAATTATATGATAGAGGCAAAGGATGTTTCCCTTATATATGAAAATGGTACTGTAGCTTTAAAAGATGTGAATCTATATATTAATCCGGGAGAGATAGTATATATTACAGGACCTAGTGGTTCGGGGAAAACAAGCCTACTAAAGCTTTTTATGGGAATTGAGTACCCCACTAGCGGATCCTTAAAGGTTATGGGGCAGGTGATGGAAAAGAGCAAGTCTTCTGATATTGGAAAGATGAGAAGAAAAATAGGACCTGTATTTCAGGAATTTAAGCTTATTAGAGGTAGAACTGCCTTTGAAAATGTAATGCTTGGAATGAGGTTTCTGGATATTCCTCCAAAGAATATGAAAGAATATGCAATTGAGGCTCTTAAAAATGTTGGGCTTCAGCACAAGGCATCATCTCTAGTAGAGATGCTTTCCTGGGGAGAAAGCCAAAGAGTTGCAATTGCTAGGGCTATTGCAAGACGCCCTTCTCTTATACTAGCTGATGAGCCTACAGGTAACCTAGATGTGGACAATGCTATGAATATAATGGATTTACTGGCTTCATTTAAAGATGAAAATACAACTGTAATAATTACTACCCATGCTACACATCTTATTGCCCATAAGGAGGAGGGAACTTTTATAAGAATTAGAAATGGAAGTTTGCAAGTAGAAAAAAGAGAGGTGGCTACTATATGAAAAATGTAGTCTACAATATAGGGTATTTTTTCAATGAAGCCAAAACACTCTTTAGAATAGATTTATTGTCCAATATGCTTTCCATAATCAGTATAGGGCTTATATTCTTTATACTATCCCTAGTTATTTCAGGGTGGGATATTATGAATTTTACAATAGAGGTAATAGAAAAGGAAGCAGAAATAAATGTCTACTATAAAGAAGGATTGAGTGATGAGGATATTTCAAGGCTAATAGATAATATAAAGGCAATAGATGGCGTAGGAAATGTAGAAATGGTAGATGAAGAAGAATCCTATTCGAGAATGAAGGAAATTTTAGGAGATGAAGCTCATATATTAGAGCTATTTGAAGACAATCCTTTTTCACCTTTTATAGAGGTACAGATAAATATTTCTGATTCAGATAATATTCTAAACCAGCTACATGACATAGAAAATATTGATTTTATAAGGGATAATAAAAGTGTAATTGACAGGCTTAAGGATATAGTATCTGTTTTTGAAGTCATTGGACTTCTAGCTGTAATTGCAGTAGGTGTTTCAACATTAATGGTAGTGTCCCATATCATAAGACAGGGAATATATAATAACAGAGATGAGATAAATACACTAAAGCTATTAGGTGCACCACAGATTTTTATAGACTTTCCATTTCTAGTAGAGGGATTGTTTTTAACCTTGGCTGGAGGAATTATTGCTTTTGTAATGCTGTTTATACTTCTAAACTATGGTTATGGACAGGTTGAAATGGCAATTCCCTTTATTCCATTGCCTTCAGCGGATAATATAATAAGAAGGATTGTGATGTTCATAATTGTTACCAGTGGTATACTTGGAATTGTTGGCAGCCTATTAGGTGTAGCAAATCAAGGGGACAGTTAAAAAACTGTCCCCTTGATTTTACTTTACATTTTTACATTTAAGATCATTTGTTCTAGTTCTTCTGTTATTTTCTTATTTTTTTCCATTATGTCGTTTATTTCTGATATGGTTTTTACTACTTCTAAGTTCTTTTCAGCTATGTCCATAGTAGCTGAAGATGAGTCATTTATAGTAATGGATATTTCATTAATTGAAGATGCCATATGATTTATTGATGCAGTTAATTCTTCAGAATTAGCACTTAAATCTGAAAGAATATCGTTTAATAAAGCTCCATCCTTCTTGTAATAGTTTACTGCTTCTACCATCATTTCATAGTCTTTTATTACTTCCTTGTCCAAAAACTCTGATAAGCTAGTAGTGTTTTCTACTAACATGTTTACTGAACTTGTTATGATGTCAGTAACAGATTTTATTTCTTCTACAGTTTTCTGTGAAGTTTCCGCAAGTTTTCTAATTTCATCAGCTACTACGGCAAATCCTCTTCCAGATTCTCCTGCCCTAGCAGCTTCTATTGCTGCATTTAAAGCAAGTAAGCTTGTTTGATCAGTTATTTCTAAAATAGCATTGGATAGCATATTTATTTTTTCTACATTTTTAGATGATTCTATGGCTTGTGTTATTTTTTCTTTAGCGTTTTTGTATGTGTCTAATATTTTTTCCTTTGATTGTATAATTTGATTGTTTAGTTTTTCAGCTCTATTGCTTATTTCATGTGATGTGTTAGCTCCTTCTTCTACCTTTTCAGAAAAGTCTGCTATAGCTTTGTCTATTTCATTGGAAGACTCAGAAATTGTTGTAACTGTTGCTGTTATTTCCTCCATTCCTGCAGATAGCTCTTCTGTAGTTGCAGAGTAATTATCAGCTTGCTCCATTAAATGGTTGAGCCTTTCTAAAGTATTATTATATACATTATTATTCATTTCTATAGAAGCTGTCAATTTCTTTGCGAAGCTTCTTAACTTATCTGTTATCATCTGGTAAGAATTGAGCATTGTTCCTATTTCATCTTTTCTCTTAAGCTCATTTTCATCAATATTAGTAGATAGGTCGAAATTTCCTATATTTGTTGCTAAATCCACTGACTTCAAAATTGGCTTTGAAATAGAATTTGCCAGTATTAAGGATATTACAACTGCTATTGCTATTACAATTAAAGCTAATAAGGTAGAGAATTTTATTACATTATTTAATGCTCCTAAGCTATTTTCAGCAGATACTGCCAATCCAACCTTCCAACCTGATTCCTCAATATTCTTAAATATAAATATTCTTTCAACACCATCATAATCTTTTGCTTTAATGTCTTTCAGAGACAAACTTGATTCTTTCATGATAGATGATAGTTTTCCTTCTAATATGTTATCTAAATTTACAAAGTTTCCATCAGCTGTTGGCTTATATTCTTCATTTAGGTGAGCTATTATATTTCCGCTGCCATCTGTTAAGAAAGCGTATGAGTTTTCCTCTATATTAACTTGATTAATAATTTCTATTAATTTATCTATGTGAACATCTGCTGCAACTACTCCTATGGTTGTGTCGTTGACTTTTACTGGCATGGAGATTGTGATTACCATTTTATTAGTGTAGGAATCAATATATGGGGCAGATATGGTTATGTCATCGTTATCTATTGTATTTCTATACCAGTCCTTTTCTGTTGGAATATAGCCTTCTGGAGGTATCCATCCAGTACCGGAAATAAAAGTATTATCTTCAAGAGCCATATAATATCCTGTAGTATCTTCATTTTTATTACTCTGTTCGTTTAGATATTTAAATACATAGTCAGGATCAAAATTGTTGTTATATGCCAGACTTTCTGCTATTCCAGCGAGGGTTTTTTTCTGCAAAGCCATCCACTTATCTATGTCCTTTGCAGTATTAGATGCAGTGCTTTGAATGTTTTCATTAATTTTTTCTTCCAGCTTATTAATAGCTATTTTATAATTTCCTACTGATATTGACACTGAACTCAGTATACATATAAATACCATAAAAAAAGTGATTTTGTTTTTTATGCGCATTATATCAACCTTTCTAATATATTTTTTTATATTTTTTAAATAATCAATCTATAAATATTTGTCGGTAGATTTTGAAAAAAAATAATAGGAAATTTAAATTTATATATAAGCTAATGAAAATTGATATAAGAGGTATACTCCTAGAATATCTATCTTTTATATTTAATGCTTATGATAAAGCATTTATGGTATAATATAAATGTAGCATAAATAGGAAAAGTAAGGGGGCCCAAATTAATATGAGATTGGAAATATTCGAGTTTATTGATAAAACAGTTGCTATGGTAGAGGATATGCAAGATACACTGGAGGAAAGCAACAGAGAACTGGAATATTTTTTTAGGGGCTTATTTTTAAAATATGATAATATTTTAAATATTACCTCAAGGGTGAAAACAACTACCAGTCTTAAGGAAAAGATATTTAGAAACAATTTCTACTTAAAGTATAAAACACCTCAGGATTTAATTGAAAACCTATCAGATCTATTGGGAATAAGGATTGAATGCAGGTTTATAGAAGATGAAATGGACGTTTACTCAAAGGTAGTTAATGAGTTCAACATACCTGCAGATGAAGGATATTATTTCAGCAAGGAGAATCCAGATATAATGCTTAATTTGGATGAAAATCAGCCTCAACTTCAAAAAAACGGATTTGGAATATACAAAATAGATGGAAAATACATAAGAGGAGATATGACAATAAGGTTTGAACTCCAAATAAAATCCCTTGTAAATGTATTCTGGGGAGAGGCTGAACACAAGGTATTATACAAGAACTACAAGTATCTACTTACAGAAGGCCTTTTTAGAGATATAATGTATACCTTAAAGGAAAACCTGAGCATGGTAGATAAACAGCTGATGATTCTTTATAATCACTTAAAGGAACTTGATGAAGCCAATATAGACAAGAGAAGAGAGCAATTGGAGACAATTCTGTCAAAGATAATATATGAAATATATTCTGATAAGACAAAGAAGGAATTTGGGTTTGTGCTGGACTACAGAAAGTCATGTGATATTATTGTATCCTATGTATTGAAGCAAAATGGCTATACTGATCCTATGGCTTATGATAACGTTTACCTTAAGATGTTATCAAGGCTTTACAAGTTAAGAGAAAATGATTTATATTTGGAAGAATATATAGAATTTGAAAGAGAAATTAATTATGAAGATGAGTTTTGTAAGAAAATAGGTGAGGCTATATTAGAAGTAATAAACAAGGATTTTAAATGGAATTTGTTTTTTAAAATCATATTCCAACTGGAATCAGGAAACAAGGCAGAGGAATTTGAGAAATTCTTGTTGTTTTTAAGAGATAGGTTTTTAAACAATCTAAAGTTAAGCGAAGGGCTAAATTCCCGTTTCAATGATGAAGAAAAGAAGGAAATTACACTTTATATAATGGACTTAATTGCAGATAGTTTTATAAAAAACAGAGAAATTGAGTTTATAAATGATGACAATATAGATTGTATGAACAATAAGATAAATGTAATATTGAGGAAGGTTATGAATTACGATATGTGGAAGGAAAACATCAAATATTTCACTGATGAAATAAGATATAAGCTAAATGATTACAAATAGAAGTTGACATTTATGTCAACAGGTTATAAGGATAAAAAACCTTAGTTCTGGTGTATCTGGATCTAAGGTTTTTATAATGTAACCTTTATTTAACTATATTGTAACCACTTAAGGGATGTTATAGCGTATACTAATGGTATACATGGAAAGGAGTGGTTATACATGAAAGTACTGAAAAAAGTCGTTGCAACAGCTTTAGCAGCATCTTTAATGGTAGTTCCTCTTGTGTCAAAGGCAGAAGGAGATGTTGGAGAGATTATAGAGTTACAGGAATCCGCGATGTTTGAACAAGAATTTATAAGATTTTATGGAACAATAAAAGAGATACAGGAGGAAGAGGGTAAATTATCAATTTTAATTGAAAATGATAATGAAGAGCCACAGAATAAGGCAATATTCTACGTGTTAGAAGAAACTCTGATTGTTAGCAATAAAACGATGGATATTGTTGACAGCAGCTATTTGGAAAAAGGAATGAAAGTAATGGCTTATTATCCTAGTGATATCATTCTACCAATGATATATCCACCCAGGATTCCAGCATATGTTATGGCCATAATGGAAAATGAAGAATATACCAATGTAGAAGTATACAGATTTGATGAAAACCTGTTAAGCACTGATAGAGTATTGCAAATATTTCCTAATGAAGAAACTTTAGTTGTGGATAGAGAAGGAAATCTATTACAAATAGGGGATATAAAAAACAGCAGGGCAGTTGTATTCTATAGCATTGCTGAATTAAGCCTTCCAGCTAAAACTGTTCCTGATAAGGTAATAGTTCTAGATAATCAGCTTAAGGATACTAATAAAGTAATAATAGATGGCAATGAAGTTGTCTTGAATAAGTCAATGTATATGAAAGATGATACAATAATGGTTCCTTTAAGACAGATAGCTGAAGCTTTGGAATATGAAGTGATATGGAATGGAGAAAATTACTCCGTAGAAATAATTAAGGGAGCACATTGGTTCCTTGTAAAGATTGGAGAAGATGATTATAACTTTGCAAAGATGAAGACTCAATTGGGTATAGCACCAGAGCTAATAAATTCAACTACCTATGTTCCAATGGAGTTCCTGGAGCTTATGGGATTGAATGTTAATGTAGCATATGATGGACTACTAAACATCACAAGTAAATAACAAATTTTTATACTCTCCCTTTCGACATTATGCTGGAAGGGAAGTTTTTTTGTGTTCTTTTTACATAAGGGAATGATTTAAAAAATATATATAGTATAGGTCATACAACTAAAGCATTAGGAGTGATAATAATGAAAAAGCTTATTCTTAAGGGAGATATAGTATTTACACCCAATAAGGATAAATTTGAAGTACACAGGGATTCCTATTTAGTATCAGAGAAAGGGAAAATAGTAGGTATATTTAAAGAGCTAAAAGAAATATACAAAGATTATCCCTTAAAGGATTATACTGGAAAGATAATAATTCCTGGCTTTGTAGATTTGCACCTTCATGCTCCTCAATACGTTAATAGGGGAATAGGATATGATAAGGAGTTGTTACCCTGGCTTAATATGTATACATTTCCAGAGGAATCAAAGTTTGAGGACCAAGATTATGCTGAAAGGGTATATAGAGAATTTATTAAGGATTTGTGGAAGCATGGCACAACAAGCTCTGTAATATATGGCACAATACATAAAGATAGTACAAAATTACTAATGGATCTGGTTATAGATTCAGGACTAAGGGCTTATGTGGGAAAGGTGAATATGGATAGAAATTCAATCCCTACACTTGTAGAGGATACACAGAAGTCAATAAGAGACACTGAAGAGCTTATATTGGAATACAAGGATAGTTCACCTCTTGTGAAGCCTATTATCATACCAAGATTTGTCCCCTCCTGTTCGAATGCTTTGCTGGAAGAGTTAGGGAGGCTTGCCTTAAAATATGATTTGCCTATAACTTCCCATTTAAGTGAAAACATGAATGAAGTTAAATGGGTTCACGAGCTTCATCCTGATTCTCCTAACTATGCTACTGTATATAATAAGTACAATCTATTTGGGCAGACTAGAACAATTATGGCTCACTGCATTTACAATACTGAGGAAGAAATAGAGCTTATGGCTGAAAAAAAGGTATTTGCTGCTCATTGTGTACATTCAAATTTCAATCTATCCAGTGGAATAATGCCTTTGAGAAGATTTATGGAAAAGGGAGTGCCTGTTGGATTAGGTACAGATATATCTGGAGGGCATACAATGAGCATTCCACAAGTCATGGCAGGGGCCATTCAAGCTTCAAAAATAAAATGGCTAGAGTCTAATAGAGAACTAAAGCCTCTCTCATCTTGTGAAGTTTTTTATTTAGGGACTAAAGGTGGAGGAAGTTTCTTTGGTAAGGTTGGTAGCTTTGAAAAGGGTTATGAAATGGATTGTCTCATAATAGATGATTCAAACTTAAGGAAGGGTTGTGAACTTACTTTAGAGGAGAGAATCGAAAAATTCATATATATAGGCGATGAAAGAAATATAGTAGATAGGTATATTAATGGGGATTTGGCAAAAGAACCTGAAATGGACTAATCTGATGATTAGTCCATTGGTTTTTTGAAGTTAAAAATTGACTTTTCAGAAAAAAATTCTATAATATAGACAAGAAATTGAACTTATAGTTCCACGAGTAAACATACCTTGCGATAAGGATTTTCTATATGAATTCTACCCTAAAATGAAAACTTAGATATAAATTATAATTTTACTATAAAAACATAAGGAAAAGGAGGAAAAATAATTACGTGTACTTAACAGGAGGCGATATTAATAAATCTGATAAAGTCTAATTTTAGTGTGAAGTGATTAAAAGGAGATGAACAATTTGCAAAGTTATACTGAATTGAAGGCATGGCTTGCTGATAATCATGAAAGTTTAGTTCGTGATATTTTGGAAGTATTAAATATTGATAGTGAATCCTACAATAGAAAAGGAGTAGATAAAGCACTTAAAACTGTATTGTCTATTGCAAAAAGATTAGGTTTTAGAACAGAACTTAGGGCAAATGATGAGATAGGAGTAGTCTCTTTTGGTGAAGGGAGTGAAACATTGGGGATACTTGCACATGTGGATGTAGTGCCAATAGGAGATATGAAATTGTGGACTCATTCACCATATGGAGAGATTTCTAATGGTAGAATTTATGGAAGAGGTATAGCAGATGATAAGGGCATGGTAATATCTTGCCTATATGCTATGGCTGCAGTAAAATCACTAAATATGCCTGTTTATAAGAAGGCAGAGCTAATCATAGGCACTAGAGAGGAAATTAAGTGGACTGATTTTGAGTTGTACAATAAAGAAGGTCATCCTACTCCGGATTATGGATTTACTCCTGATGGTGAGTTTCCAATCCTTAATAGAGAAAAAGGAAATTGTGATGTACTTTTATCATTTGATAAAAGTACATGTAATGGAGATTTGGAACTATTGGGAATTGAATCTGGTGAAGCTGTAAATTCAGTTCCTGGTATAGCTAAGGTAAAAATTAAAGGAAATATTGATCTATTGATAGATAAGCTAGAAGAATTTAATAGAGATTTCATAAAAAAATTAGAATATGAGATAATTTCTAAAGATGAAATTATAGTAACTTGTTATGGTAAAGAGGCACACTCTAGTGAGCCTGAACTTGGAGATAATGCTCTGGATAGGCTTTGTGCTTTTCTAAGCAAGTTTAATTTCAATGATTATGGTGTTAATTCATTTATAAGATTTATAAAAGACAATTTTAATGGGAATTACAATGGTGAAACTTTAGGCTTACCAGCTCATCCAGAGTATAGAAATGGAGAATATATGGGTAAAACAACAGTTGTACCTTCTTTGTGCAGATATGATAATGGAATAAAAATATATTTAAATATACGAACAGTATATGGAGCAACAAAGGAAGAAATATTAAATGCCTTTGACATCCTAAGTAATAAATATAATTTTCAATATTCAATAGAAGATATTCAAGATCCTTTATATGTTCAGAGGGATCATAAGTTTATGGATGTTTTAGCAAAAGCATATGAATTCATTACCCATGAAAAAGCAGATTTTCTTTTAGCCAATGGGACTAGCTATGCAAAAGCTTTACCTAATGTAGTAGCTTACGGACCTATATTTCCAAGCTCTGTAGATTCTACTCATCAAGTTGATGAATATTTAACTGTTGAAGATCTAAAAAAAGTAACTGAAATATATACATTAGTAATTGGAGAAACATTGCTAAATAGTAATTCATTAAAATAGAGTGGGATTATTGCTATAAACTAGATGGACGGTTCTTGTGGTTATAAATTGCTAGAACCGTCCATTTAATTTATTCCTCTACTAAGGCCACTGCTCTTATGGGAGAGCCTGTGCCATCTCTTATTTTTAGGGGAAGTCCTATATATAGAAACCTTTTATTGATTAACTTATCTAAATTACATAGGTTTTCAGTATTTGTTATATTGTAATCCCTACATGCCATATGCCCTGAAAAGTTTATATCATCAGGAGTTAAGTCTATAGCTGGTGCATCAACTCCAATGTTTACAACCCCTTGCTCTGCCAGCCATTTTGCTGCATCATAGCTTAATCCTGTATATTCTGTTTGGAATTTATCTGTTCCGAAGGTTCTATCATGGTGTCCTGTATACAGTAATACTATGTCTCCTTTTCTGATTTCCTGTCTGGAAGCCTTTATGGCTTCCTTTAAGTCTTCAGGCTCTATGTATTTTGGATATCTAATATGGCTTACATCAATACATATGGCACTCCCCCAAAAATATTCCAAGGGCATCTTATCAATCGACAATCCTCCTGGTTTATATTCTGATACTCCATCACTATGGGTACCACAGTGTTCACTTATGAGTAAATTTCTGGCAGAAAATCCTAGAGTTTTGCTTCCTGTAAGCTTCATATTTTCTTCATAGCTCATATTAGTCATGATAAATGTCTTCTGATGAATTGGGAATATGGACATTCCCTGAAAAATTTCTTGTGACAGGTCTATTAGTTTAAGTCCCAAAATACCACCCTCCTTTTCATTCATATTATCGCTATTACTAATATATATATATTAATAATAAAAATATATGAAGGATATGGAGATAGGTTGTGAAAAGGAAATAAAATAGCATCATCGATATTTTCTATGAAAAAATGAGTTTTTAACATATGGTATTTTGAAATAAAGTATTAAAAAAAAGGGGGTATTTAAATGTATGATGTTGTAATTAAAAATGCCAGAATTCCACAGGGAGATGATACAGTATTAACTAACATACTTGTTAAAGACGAAAAGATAGCAGGGTTTGTAGAAAGGTTAGATGGAATAGAGTTTAAGGAGGAAATTGATGCTGGAGGTCATTTGACTTTGCCAGGATGTATTGATTCTCATACTCACTTTATGTATCAGGGGTTTCCACATAGAGAGAACTTTTTAACTGGCTCTGCTGCTGCAGCTAGAGGAGGAATAACTACAGTTATAGATATGCCATGTTGTTCTGTTCCATCTGTAAGAAGTGTTGAGCAGTTGAAACTGAAGAAGGAATTGGTAGAACCTCAGGCACTTGTTGATTATGCTTTCTGGGGAGGTGTTACTGGAGAAGATGTAAGAAATGGATGGCTTCACAATGTGAAGGAGCAGGCAGATTATGGAGTAGTTGCATTTAAGGCATACATGACACCTTCGGTTCCTACCTACCCAAGAGTAACTGATCCTGAAATGTATGAAGCTTTTGTAGCTGTTGCTGAAACAGGTCTTCCAATAGGTATTCATGCTGAGAACTTTGCAATGTGTGATTATTTCGTAAAAAAATTCCAAAAAGAAGGTAGAATGGATGGCCCTTCCTGGGCAGAGGCAAGAATGGAGTTGGCAGAAAAGGTTGCAATAGAATTGGGAATAAGTTTTTCAGAAGCTACAGGAGCAAGGCTTCATATAGTGCATATGAGTACAGGAATAGGAGCTATATTAGTTGGAGAAGCGAAGAAGAGAGGATTAAGTGTAACCAGCGAAACTTGTCCTCATTATCTGACTTTAAACTATCAGGAGGCTATGACTAAATATGGTCCATTGGCAAAGATTGCACCACCACTTAGGACTAAAAAGGACAATGAGCTTCTTTGGGAAGGGCTCAATAATGGCAGCGTAGATTTCATAGCAACAGACCATGCGCCTTACGAGATAGAGAGTGAAAAGCTAAAAAAAGGATTGAACATATGGACTGCATTCCCAGGAATACCTGGTGTTGAGACCATGGTTCCAATCCTTGTTAGTGAGGGCTATAACAAGGGAAGAATTTCCTTAAGCAAACTAGTTGAAATATTATCTACCAATGCAGCTAAGCATTATGGACTATATCCAAAGAAGGGTGCAATGTTTATCGGTTCAGATGCAGACTTTACAATAATTAACCTTAATAAGAGATGGACTATTGATCCAAAGACTCAAGCTTCCATGTGTGGATATACTCCACTGGAGGGTATGGAGCTTAGAGGTAAGGTATATAAGACAATAGTTCGTGGACATTTAGTATTTGAGGATGTAGAAGAAAGCACTTTGAAAGAACTGTCTGATGCAGAACTCAAAGAAATAGTTCATGAATATCCAAAGGGAATAGAGGAAAGATATGCTGAAATATTCAAGGAGTTTCCAAAGCTATATAGCAAGGAATATGAAAAGAGTTACAGAAAGGAGCATCCAGAGGTAATTGATTCCCATATTAGAAGTATTAGTGGTATAAAGGTTAAGCCAGGGTTTGGAAGATTTGTATATAGGCAAAGCATACAGATACTTCCAAAGACAATTACCTATTAATGACAAGGAGGTAGTGAAATGCCAAGACATGGGATTTTGATTATAGATATGCTAAATGATTTTGCTGACCCTAAGGGAGTCTTGTACTGCCCAAATAACAGAAAGATAATACCAACTCTTCAAAGGCTTATTAGTTGGGTTAGAGAGAGAAAAGCACAGGGTAATGACGATGTACAGTTAATATTTATACAAGAAGCTCATAGGGTAAACGATGCTGATTTTAGAGTTAGACCTGTTCATGCAGTAAAGGGTACCTGGGGATCGGATTTTATAGATGAGCTTCGTCCAGAGGAAGGAGAATATATAGTTCAGAAAAGAAGACACAGTGCCTTTGCCCATACTGATTTAGACTTGTATTTAAGAGAGGAGAATATAGATACTGTAGTGGTAACTGGAACTTGGACCAATGTCTGCGTTAGAAGCTCTGCTTCAGATGCTCTATACTATGCATACAAGGTAATTACATTAAGCGATGCATGTCAGTCTAAAACTGAAGAGATGCATCAGGCAGGATTAAAGGATTTGAGCATATTTTCAAAAGTTATGACTGTTGATGAATATATCGATGCATGGGAGAAGGGAATTGACCCATGGATAGGAGGGGGAGACCCAGAAAATAAAGTTGAATAATAGCTTTTCATATAGGTAAAGAATGGCTCTTCCAATTCCGAATCTGTGAAATATCATGGCCTGGAAAGTCAATTTGCGAATTCGTTAACGCGAAAAGTTACAAATCCTTTGGCTTTCCTTCGCCAGATATTTCAATTAAACTCTCCATAGCTGAGCTTTTTCTTTACCTATGTGAATTCAACATTTTACCGCTAATCAATAGTAAATTGGAGAAACACGGAAAGAGAGGATTAGCATGAGGATAATAGTTGGAATATCAGGAGGAAGTGGTTCTATATATGCATTGTCGCTATTAAAGGCATTGAAGGAGTTAGAAGTTGAAACCCATCTAGTAGTAAGCACCATGGGAAGAGCAGTAATGGAGCATGAGTGTGGTGTAAGTTTAAATGAACTAAAGGAAATGGCAACCTATTATCATGACAATAAAAACTTCTTTGCACCAATTTCTAGCGGTTCCTTTAAGGTTGATGGAATGGTTGTAATTCCCTGTTCCATGAAGACATTATCTGCAGTAGCTAATGGATATTCAGATAGTCTTTTAACCAGAGCTTGCGATGTAACCATAAAGGAGAGAAGGAAGCTGGTATTGGTGCCAAGAGAAACACCTTTAAGTACAATTCACCTTGAAAACATGCTTAAGTTGTCAAAGATAGGAGTAACAATATTTCCCCTAGCTCCTGGATTTTATAGCCATCCAGAAACTATTGAGGACATGGTGCTTCACATAACAGGAAGGATACTTGATAATTTAGGAGTGAATAACAGCCTAGCCTATAGATGGAGAGGAATTGAAAAGGGAGGGAGTTAGTTGGAAAGGCAAATGTTAAGATATACCCTCGATAGATTAAGAAGGAGTAACAAGCTATTGGAATGCCATAGGGAAGTAGATTCTGAATATGAGCTGGGAGGAGTTTTGACCTATTTTAGAAACAAACAGCCTATTTTATTCCATAGAGTAAAAAACAGTTCAATTAAGGCTGTAGGAGGTCTTTATGGGGATAGAGATTTAGTCTATGAGCTTTTGGGTGTAAATCAAAGCAATAGAATTTATAAATTCATGGAGGCCATTGCAAATCCAAAACCCTACAAGGTAGTGCCAATTGGCCCTGTGAAAGAGAATATTATACGAGGAAATATAGATCTGCCTGGAATGATTCCTATTCCAAAGTTTCAGGAAAGGGATTCATCTAGGTTCATAACTGCAGGTGTATTGGTGGTAAAAGATCCTGAAACAGGGAATTACTTTACTTCCATTAGAAGAATGCAGGTTTTGGGAGGTAATAAAATATCAGTTCTTATAGGCTCGCCTAAGCTTACCAATGATTTTCTTAAGCTGGAGAAGAAAAACAAAGCATTGGAGGTTGCAGTAGTTTTAGGATATGATGCATATTTTCTACTGGCTTCTCAGGTAAGCTCTGCTACATATGGAACAGATAAATACGAGATAGATAGTGCAATGAGAGGGGAACCCTTGGAATTGGTTAGGGCTGAAAGTGTGGATATTTTGGTACCTGCCTATGCAGAAATAGTATTGGAAGGAAGGCTTGTGCCTGGTAAAAGGGAGCTGGAAGGTCCCTTTGGAGAACTAATGGGGTATTATGGCAATGTGGCACCTCATCCATATATTGAGGTTGATGTAATTACCCATAGGAATAATCCAATATTTCAGGTGGCTTTTCCTTGCAGGGAGGAGCATTTAGCTAATGGACTCATAAGAGAAGTGGAACTATACAATTGTTTAAGGAATCAGGTTGATGTGGTTGATGTAAATGTAACTGAAGGCGGTGGATACAGATTTAACGCCTTTGTTTCTATAAATAAGAAATTTGATGGAGATGGCAAGTCAGCCATACTTGCAGCATTAGGATCAAATAGGGATTTAAAGCAGGTGGTAGTAGTGGACAAAGATGTGGACATATATGATGTTCAGGATATTGAATGGGCTATTACCACTAGAGCTCAGGCCAGAGATGATTTTGTAATTGTTCCTGGTGCCTTAGGTTCAAATCTTGAGCCATCCCATGGTTTAAGAGGAGTGACAGACAAGGTGGGAATTGATGCTACAAAGCCACTTGATGATAAGAATAAGAGATTTGAGAGGACAATAATTCCAGGCTACGAAAATATAGATATCAATAAATATTTTTCAAATATTAGATAGTGAAGGTGAGATATATGAGAGAAGCCATAGGAATGATAGAGACCAGATCCTTAGTTGCAGCCATAGAAGCAGCAGATGCAATGGTGAAGGCCGCAAGCGTTAAGATAATTGATTTTCAGATTGTAGGATCAGGATTGGTCTCTGTAACTGTAGCTGGTGATGTAGGAGCAGTAATATCAGCAGTAGAAAACGGAAGGGAACGTGCAGAAAAGCTTGGTGAAATTATCTCCTACAATGTAGTTCCAAGGCCCCATGAGGAAGTGGACAAAATACTTTAAGGATGGTGATGTATATTGGCTAATCCTTTAGCTAGAGTGGTAATGGATAATATTTCAAGGAAAACTCAACAAGGTAAAGGAAACAGAGACTTTGTTGAGGGTAATGGGAATTTGACAAGGAAAGATGAGGATATGATAAAGAAAATTATATACAGGGAAAGAACAGTTCAATCAAATACAGCTTATAGTAGAGTTGTAACACTAGAGGAATTAGCAAGAATTGTTAAAGACCAGTAAGGGGTGATATAAATGGAAAAAGCTCTAGGTATTATTGAGGCAAAAGGACTTGCTGTTGCTGTTGCAGCACTAGATGCTGCAGCTAAGGCTGCTGATGTAACTCTGATTGCTACGGAGAGAGTAATTGGAGGACCCAATGGGATGAGTGTCAGCGTACATGTTGCAGGAGAAGTGGCAGCAGTAAGAGCAGCAGTGGAGGCAGGTGTTGCAGCAGGCAATAGAGTAGGAACTATAATATCCAGCCATGTAATACCACGGCCTCATGATGAGCTGGATAAATTAATAGATAGGTTTTCAAGGAATATAAAGGAGAATAATGAAAAGGACAATAAGTCTAATAATGAAGAAAAAGAGTCTGATAAGGAGGTATAGATTATGGGTCAAGCATTAGGTTTAATTGAAACTAAAGGCTTAGTTGGTTCCATAGAGGCTGCAGATGCAATGGTAAAGGCTGCCAATGTAACCTTGGTTGGATATGAGAAGATAGGCTATGGACTTGTAACTGTAATGGTAAGAGGAGATGTGGGAGCAGTTAAGGCTGCGGTAGATGCAGGAGCAGAAGCAGCGAGGGCAGTGGGAGAACTTCATTCTGTTCATGTAATACCAAGGCCTCATTCCGAAGTTGAAAGGGTTATATTAAAGAAATATGAATAAACCCTTAATTGGAGTGTTTATAGATGAAAAAAATTGCATTGAATGTATTGGAGGGCGTTACAAGAAAGGTAAATATTGACAAAGCTATGGAGTCAGGTAATGTTGGGTTGATAGTGTTTACCGGCTCTAATGTTAGCCTTAAGGAACGATTAATGGAGTTAAAAGAGCTAAAGAATAAGAGTGTTATGTTTTCTCTGGGATTTTCCTTTATGGCAAGCAGACTATTGGACTTAGAGTATATTATTGATGAACTGGACCCTATAGAGGTTTACAGGGAAGAGGATATGTTAAGGCTTGAGGAAATAGTAAACAGATATCAATATATAATAGGTCCAAATATAACAGTGAATACACTGTCTAAGGTGGCCTTAGGGATAGTTGACAGCTTTATACCAGCATTAATTTGGACTTATTTATATAATGGGAGGAAGGTATATCTGGATTTCCACTCCACAAAAAGTTATATGGGCAGCCCCTTAGAGAATAAAATCATGGAAGGAATCATAGATAAATATATTGCTATATTAAAATCCATGGGAGCCATAGAAGTAATTAAAGGAAGTTACAGTGAGATTTTCAACGGAAAAGTAGATGAATTTACAGGGAGGGAGTTATCCAAGGAAGGCTACAGTATGAAGAAGGTAATAACAGAAAAGGACATACAGAATATACCCAGAGGAAAGAAAATAATCCTTCCAAAGGGGACCATTGTAACTCCTCTAGCAAAGGATACAGCAAAGCTTATGGGCATTGTTTTTGAAATAGAAAAGTAGGGAGGCGATATTATGCGTATTGGAAGGATTATTGGAACTTTAATAGCTACAAGAAAGGATGAAAAGTTAACAGGCTCGAAGCTCATGATAACTCAGCCTCTCGATATCGAGTTAAATCCAAAGGGAGATCCTATAGTTGCTGTAGATACTGTAGGAGCAGGTATAGGGGAGCTTATAATTTACGTCACAGGGACTGCCAGTAGAATTGCAGCAAGGAAGATGGATGCTCCTATTGATGTAGCTATAGTAGGGATTATTGATGAGATTTCAACAATGGACCTAAAATAAGACAACAGAACCGTCCCTTTGTCTTATTTAATTTCAATTAGGAAAAGGGGTGAAATAAGTGGATACGAAATATTTAAAAATGGCAATGGAATATAGAGCTCTTATAGATGTGTTAATGGGAGATAAGAATTTTGCTGATATTGTGCTGCAGAATGGCCAGGTTATTAATGTCATAACCAGAGAGATTTATTCTGCCAGCATTGCAATTAAAGGAAAATACATATTGATGGTGGGAGACTGTAGTAAGTTAATTGGACCTGATACTTTGGTTGTAGATGTTAGAGGAAAATACTTATCTCCAGGATTTATAGATTCCCATATGCATTTCGAATCCAGTATGCTTACAATAACTGAATTTTCAAGGCTTTCCATTCCTTCAGGCACTACTACCCTAGTTGCAGATCCGCATGAAATAGGGAATGCTTTAGGGCCTATAGGTATGAAGGCAATGGCAGATGAAATAGATAGATTGCCAAACAAGGTTTATCTGGTGGTGCCTGCAATGACCCCAGATTGTCCATATTTGGAAACTGCAGGATATGACATAGGCTCAAAGGATATGGAGGAGCTTTTGTGCTATAAGAATATATTAGGGATAGGTGAATTGCAGGGATTTAGCAATGCAAAGCATGTTTACAGAAATACTCCAGATGTTATTACTGATTTATTAGCTTCTACAATGTATGCAAAGTCAAAGAATATGGTAGTAGATGGCAATGCACCAGAGCTGTTTGGAAATGAACTGGCTGCTCATATAATAGCTACTGGAGGAAAATGTTCCTGTCATGAGACAACTACTAAGGAAGAAGCCATTGAAAAGTTAAGACAAGGAGTATATCTATTTATGAGAGAAGGTTCTACCCAAAGAAATATGGCTGAATGCATAAGGGCAATTACTGAAGAGAAAATGGATTCGAGAAGGTGTATACTGGCAACAGATGATGTGGTGGCAGCAGATTTGGAAAACTTAGGCCATATGAATGAAGTTGTGAGAAGGACCATAAGGGAAGGGGTAAATCCAGTTGAGGCAATTCAAATGGTTACGATTAACCCTGCTACCTATTTTGGACTTAGTGAAATAGGAGTGCTGTCTCCTGGAAAAATTGCAGATATAGCAGTAATAGATAATTTGGAGACCATGAAGGTGGTTGGTGTATTTATAGACGGTAAGCTTGTTGCCTATGATGGAGAACTGCTTATAAATTTACCTTCTTATACCTACCCTGATGAGGTGAAGAGCTCTATTAAAATATCACCTATATCTGAAAGAGATTTGGAAATAAAAGGAGAAGGCTCTACTGCAAGAGTCAGATGTATAAAGCTGATTCCAGACCAGAATCTAAGCGGGAAGATTGAGGAAACAGTAAGGGTTGTAAATGGAATAGTACAGCCTGACGTATCTACAGACACACTGGAAATAGCCTGCATTGAGAGATATGGAAGAACAGGAAACATTGGAAAGGCTTTTGTAAAGGGATTTGGAATGAGAGATGGTGCCTTTGCTGAATCTGTTTCACACGATACTCACAATATTATAGTTTTAGGGACCAATATAAAAGATATGGTTTTAGCTGTAAACAGAGTAATAGAAATAGGTGGAGGCATTGCCATTGCTAACAGGGGTAGAATACTTACTGATATGAGATTGCCTGTAGGAGGTCTTATAACTGATGAATTGAATGGACACGAGGTAAGCAAAAAGATTGCAGAAATGGAGAGAATAGTCAGGGATGAGCTTGGCTGCAAGGTTCATGCGCCATTTATGCATTTATCCTTCTTGTCACTTTCTACTTCTCCCGAATGGAAGATTACAGATAAGGGGCTTGTAGATGTAAACAACTTTAAAATACTTTCTCCTGTAATTAAATAACATCAGATCTATCCAAAAGAAAGATGTTTTTGTTCATTTTATTAATGAATTTCAGCATATATATTATATATGAAAGGATTTATAAATTATATTTCAAGGAGGGATTATTTTGGATAGTGTTAAGGATAACAGTTTCCTGGAACGTAGGTTTAAACTTAAGGAGAACAATACAGATGTAAAAACCGAAATATTAGCAGGACTTACCACCTTTATGACCATGGCATATATACTCATTGTAAACCCTGGCATGCTAAATGAAACTGGTATGAACTGGGGGGGAGTATTCACAGCAACAGCTTTATCATCTGCCATTGCCACCTTATTAATGGCCTTTTTAGCAAATTATCCATTTGCATTGGCTCCAGGAATGGGTCTTAATGCTTTCTTTACCTATTCAGTAGTATTGGGAATGAGCAAATCATGGCAATTTGCACTAACTGCAGTATTTATTGAAGGGATTATATTTATTATTCTATCCTTGTTCAAAGTCAGAGAGGCTATATTCAATGCAATTCCAATGAATCTGAAAAAGGCTGTTTCCGTAGGTATTGGTTTGTTTATAGCATTAATAGGTTTTGTAAATGCAGGAATTGTAGTTACAGGAGATGGAACCATAGTTGGGCTAGGCACAATTACTGATAAAGGGCCTATATTATCACTGATAGGCTTAATCATAATGGGATTACTTTTGGCTAAAAAGGTTAAAGGAGCATTGTTCTTTGGAATAATAATTACAACTATAATAGGAATTCCGATGGGAGTTACACCATTACCTGAAGGAATAGTACAATTACCACCTTCCGTGAAAGATGTTGCTTTCCAATTTGAATGGAGTAATATATTAACCTTCGATATGTTAATTGTTATATTTACCTTCCTATTTGTAGATATATTTGACACTGTAGGAACCTTAGTAGGAGTTTCTTCAAAGGCGGGAATGCTTGATAAGGATGGAAAGCTTCCAAAGGTTAGTCAGGCACTGTTTTCTGATGCAGTAGGCACTACTGTAGGAGCATGTTTGGGAACCAGTACAGTTACAACATATGTAGAATCAGCAGCTGGAGTAGCTGAAGGAGGAAGAACAGGTCTTACATCTCTTACAACAGCAGTTATGTTCCTATTGGCTTTATTCTTCTCTCCAATATTCAATGTAATTCCATCTCAGGCTACAGCACCAGCCTTGGTATTAGTTGGATTATTTATGATGAGTCCAATAAAGGAAATAGACTTAGAAGACTTCACAGAAGCAATACCAGCATTTTTAACTATAGCAATGATGCCTTTTGCCTATAGCATTGCGGAGGGTATAGTATTTGGTATGGTATCCTATGTAATACTTAAGCTTATAACAGGAAAATGGAGAGATGTTTCAGTAGTCATGTATATATTGGCATTTCTATTTATATTAAAGGAAATTTTACCGTTAATAACAAGATAAAGAGGCTGCCTTTTGAGAAGGTAGCCTTTTTAAAAAGGGGGTAATTGGGTGATAGTTAAGCAAGCAAGAACATTGAAGGAAGCAGTTGAATTGCTATCACAATACGAAAGTTCAAAGATAATTGCTGGTGGTACTGATATAGTAATACAAATATATGAAAAGAGAATACATCCAAAGGCATTAATAGATATATCAAAGGTAGATGAACTAAAGAAAATAGAAGAAAAGGATGATTACATTGAAATAGGAGCAGGGGTTACATATACGGATATTATGGAAAGTAGTCTATTTGAAGGAAATCTAAAAGGATTCAAAAAAGCCTGCAGTCTGGTAGGTTCACCTCAAATTAGAAACAGAGGCACCATAGGTGGCAATATTGTTAATGCATCTCCTGCTGCAGATTCAATTCCACCTTTAATTGCACTAGAATCTACTTTAATTTTAGTCAGCAAGAGAGGAAAAAGAGAAGTAAAAATTCAAGATTATTTCAGTCATGGTAAAACTTTTGGCATTAGAGAGGATGAGCTTCTTACAGCCATTAGATTTAGAAAGCCAAAGGGGGTTTTAACCTTTGCCAAGCTAGGACTTAGAAAGGCACTGGCCATATCCAGAATATCCATATCAGCATTAGTGGACCTTGATGAAGATAATAGAGTAATTTTTGTAAGAATAGCCAGTGGTTCCATTGGAAAATTACCCATGAGGGAATATGAGGTAGAAGAATTTTTACATGGAAAAGTCTTTGAGGAGAATGTTGTAGATGAGTCAGTAAAGGTGCTTCAAGAATCTATGGATAAAAGGCTGGCTGGAAGGCCTACTCTTCCATATAAGAGAAGGGCTATAGAGGCTGTGCTGAAGGAAGCTTTAAGTGAGGTGAGACAATGATAAGTATTAATATAAATGTCAATGGTAAGGACTATGAGCTTGAAATCGAGGAAGATAAAAGGCTTTTAGATGTTTTAAGGGAGGATTTAGGATTTACAGGAGTTAAGGAAGGATGTTCAGAGGGGGAATGTGGAGCTTGTACTGTTATAATGGATGGACATACTGTAAATTCATGTCTTGTAATGGCATTTCAGGCCCATGAGAGTACTATTGTTACAATAGAAGGACTTATGAAAGATGGAGAATTAGACCCTATTCAAAAAGCATTTGTAAACAAGGGAGCAATCCAATGTGGATACTGTACTCCTGGATTTATACTGTCTGCAAGGGCATTGTTGAATAAAAATAAGAATCCAACTAGAGAAGATATAAGAGAAGCTATTTCGGGAAATCTATGCCGATGTACCGGTTACAATAAAATAGTAGAGGCCATAGAGGAGGCTGTTAGGTATGAAAATGGGTCTTAATATAGTTGGGAAAAGCATATCCAGAGTAGATGCACTGGAAAAAGTTACAGGCAAGGCCATATATCCTGATGATATATTTATGGAAAATATGGCCTATGGGAGGACTCTTCGCTCTACTGTAGCCCATGGGTATATTAATATAGATACAGCTGAAGCGGAGAAAATTGATGGGGTTTTGAAGATATTCACTTATAAGGATGTACCTAACAATGAACATGGGGTAGTTTTTAAAGATCATGAAGTATTTGTATCCAAGAAGGTAAAGAGAGTAGGAGATCCTATTGCCTTTGTAGTGGCAGAAAATAAGAAGATATGTGATATGGCTTTGAAGAAGATAAAAGTAGAGTATGAGGAGATAGAAGGAGTTTTCGATCCTGTACTGGCTATGAGAGATGATTCTCCAAAGGTACATGGAAATAGCAACATACTTTACCACTTTAAGATCAGAAAGGGGGATGTATTAGAAGGGTTTAAGAAAAGCTATGTAATAGCTGAAAACACCTACAAAACACATATGGTAGACCATGCCTTTCTTCAGCCTGAATCAGGTATAGGCTATATAGATGATGAAGGAAGGGTTACAGTTATAGTATCAACCCAATATCCCCACTATGATATGGAGGAAATAGCTCATGCTTTAAATATACCATTAGAAGAGGTAAGGGTTGTAAATGCCAATGTAGGTGGGGCCTTTGGCGGAAGAGAGGATATTAGCCTGCAGATACATCTTGCTCTAGCTGCAAAGGTTTTAAATAGACCTGTAAAGACTGTTTACAGCAGAGAAGAATCCTTCTTAGCCCACTCTAAAAGGCATGCAATGGTAATGAGATATAAAACCGGAGCAGATAAGGAAGGTAATCTTCTAGCTATGGAAGCAGAGATAATAGGAGATACAGGAGCCTATGCCTCATGGGGTGCTAATGTTATGAGAAAGGCAGGAGTCCATTCAACAGGTCCCTATTTTATACCAAACGTAAAGGTGGACAGCTATGCTGTATACACAAATAATCCTTTTGCAGGAGCAGTAAGGGGATTTGGAGCTACTCAGGTTCCTGTAGCCTATGAGCAGCAAATGGATATTTTGGCAGAGATGCTTAATATAGACCCTATTACCATAAGGATGAGGAATATTTTTAGAAAGGGCTCTGTAACAGCTACAGGACAGGTATTAACAGAAGGAGTTCCATTGGAAGAATGTTTAAATAAACTGAATAGTGCAATGGGATATCCTTATAGAAAGGAGGCCTATTGATGAAGAAAAGGGGAAGAGGAATAGGATTATCATTTTACGGAACCGGATATGGCAATGGATTTCCTGATGTATCTAAAGCTTGGGTTAGATTGCTTAAAGATGGGAAGATAGGAGTATATGTAGGTGGAGCAGAAGTAGGCCAGGGAGCAAAGACTGTATTTGTTCAGATAGCTGCAGAAACCCTGAAAGTTTCCTATGACAGCATAGTTTTGGTGCTTGAGGATACCTTGTTTACTCCAGATTCGGGAACTGCTGCTGCAACACGGCAGACCTACAATACAGGCAATGCAATTAAAATTGCCTGTGAGAACTTCAAGGATAAGCTTAAGGAAATAGCTAGGGAGAAGTTAAAATTAAATTCAACAGCAGGTCTCAAAGTAGAAAGAGGGGAAGTATATTTGGAGATTTTTCCACAAAAGAGAATTTCTCTAGAGAAAATAGCTGATATGGTTGGAGAAGATACTATAGAGGCTGAAGGTAACTTTGTTGCTCAAACTGTACAAATGGACCCTGAAACTGGGCAAGGGGCTCCATATTGGCCATATACCTTTAATGCTTGTGGTGTGGAGCTAGAAGTGGACATACTTACAGGAAAAGTAGATATACTTAAGGCAGTACTGGTTCAGGATGTAGGAAAGGCAGTTAATCCTCACTTAGTAGAAGGACAGATGGATGGAGGATATGCAATGGCTTTAGGATATGCCCTTTTTGAGGACTTAAACCTTGATGAAGGGGTAATAAGAAACAGAAAGTTCTCAAAATATCTCATTCCAACAGCAATGGATGTAACAGAGCTTACAAAGATAATAGTGGAAGATCCTGAGTCTACAGCACCCTATGGAGCAAAGGGAATTGGAGAGCCTGTAATGATACCTGTAACACCTGCCATATTAAATGCCATATATGATGCTACAGGAGTAAGGATCAAAGAGCTACCAATAACTCCAGAAAAGCTTATAAAAGCTATTAGAGATTATGAAATGAAGGAGTAGTGATATGAAGAGATTTATAAGCATAGCCAGAGGAGAAGAGAAAGCTCAACTAGTACTCAAAAACACAAATATTATCAATGTATTTACAAATGAAATAATAAATGGAGATGTAGCTATCGAAGACGGATTAATCATAGCTATTGGTGAATATTCTGGAGTAGATGAAATAGATATGGAAGGAAGATATTTAGCTCCTGGATTTATAGATGGTCATGTCCACATTGAATCTTCGAAGGTAACCCCTGGACAGTTTGCCAAAGCTATTGTGCCAAGGGGAGTTACTACAGTTGTTGCAGACCCTCATGAAATAGCTAATGTAAAAGGAGTTGAAGGCATTTTGTACATGATAGAGGAAAGCAAGGAACTTCCACTTGATGTACACATTATGCTTCCCAGCTGCATTCCTGCAACGCTTTTTGAAAATGCTGGAGCAGTATTAGAAGCAAAGGATTTGGAAGAGTTAATAGATAGGGAGGAAGTATTAGGCCTTGGGGAGATGATGGATTATGTAGGAGTAATAAATAGAGATGAAAAGGTGCTGGATAAAATTAAAATGGCTAAGAACTATGGGAGAATAATAGATGGCCATGGTCCTATGATATCTGGTAGAGAGTTAAATGCTTATGCAGCTGCTGGTATTAAGACTGAACATGAGTGTTCAACTGTTAAAGAAATGATAGAAAGGTTAAGATTAGGAATGTATATACACATAAGGGAAGGCTCTGCAGCGAGAAATTTGAAAGAACTTATTAAGGCTGTTAATAAGGATAACTTAAGGAGAATTATGTTCTGTACAGATGACAGAGAGCCTAGTGATTTACTTACAAATGGCAGTATTGATAATAATATACGTCTTGCAATTAGAGCTGGAATAGACCCTATAGATGCTATTAAGATGGCTTCATTAAATGCAGCAGAAGCCTATGGATTTAAGGATAAGGGAGCAATAGCGCCACTATATAAGGCAGATTTGGTAGTAATAGATAATTTAGAGGATTTTAATATATTGAAGGTATTTAAGGACGGTAAGTTGGTGGCAGAAGGATATAAACCTCTGTTTGAAGTACCTATAAGAAATAATAAACGTATGAAAAACACTGTTAATATTAAGAAGGTAAAAGAGGATGATCTACTTTTACTCTTGAAAGGAGAAAATGTCAATGTAATTAAGCTAGTACCTCATAGCATTATTACAGAAAAGGCAGTTAGAAAGGTTGGAAGTGACATAGAGGTTGAAAATGGCAGGTTTATTAGGGGCAATGACATATTAAAGGCTGCTGTAATAGAAAGGCACAAGGCATCAGGAAATATAGGCCTTGGGCTAGTAGAAGGATTTGGACTTAAAAATGGAGCTATTGCATCAACTGTAGCCCATGATTCTCACAATTTAATAGTTATAGGTGATAATGACAAGGATATGATATTGGCAATAGAGGAGCTGGAGAAAATTGGAGGAGGAGTGGTATTAGCTTCAAAGGGGAATATAATTGGAACTCTACCCCTTGAAATTGCAGGGATTATGTCTGACAGGGAGCTATCTCAAATTCAGGATAATATGGAGAAAATACTCAATATAGCCTATAATGTGTTGAAAGTAAATAAGGATATAGAGCCTTTCATGACTCTATCCTTTATTGCACTGCCTGTTATTCCTAAAATTAAGCTAACAGATATGGGGCTCTTTTCTGTAGAGGAGTTTAAGTTCATAGAGTTGAGCTAAAGAAATGGTTCTCATGGTTTAAAGTTATATAAAGGAATAAAAATAACTCTAGCTTAATAGTATTAAGTTAGGGTTATTTCATATGGAAGCATATTTGCAGGGAATATTCAATAAAAGTTATGATTTTATTGTGAATATAATAGAAAGCATTATGGAGGAGGGTATTACTATGGGTAAAAAATATATATTGGCAGTTCCAAATTTCAGCGAAGGTAGAAGAAAAGATGTAATCGAGGCTGTAGCAGATGAAATAAGAAAAGTTGAAGGCGTTAAACTGATAAGCGTAGAACCGGAATACGATTTTAACAGGACTGTACTTACAGTAATAGGAGAGCCAAAACCTTTAAAAAAGGCCCTTATAAACATGGCAGGAAAGTCCTATGAGCTAATAGACATGAGACATCAGGAGGGAACCCATCCAAGAATAGGTGCACAGGATACTATTCCCATATTTCCTTTAATGAATATTACTATTGAGGAATGTGTAGCTCTTATTGAGGAAATAGGAAAAGAACTCTTTGAAAAGTACAGTGTGCCTATATATTTTTCAGGAAGAAATGCAAGAACTGAAGAGAAAAAGAGCATATCCTATATAAGGCAAGGACAATATGAAGGGCTTAAAAAGCTTCTGGAAGATGAGAATCATCCAGATTATGAAAGAAGAAAGCCAGATTTATCCCGTGACGGAAAATTAGATGATAGGCTTGGAGCGACTATTGTAAGTGCGGATATGGAAGGATTGACTGCTTATAATGTATTTTTAGCAACAGAGGATGTAAACATAGCTAAAAAAATAGCAAAGGCTGTAAGAGGACCTAGTGGAGGCTTTTCAACAGTAAGAGCAGTTGGAGTAAAATTTCCTGAAAGAGATGGTGTGGTAGTTTCTATGAATATGTTTGATTGTAGCAAAACTCCATTGTACAGAGTATTTGAAATGGTCAAGCAAGAGGCAAAAAAGTATGGTGTTATGGTTACAGGCTCTGAAATAGTAGGTCCTATTAAACTGGATTATCTATTAAACAATCTGGAATACTACTTAGGTCTACAGGGATTGATGAAGGATCAGATACTTGAGACACACCTTATGACAATTGAGGATTGACAGTATAGTCTATATTTAATTTAAAGCTTGGACATTTAATTTTCACAAAATTCTATAAATTATAACTAGGTTTGGGTAAAATAAAAGATAAGGAAAAGGGGGATAATTATGGGTTTTACAAAGAAAAGGCTTATAAGCTTTATTTTGTCTATTGTGCTGCTATTAGGCATAATAGGTGTACCTGCAAATGCAGATGAGGAGACTGTACATTTAACAATACTAGGTACTACAGACGTCCACGGTAATGTCTATAACTGGTCTTATGAAGATGGTGCAGAAGTAGATGGATTAGGCTTTGTTAAGGTGTATTCAGTAGTAAAATCAGTAAGGGAGGAAAATCCCAATACCATACTAATAGACAACGGTGATACTACTCAAGGGACAATACTTACTGATGACCTATATAATACAGAATTAATAGATGAACCTCATCCAGTTATTGATGCTATGAACTTCATGGGATATGATGCAATGACACTTGGGAACCATGAGTTCAACTTTGGAACAGACTTTATAGAAAAGATAGCAGAAGAAGCTCAATTCCCAATTCTAGGAGCAAATATATATTATAAGGAAGATGGAAGAAATTTTGTCAAGCCTTATACCGTAAAGGAAGTAGCAGGAATTAAGGTAGGTATAATAGGTCTTACAACTCCAAACATACCAAGATGGGACGGACCAAAGGTAACCCATCTGGATTTTGAACCCATGTATTTAGCTTGTCAAAAATATATTAAGGAATTAAAGGAAAAGGAAAATGTAGATATAATAATTGCAACTACACATGCAGGAGTAGAAGGAGAATATGATTTAGGAGGAGGAGACTCTGCAAGAAAGATTATAGAAACCAACCCTGAAATTGTAGCACTACTTGTAGGTCATGACCATGCTTCTGTTGCTGAAACCATAGGCAATACTGTAGTAGGTGGAGCAAAGGATACTGGAGCACAGGTTGTTAGATTCGACTTATATCTTAAAAACAATGGAGAAAAGTGGGATGTAGTAGACAAAACAGTACAGTTAATAGATGTAACCGAGTATGAGACATCAGATGAATTAAAGGAATATACAAAGGCATATCATGAGAGGACATTAGAGTTTTTAAAAGAGGTAATAGGCCAGGCAAGTGAGGATTTTCATCCAGCTCCTGAAGTAAAAGGAATAGCAGAAGGATTAATAAGGGATACAGCTGTAATGGATTTGATAAACAATGTGCAGCTTAAAAATACTGGAGCAGATATATCAGCAGCAGCACTCTTTACACCAACATCCAATATTAAAAAGGGAGATATATCCTACAGTGATATATTCAACATATATAAATATCCTAATACTCTGGTAGCTGTAGAGATAACAGGACAGGAGTTAAAAGATTACATGGAATGGTCAGCATCATACTACAACACCTATAAACCGGGTGATGTAACTATTGGATTCAATCCAAATATTAGGCCATATAACTATGATATGTTCCAGGGTGTAGAATATAAAATAGATATTTCCAAGCCTGCAGGAGAAAGAATAGTGGATTTGACATTTAAGGGGAAACCTGTTGAAGATGATGATGCATTTACTCTTGCAATAAATAATTACAGGCATAGCGTTCTAAAGAGCCTTGGAATTATAAAGAATGACCCTTATTACAATTCAGACCCTGTATCCTTAAGGTCATTAATAGCAGCACATATAAGGGAACAGGGAATTATAGTACCAGAGGTTGATAATAACTGGGATATAATAGGAGCAGATTTGAACCATCCATTGAGGGACTATATAATACAGCAAATTAATGAAGGAAATATAATACTTCCAAGTTCAGAGGATGGAAGGAGTATAAACATAAAGGCAATGAATGTATATGAATTAATTGAAGAAGGAATTATATCAGAGGAAGTATTAAAGGAATATGGAGTTGAAGTTTCTTTGGGAGAAGCAGAGGAGCCTGTAGAAGAAGTAAAAGATATAGTATATATAGTAAAACCAGGGGATGTATTGTGGAAAATAGCTAGAAAGTTTGGAACTACTTGGCAAAGATTAGCTGAATATAATAAGCTAAAGAATCCACATCTGATATTCCCTAACCAGAAGATATTGATACCAGCTCAATAATTCGTAGTTCCCTTAAGAGGGGCTGCAAATTATCAAAAAATTATGTAAATACTAAAGGATATTTATTATTTTTGTAGAATACTTTTTTATAGTATAATGCTATGCTTTTAACCTACTAAAGTAGGTAACTAAATAAGAAAAGGGGGTTATTTCATGTTTTTTAGAAACAAAAGAATTATCAATCTGTTTCTGTCATTAGTGCTAGTGCTGGGCATTGCTTTAGCACCAGTAAGAAGCATGAGTTTTGCAGAAGAGGCAGATGTAGTAAATCTTACAATTGTTCACACCAATGACGTACATGGTAGAGTAGAAGGGGATGAAGAACTAATTGGATTCCCAAGACTTGCAACATTTATTAAGCAATTAAAAGCTGAAAATCCAAATGTATTAGTACTTGATGCAGGAGATATTACACATGGAACTACTCTAGTAAATATTTCACGTGGAGAAGCCATGATAAATCTTATGAATGCAGTTGGATACGATGCTATGACACCAGGAAACCATGATTTCAACTATGGATATGAAAGATTGATAGAGCTAAGTAAAATTGCAAACTTCCCAATATTAGCATCTAATGTAATACCTAAAGAAGGAGAAATGGACTTAGGAGAATATGTAGTAAAAGAAATTGGCGGATTAAAGATTGGTATATTTGGATTATCTACTGAGGAAACAGTATACAAATCCCACCCTAAAAATACTGCAGGCGTAGATATAGTTGATCCAATTGCCAAAGCTAAGGAAATGGTTGAAAAATTACAAGCTGAAGATGTTGATATGATAATTGCATTATCCCATATTGGGTTGGACGAAGGAAGTGATCCAAAATCATCGGATATAGCAGAACAGGTAGAAGGAATTGACTTAATAATTGATGGACACAGCCATACATTGTTGTCTGAAGGATTAAAAGTAGGTGATACTCTAATAGTACAAACTGGAGAATACTTAAGGAATATAGGCGTAGTAAATGTTACATTTACTGATGGAAAAATAACAGCTATTGAACCTAAACTTGTAGCAAGAGCTGAAGTAGAAGAATTAGCAGAAGATGAAGAAATTAAGGCTAAAATTGCTGAACTGAATGAGTCAAATAATGTAATACTATCAGAAGTTATAGGAAAGACAAATGTAAGATTAGTTGGTGAAAGAGAAGTAGTAAGAACTTCAGAATCCAATTTAGGAAACCTGATGACAGATGCACTTCTTAATGTATCAGGTGCAGATGTAGCTTTAACAAATGGCGGAGGTATAAGAGCTTCTATAGAGGCAGGAGATATTACTAAAGGCGATGTATTAACAGTATTCCCATTTGGCAATACTGGAGTCAAAATTGAATTAACAGGTGCAGATATACTTGCTGCTCTAGAACATGGTGTTAAGGATTATCCCGCTCCTGCAGGAGGATTCCCACATGTGGCAGGTATGAAATATAAGATTGATCCATCAGCTGAAGTAGGAAATAGAGTGTATGATGTTTATGTTAAAGGTGAACCATTGGATTTAGAAAAGACATATACATTGGTTACAAATGATTTTATGGCTGCAGGCGGAGATGGATATACTATGTTTGCAGGTAAAAAGGTCCTTGGAGAATATCCAGCCTTTGATGAGATTTTGGCTGATTATATAAGCCAACTGGGAGAAATAAATATTGAAGTGGAAGGAAGAATAGTTGCTGAAGAAAGAGTAAAAGAAGAGCCTGTAGAAGAAGTAAAAGATATAGTATATATAGTAAAACCAGGGGATGTATTGTGGAAAATAGCTAGAAAGTTTGGAACTACTTGGCAAAGATTAGCTGAATATAATAAGCTAAAGAATCCACATTTAATATTCCCTAACCAGAAGATATTGATACCAGCTCAATAGCCCACATATTAAAAAGCCCTTATCTTAGGATGGGGGCTTTTTTATTTGTTTCAATTCTGAAGAATTTTACATTTACTTATGTTACAATATAATAAAAAAATGCGCTACTAAACACAGAGGAGGAAGAGAAATGACAGAAAATGATATCTGTAGTATGGATTATGTTGATGCTATTATGATAGTTGATAGGCATGGCAGAATACTCTATTCCGTAAGGTATAATCCCAGATTTGATAAGGATAGTCATGAAGGGGAATATGAGAGCATAATAAATAAAAACTTCCTTGAAGTATATCCTAGTATTAGCCCTGAAGGGAGTACCATAATTAATAGTATTAAATATAAGAAACCTATATATTTAAATGAACAGACTTTTATGGATTACAAAAGAAGACTGATAAGTACTCAAAATTTAACTATACCTATAATACGAAGCGGGAAAGTTTTAGGAGCAATTGAATTATCTAAGGATATTACTAAAATTGAAGAAAAAGTAAATCATAAAATTAGTTTAGGACCTATAATTAATAATAAAAAAATTTCTCATAAAGCCATATATAATTTTGATAACATAATAACTATAAACCAAGATATGCTACATAATATAAAAAGAGCCAAAATAATAGCTGATAATCCTTCTTCTGTGTTAATATATGGCGAAACTGGAACAGGAAAGGAATTATTTGCTCAATCTATCCATAATTACAGCAATAGAAGGGATAAGCCCTTTGTTGCTCAAAACTGTGCAGCTTTGCCAGAAAGCCTTTTTGAATCAATACTTTTTGGTTCGGTAAAGGGAGCTTTTACAGGTGCTATAGACAAACCAGGGCTATTTGAAGAAGCTAATGGAGGTACACTTTTTTTAGATGAAATAAACTCTATGCCTTTAAGCCTTCAAGCAAAACTTTTAAGAGTGTTGCAGGATGGGATTGTAAGGAGAGTAGGAGATAATAGGGACAGGAAAGTTAATGTCAGAATTATAACTGCCATGAATATTGAACCGTCCAAAGCCATTGAACAGGGACAGATGAGAGAGGATCTTTTCTATAGATTAAGTGTTGTAAACATTAAGCTTTTACCTTTGAGAAAGAGAAAGGAAGATATACCAATATATGTTGAATACTTCATTGATGAATTTAATAAAAAGATGAGCAAAAGCATAACGGGAGTATCAAAGGAAGTTGAAGAGCTATTCTTTAAATATAACTGGCCTGGTAATGTGAGAGAACTGCGTCATGTTATAGAGTCTTCAATGAACTTTGTTGAAAGCGGCAGGATTAAATTAATACATTTACCAGTATATTTAAGTGAAAAGATAAATCAAGAGGATAAAATTGAAAGTCTTGATGAAATAATAAATATTTCAAAAATGGAATTATCATTAGATGAAGTAATAGAGAAAACAGAAAAGGAAATGATAGTGAGAGCGCTAGAAAAAGCAGGAGGAAATATATCTAAAGCTGCAGATATGTTGAAGATTACTAGACAAAGGCTGCATTATAAAATAAGCAAATACAATATAAAAATCGGACAAACTGTGTAAAAATTTTTGACAAAGTGACAAATATTTGTCACTTTGTTTTTTATTTTTTGCAAAAATATGAAATTATCTTGTTAAAAAATTGGCATAAACTTTGCAAATATATTGAATTGAACAAATAATATAAAAAGATGAAGGAGGATAAATATGGAGCTGGAGCTGAGGAAAATTTACATCAAAGATATTGTATTTGGTGAAAAGACTCATATTGATAGTGGTGTTTTATATATAAATAAAGAAGAAATATCAAAACTGATATTAGAGGATGAAAGAATTTCAGAAGTAATGATGGATATAGCAAAGCCAGGGGATTCCATTAGAATAATCCCTGTAAAGGATGTTATTGAACCAAGAGCTAAATTACAGGGTGAAGCCTTTCCTGGAATTGACGGAGTGATTGAAGAGGTAGGAAGAGGAATAACATATGCTTTAAAAGGATGTGCAGTAATAACAACTGGTCCTATTGTGGGGTTTCAGGAAGGAATAATAGATATGAGTGGCCCACTGGCAGAATATACCCCTTTTTCTAAATTAAATAACTTAGTATTAAGTATTAAGAAGAAGGAAAGCGTATCACCACATGAGCATGAAGAAGCTGTGAGAATTGCTGGAATAAAAGCTGCTCATTACATTGCTAAGCAATGTTTAGAATCAGAATTTGATGAATCTGAAACTTATGTCTGGAATGATCTTTCAGTAAAGTTAACAGAATATCCTGATTTGCCTAAGGTAGTTTATGTATATCAATGTATAGCACAAGGGCTTTTACATGATACCTATTTCTATGGAAGAGATGCAAAGGAAATGATTCCAACACTTATAAATCCTCTGGAAGTAATGGATGGAGCATTAGTTAGCGGTAACTGCGTATCTGCAGGATCTAAAACTACAACATATCATCATCAAAACAATGCAGTAATATGTGAATGCTTTAAAAGACATGGAAAAGAGATTAATTTCATAGGTGTAGTATTAAGTCCAATGACTACAGTTTTAAATGATAAATACAGAAATTCAATTATTACATCCAGAATAGTAGAAATGCTTGGTGCTGAAGGAGTTATACAGTCTCAAGAAGGATTTGGAAATCCTACAACTGATTTAATGATGATTTGTAAGAGACTGGAGAATAAAGGAATTAAAACTGTATTAATTAGCAATGAAGACGCAGGAGTAGATGGAAGATCTGAATCTTTACCAGATGGAGTTATAGAGGCAGATGCTATTGTTTCAACTGGAAACAGCAATGCAAATCTTCACATACCTAAGATGGAAAAGGTTTTAGGGGATTTAAATGCTTTAGAGCATATAACTGGAGGATTTGAAGGGTCAAGACAGAAAGATGGCAGCTTAATTGTAGAAATACATGGAATATTGGGAAGCCATAATTTACAGGGATATAGCTATCTTGGAGCAGTAACAAAATAGGAGGGGTAGATATGAAAAAAGTAGTGTTTTATACTAATCAATTTTTCGGACAAATAGGCGGAGAAGATAAAGCTAGTATACCTCCAATAATAAAAGATGGAGCAATAGGTTCAGCCAATTTGTTTAAGGAAAAAGTAGATGGGGAAATTGTAGCTACCATAATATGTGGAGACAATTACTATGCAGAAAATATGGAAGAATGTAGAGAGTTTATATCAAAAGAAATAAAGAGATTAAAGCCTGATTTAATTATTGCTGGACCAGCATTTAATGCAGGAAGATTTGGAATAGCTTGTGGAGATGTATGCAGCTTTATTAATAATAAATATGGAATTGATACAATTACAGGAATGTACATTGAAAATCCTGCTGTGGAAATTTATAAAAGCAATACTTATATTGTGGAAACTGGCAATTCTGCTGCATTTATGAGGAAAGCAGTTCCTAAGATGACAGCGTTAGCAAATAAATTATTGAGAAAGGAGGAGATAGGATTACCAGAGGAAGAAGGGTACATTCCCAAAGGAATAAGGGTAAATGTATTTCATGAAAAAACAGGTGCAGAGAGAGCATTAGATATGCTAGTTAAAAAACTAAAAGGCGAGAAATACAAGACAGAAATCCCTATACCAGTATATGACAAAGTAAAAGCGGCTAAGCCTATTAAGGATTTGAGAAAAGCAAAAATTGCTTTGCTTACTTCAGGTGGAGTTGTGCCTTATGGAAATCCAGACCATTTACCTGCAGCTACAGCTAAATTTTACAAAAAATATCCAATAAAAAATATAGACAGATTTACTGAAGGAAGCTACGAATCAGTGCATGCTGGCTATGACCCAGTCTATGCCAATGAAAATCCTAACAGGATACTGCCACTGGACTTGTTTAAGGAGCTAGAGAGAAAAGGAGAAATAGGAAGCCTTTATGAATTCTACTTTGTAACAACAGGGAACTCCACTTCTGTTGCAGATGCAACAAGAATGGGAATGGAAATAGCAGAAGAATTAAAAGAAGCCGGAGTGGATGGCGCTATTATGACAAGCACCTGAGGTACCTGTACACGTTGCGGTGCAACAATAGTAAAGCAAATTGAAAGAATAGGTATACCAGCCGCTCACATATGTACAGTAACTCCTATTTCAAAGACTGTAGGAGCCATAAGGATAGTACCAGCTGTGGCCATTCCTTATCCTGTAGGAAATCCTAATGAAACAGAGGAGAAGGAAAGAGAGATACGTGAGAGGATTGTTAGAGAGGCTTTAAGGTCTTTGGTAGAAGTAATATAGTAAATTATGTAATTATGTATGGAGTTATTTTGCTTTAAGAATAAGAAATGATAGGAGTGATTTTGTTGAAATTCAATGAGATGATAACTGCTGTTGATACACATACAGGAGGCGAGCCAACAAGAATAATTTTAAGTGGATTACCACGACTATATGGTAAAACAGTCAAGGAAAAGAGAGATTATTTCAAAGAAAATTTTGATTATATTAGAAAAAGACTGACTTATGAACCTAGAGGATTCGCAGGTATGCTATGTGCTGCCCTTGTTCCACCAGAGGATGATAGAGCAGATTATGGAGTATTCTACTTTGATGATGTTCAGTATTTAGATATGTGTGGTCATGCTACCATAGGTGTAGGGAATGCTTTAGCTGAGTTAGGCTTGGTACATCCTGATAAGGCTGCAAATATTACACTAGAGACCCCTGCAGGGTTAGTAAGAGTAGAGAATGAAATAGATGATGGACAAGTAATTTCAACTTCTATCTATAATGTAGATAGTTATGTAGTTGAAAATGATATTGAAATCGATTTGGAGGAAGTAGGGAAAATAAAGGTAGATGTTGCCTATGGCGGAAACTATTTTGCTATTGTTGATGCAACAAATTTCAATATAGAAATAGTTCCTGAAAATATCAGGAAGATTAAAGAATGGTCCAAAATAATTAGAAAAGTTACTGATGAAGAACTGAAGGATAGAAACATAAGAATTAACTTAGTACAGTGGTTCCATCCTTCAAATAGGGAAGGAATAGACACTAAGTGTATTCATAGTTCTGGTAGTGGAGCTCCGGACAGATCACCTGGAGGAACAGGTACTAGTGCAAAATTAGCTGTCCTATACTCTAAAGGACTACTGGATATTAATGAGGAGTTTGTTCAGGAAGGTGTAGTTGGAGGGGTTTTTGTTTCAAAGATTACAGAAATTAGAAAAGATAAGAATATTGATTATATATCAACTAAAATAACTAGTAATGCATATATTACAGCATTTCATAAGTTTGTATTTGACAGTAGGGACTATTTACGAGATGGTTTCTTTATTGAATAGTAAATACTATTCTAGTTATAACATTTTTTACTATAAATTAAGTTTTAATTTATTTAAGAAGTTAGAAGAAAGAATGATTAGTATTGGAAATGGGTAAAAGCTCAAATTTAATTAGATGTTAATAAATGATATGGGGGGTTAATAAATGGAAACTAATTATGGTATTTTATCATTAATACCTGCACTTTTAGCGATAATACTAGCATTTAAAACAAAAAACGTAGTATTGTCCTTGATTATAAGTTTATTCACTGGAACGCTCATTATTGCTGGTGGCAATCCTTGGACAGCTTTACAATCATTATTTGCAGATTATCTATTTGTTGATATAACAGGTAGTAGTAGTGCACAAACAATAGTAATGATGGCTATTGTAGGTGGATTTGTTGCATTAATAGAAAAATCCGGTGGAGCTCAGGCACTTGCTAGGTCAGTTGCAAAATCCATTAATACAAGAGTTAAAGCACAGGTATCATGTTGGATAGGTGGACTTGCAATATTCTTTTCAGATTCAGGCAATAGTCTAATACTTGGTCCAATATTTAGGCCAATATTTGATAGACTAAAAGTTTCAAGAGAAAAGCTTTCCTATATTCTTGACTCTACCTCGTCACCGGTATGTATTCTAGTTCCTATTACAGGTTGGGGAGTCTATATAATGAGCATTATAGCACAGGAATATGAAACGCTGGGTATAGTAGAATCAGATGCGACAGTTTTTATGAAGGCTATACCTTTTCAGTTTTATGCAATTACTGCACTTTTTCTAATACCATTTATAGCCTTTAGTGGAAAAGAATTTGGGTCTATGGCAAAAGCAGAAAAACGTATTGTTTATGAAAATAAATTATTTAATGATGGACTTACAGAAATTCAATCAGAGAATGAGCCTATTTCTTCAAAAGCTAAAGAAGCAAAAACTAGAAATATTGTAATTCCTTTAATTGTTTTATTTGGGATAATATTTGCAATGTTTATTAGCTGGGGGTTCCCAACTCAAAACATACCAGGATCCAAGATTAGAGTTGCTTTAACTTCGGGATATTTAATGGCATCAATAGTTGCTATGATATTAATAATTAAAGATAAAATCATGACATTTAACGAATGTTTTGATACCTTTATGAAAGGAATACAAAGAATGTCATATATACTAGCTATTATTGTAATTGCATGGGGAGTAGGAAGTGTATGCAGTAATTTAGGAACATCTAGTTTCATAGTTGAATCGACACAAGGAGTATTGTCTCCACATCTTATTCCAGCATTCATATTTGTAATAGGTGCAGTAATATCGTTTGCAACGGGAACATCATGGGGAACATTTGCTATCTTATTACCTATAGGTATTAACATGGCATATAGCTTTGATGTATCGATGTACGTTACTATAGCAGCAGTTTTAAGTGGTGGTTTATTTGGAGACCATTGTTCTCCTATATCAGATACAACTATTTTATCTTCAACAGCAGCTGCTTGCGATCATGTTGAGCATGTTAGGACGCAGTTACCCTATGCATTAATAGCAGCTATTGGCTCATTTATTGGATATTTAGTTGCAGGTTTCATGGGAGGAGTATGGGCAGTTACTCTACCGATAGCAATTATTGCTACAGTGATTCTTTACATTATCGCTAGCAAATTATGGGGAGAAAGTATACCTAAACAAATTGATGATAATGTAGAGATCAAAGTAGACTAATTATGAAATATGTATGTAAATATGGTTTAGGAGGTCATATAAATGCAAATTGATAATTTGAAAAAGTCATTAGATAAAGATGAAGAAATATTAGAGGAACACGTTCGACAAACAATTGTTGAAGACCTAAAAACATTTGATATGCAAATGGAAATACATTATGCACATGTAGTTATGCTCTATGAGCAAGGTATTATTACTAAAGACGAAGCGTCTAAAATACTAGGAGCATTGCTAGAAGTATCAGAAAAAGGTCCTTCAATTATCCAATTAAAACCTGGACTTACTGATCTTTACTCAAATCTAGAAGAATGGATTATAGATAAAGTTGGACTTGAAATAGGTGGTAAGCTTCATACAGGACGTTCAAGGAATGATATGAATTTGACCATAGAACGTATGTATACTAGAATGAGTTTAATAAAGTTTAGCGAAGCTGTATGCAAACTAATGGAAACATTATTAGAACAAGCTGAAGAACATATTAAAACAGTTATTCCAGGATATACCCATCATTCTCAGCATGCACAGCCCACTACATTAGGGCATTTCTATATGGCGGCATTCAAAGCCTTTGAAAGAGATCTAGATAGAGCATATAATAGCTATAAACATACAAATATATGTCCAATGGGTGGTGCAGCACTAACGACTACTGGATTTAACCTAAATAGAAATAGAGTATCTGATTTATTGGCATTTAATAAACCTATTGAAAATTCAATGGATGCAACATCAAGTTTAGACTTTCAGCACGAAGCTGCATCATGTATGGCAATATTTATTAATAATGTAGGTCGTATGATTGAAAGCTTTTTGATATGGAATATTAGAGAAGTTGGACTAGTTAGGTTAGCTGCAAAATATTGCTCTTATAGCACAATAATGCCTCAAAAAAGAAATCCTGTAGCCCTTGAAACTCTTAGGTATTCAGGGGAATGGACCTATGGTGCGTTATCTACAATGTTTAATACTTTAAAAGCTTTTACTCCCGGCAATGGAAGAGAACCAGGATTTGTTACAAGCCTTTATATTGAAATAGCTGAAAAAATTATAAATAGTGCTTATTTACTCGAAGGAATAGTAAGAACCTTAGAAGTAAATAAGGAGAGAGGACTTCAGCTTGCAAAAGAAGGTTTTAGCACAATGACAGAGTTGGCAGATGAAATGGTAAGAAGTAAAGGACTATCCTTCTCCGCAGCAAAGAGAGTAGTAGGCAAATTAGTTTTGATTGCTCATGAAGAGAATATAGCATGTGAAGATATAGATAGCAAATTGCTAAACAAGGCTTCATTAGCTATATTGGGTAAAACTATCGATATGTCAGATGAAGAAATTAAGAAAGCGCTGGATCCTATAGAAAATGTAAGGCGTAGGAACCTATTAGGAGGACCTGCATTTGAAGAAACTGGACGTATGATAAAAGAAGGATATAGACAATTAGGCGAAATAAAGGAAAACTGGGCAAGAGAAAAAGCAAGACTAGAAGAAAAATCTACTACCCTTCATGAAATTGTCAATAGAATTATTTCATAGGGGGAATATTGACATGACTTTAATTGATATATTTACAGATTTTATAGAAAAGGATATTGATCTGGATGATAAAGTTGTATATCTTTCAAAAAGATCAATTATAGACTGTTTTGGAGCTATGATTCTGGGAAGTGATACAGATATTGTAAGACAGGTTAAGGATTTAGCTAGTTTAAATGGTAATTCCACGATAATTGGATTTGGTACGGGATATTCAGCAAAAGACGCAGCATTTGTAAATGGTATAAGTGGTCATGAACTAGAGCTAGATGATACATCATCTTCAAATCTAGGCCATCCTACTGTTGCTGTATTGCCAGCTTTATTAGCAATATGTGAGGAACGCAATTGTTCAGGGTTGGACTTAATAAAAAGTTTCGTCATAGCTACGGAAGTTGAATGTAAAATTGGGAGAATATGCGCAAGAGAATTGCATAAACGAGGATGGCACTGTTCTAGTGTTACTGGAGTAATAGGTGCAGCAGCAGGATGTGGATTTTTATTAAAATTAGACTCAGATAAGATGAAAGCATGTTTAGGTATAGCAGCGTCTTTAGCATCAGGAGTACGTGAAAATTTTGGAACATCTACTAAATCCATTCATATAGGTAAAACTTCAGAAAATGGTGTTGTAGCAGCTTTACTTGCTGAAAAAGGGATTACATCTTCGATACATGCTCTTGATGGGAAGGAAGGGTATCTGACTTTATATACTGCAAAAAGCTATGAACCATTTGGTAAAGAATTTGCAGAGACATTAGGTAATAATTATGATATTTGCTCGCCTGGTTTTACTTTAAAGCGATATCCATCATGCAGTAGTACTCACAGGGCAATAGATGCATTTATTGATGTAGTGGAGGAGAATAGTATAAACTATGAAGACATTGATAGTATATCCTTTGGATTAAGTGAGGCTGCTCTAAGAGAACTTGTGACACCTAACCCCACTACAGGAGATGAAGCTAAATTCAGCATAGGTTTTCAAATAGCATTATTGATGCTGAATATAGAGAATGCTCCAAAGTCCTATAATGAATCTATTATCAAAGATGAAAGAGTACAAGAAATAATAGCTGAAACAAGCATGTATCATGAGCCAAAATATGATGGACTTCCAGCTGATATGGGCGTTGGACCTGCACTGGTTAAAATTGTGATGAAGGATGGAAAGGAATATACTAAGGAAAGAGTTTATCCAGTAGGACATTTAACCGATCCGATGTCTGATGATGATATAAAGAAAAAGTTTATAAATTGCTCAAAAAATATAATAGGCGAAATACGAACTGAACAATTATACAACACGCTATTAAATATTGAAAATATCAGCTCTGTTAGAGAAATTATGAAATTATGCTATTAGAGAGATTTTAATAGTATGATGCTAGAATCAGCAATAAGTTGAGATGTAAAATTTAGGCAAGTTTATATTCTGATTTTTAAAAATTAAATGCTCTTTTCTGTTAGCGAGAAAATCAAAAGAAAAGAGCATTTAATTTTAATATATTTATCTCGTCAAATAGCACAATGCATTTTATACGGAGGTGAATTTGTATGATCGACTATGGTAAATTATCATTAAAACTGCATAGGGAGAATAGAGGCAAGGTGGGAATTGCCAATAAAGTAAATATAATGACTATGGATGACTTAGCTATAGCATATACACCTGGAGTTGCACAGCCTTGTATTGAAATTGCTAAGCGTAAGGAAAGTGTATATGAATATACATTAAAGTATAATTCTGTTGCTGTAATTACAGATGGATCAGCAGTATTAGGATTAGGAGACATAGGGTCTTATGCTGCTATTCCTGTTATGGAGGGTAAATCTGTACTGTTTAAAACATTTGCTGGAATAGATGCTTTTCCAATATGCTTAAATACAGAAAATGCAGAGGAAATAATTAAAGTAGTAAAGTCAATAGAACCAGTCTTTGGAGGCATAAATTTAGAAGATATTTGTGCTCCAAAGTGCTTTGAAATAGAAAAGAGACTAGATGAGGAGCTGGATATTCCAGTATTCCATGATGATCAGCATGGAACAGCAATAGTAGTATTGGCTGCACTAATTAACAGCTCAAAATTATCTGGTAAAGAATTAAAAGATTTAAAGGTTGTTATTAATGGAGCTGGAGCAGCAGGTATAGCTATAGCCAAATTATTATTAAAAGCTGGTGTTAAAGATATAGTATTGTGTGATAGAAAAGGAGCAATATTCTATGGAAGAGATGATTTAAAATTTGCTAAAAAAGAGATATCAATATTGACAAATAAGAAACTACAGAAGGGTAAATTAGAGGATGTTATAAAGGACAAGGATGTTTTTATCGGTGTTTCGTCAGCAAATTGCCTTTCTGAAGAAATGATTAGGTCTATGAATGAAAAACCAATAATTTTTGCTATGGCAAACCCAATGCCAGAAATATTACCTGAAGAAGCTAAAAGAGCAGGTGCTTTTATTGTTGGTACAGGCAGATCGGATTTTCCTAATCAAATAAATAACGTGTTAGCATTTCCTGGTATTTTTAGAGGTGCACTAGATGCAAGAGCAAGCAAAATTACAGATAATATGAAAATAAGAGCAGCATTTAGTATAGCCAATCTTGTAAGGAGAGATGAATTAAATCCGGATATGATAATACCATCTGTGTTTAATAAGGATGTTGTAAGTGCAGTAGCAGAATCTGTAAAAGCAGTAGCTGTAGAGGATGGAGTATCAAAGGTTATAGTATAAAAATATTAAAATTATGCTTAAAAGATGGGAGGGGTGAATATATGAGAAAAATAGATGTGGGAATGATTCAGGAAATAATTGCAGAGAAGTGTATTTCTTCGAGTATTTACATAAGAAAAGATTTGGAGAGCGCACTAATCTATGCTAAAGAAAAGGAAAATAAAGAAACAGCTAATATGATTTTAGATATTTTGCTGAAGAATGCAGAAATAGCCAAAGAAACAAAAATTCCATTATGTCAGGATACAGGAATGGTAGTAGTTTTTGTTGAAGTTGGACAGGATGTTCATTTTATAAATGGTGATATTTCTGATGCTATTAATAAAGGAGTAGCAGAAGGATACGAAAAAGGATACTTAAGAAAATCTATAGTTGGAGATCCTCTAATAAGAAAAAATACTAAGGATAATACACCAGCGGTAATTTACTATAACATAGTAAGTGGTGATAAGCTTAAAATTGAGATAATGTTTGTTGGATTTGGCAGCGAGAATATGAGTAGGATAAAGATGTTTAAGCCATCAGATGGAATTGATAGAATAATAGACTTTGTGCTACAGACTGTCAAGGAAGCAGGTCCTAATTCATGCCCCCCTGTAGTTGTTGGTATGGGGATAGGAGGAACTATGGATAAAGCAGCAAACATGGCAAAACATGCATTGATAAGGCCTATAGGATCAAGAAATGAATCAAGTCATATAGCAGAATTGGAATTAAGAATATTACAGGAAATTAATAGTCTGGATATAGGACCTCAGGGATTAGGGGGAGTTACCACTGCTTTGGACGTTCACATTGAAACCTATCCTACACATATTGCAGGATTACCAGTAGCAATTAATATTAATTGCCACTCATTAAGACATGATGTTATTTTTATATAGTTTAAGAAATTAAGACTGTTGGTTGAGAATGGAGGGGTTACTTTGAATATAAAATTTATTAAGACTCCATTAACAAAAGATGTATTAAAGCAACTAAAGGCTGGAGATATAGTGTCCCTCAGTGGTGTAGTATATACTGCAAGGGATGCTGCGCATAAGAGAATGATTGAAACATTAGATAAAGGAGAAAAACTGCCATTTGACATAAGGGATTCTGTTATATATTATGTAGGCCCAACTTCAGAAAGGCCTGGGACTGTAATTGGTTCTGCTGGACCAACCTCAAGCTATAGAATGGATGACATGACTATCCCTCTTCTTGAATTAGGTTTAGGTGCAATGATAGGAAAAGGGGCAAGAAATAAAAAAGTCATTGAAAGTATGGTTAAACACCAGGCAGTTTATTTTTTAGCAATAAGTGGCGCAGGAGCATTTATATCAAAGACTATAACAAAATCTGAAGTTATTGCATATGATGATTTGGGCACAGAGGCCATCAGAAGATTAGAGGTAGAGAATTTATTTTTAATTGTATGCGCTGATATATATGGAAACAATTTATATAGTGACTATTAATATACTGTTTTGTAAGATAAAATTTTAAGTTTATTATGGTAATTGGTATGTTCTCAAATCTTGATCATTGAAACTATCTTGGAGGCTTTAAAATGATAATAGGAGTACCAAAGGAAATAAAAAAATTAGAATATAGGGTAGCCTGTACTCCTAGTGGAGTAAGGGAAATTGTAGCTCATGGGCACAAAGTGCTAATTGAAAAAGGTGCAGGAGTTGGAAGCGGGTTTTCTGACAGGGAATATGAGGAACAAGGAGCGGAAATAGTCGATTCTCCAGAAGAATTATATAAAAGGTCAGACTTGATATATAAGGTAAAGGAGCTGTTCCCAGAAGAGTTCAAATACCTAAGGGAAAACCTGATAGTATTTACCTATATTCATTCAAATGCCCATAGGGAGCAGACAGATGCACTTATAGAAAGCAAAGCCATTGGAATAGCCTATGAGGATGTAATAGACAGAAATGGAGAATTTCCTCTATTGAAACCTATGAGCATTATAGCAGGAAAAGGCGGATTTTTAGCAGCACTTAATTTTACCCAAAGGATACATGGAGGCAATGGAATACTATTGTCAAGAATAGACGGGGTTAGAACTCCAGAGATAACCATAATAGGTGCAGGAAATTCAGGAGTAGCTGCAGCAGAATTGGCAGCAGCCTTTGGCAACAAGGTAACCATACTGGATATTAGTTCTGAAAAGCTTGAAAAGGCTAGAAAATCATTGCCTTCCAATGTTGAACT
>ENA-OWOZ01000359-OWOZ01000359.1-bioreactor-metagenome-genome-assembly--contig:-NODE-359-length-61068-cov-202.043056_pt1 | contig 61068 bp, 56 predicted proteins | sample MGYA00238140_ERZ651804 | MGnify/ENA primary metagenome ERZ651804 (study PRJEB26910, sample SAMN07631232) | bioreactor metagenome | isolation source: Switchgrass digestor | place: USA: Dartmouth...
TTTGTTCCTGTAATATCTCCTGCTAAAGCTTGCATTGCCAAACTGTGTATATATTTCCCTCTTGTCTCCCTTGTGCTCTGCTACATATCCTTTTTTCTCCCTGCCTGCTCTGTCTTTAAATATTGCCTCATCTATGATTTCACAATAGGTGCTTATCAGTTGCGCGTTTAGGCTGTCAGACTTCTTCTTGAGCTCGCTCTCCAGTTCTTCGAGTTTTCTTATCTTGTTTGAACTAAGAAATCCCATAACATCAATGATGTAATTCTCGAAAATCTGATATATAATATTACTCATAAGAGACTCCTCCTTGGTATTTTGTTTGTTTTTCGTTGATCAATATTTTACCAAAAAAGAGGGGTCTCTTGTTTTTTTAACCTAAAACAATTTTACACTAAGCTCATAAAAAGTACCGGTTCTGAACCGGTACTTTTTATGATTTAGCGGGGTACTTCCCTTGTTGTTTTTCTGGCTTTCAGCTTAGGCTCGAGGATTATTCTTTTTACCTCGCCGCCCTCTTCCGGTCTCAGTGCCTTTATAAGGAGATCGACTGCGTACCTTCCCATCTGGTATTTTGGCTGTTCAATGGTCGTGAGCTGTATCTGGGGAAGGCTTGCATAGGGTATGTCATCGAAACCTATGATACCGAAATCATCGGGAACTCTCAGACCATGTTCCTGGGCGCAGTGAAGCACTCCCAGGGCTATTACGTCGTTGCCCCCGAAAACGGCATCAGGTATGTTGCCTGAATCGATCAGCTTCTTCATGTTCTCATAGCCGCTTTCACTCTTGAAGGATCCGCTCATTATAAGCCTTTCATCTAAGGGTATCCTGTGCTGCTTCAGCGCAAGCTTATAACCTTCTTTCCTTTCAGCGTTGGAGGGGGAGTTTTCCGTTCCCCCAATAAATGCGATTTTCCTGTAGCCTGCCTCGATAAGGTGCTTGGTTGCCAAAAACCCTCCCCTTACGTTGTCCACTTCCACGCTGCTGTACTCGACAACGCTCGAGATCTTGTTCAAAAGCACCATTGGAATCTTGAAATTGGTATACTGGTCTTCTTCAACATTATTTGATGTGTGTAGAATTATCCCGTCTACCCTTTTTTCCTGGAGAGTATTTAAATACAGTTTTTCCTTTTTTGCGTCCCAGTGGGAGTTGCACAGGAACACGCTGTAGCCCTGCAGGCTTGCTGTATCTTCCACCCCTCTCGTAATCTCGGGAAAGAAAGGGTTAGTTATATCCGGTATAACCAGTGCCAGGGTCCTGGTATGTTTCAGGACCAGTCCCCTTGCTATGGCATTGGGCTGGTAACCCATATTCCTTGCCACTTCCAGGATCAGTTCCCTTGTATCGTCCTTTACGCCTCTTCTGCCGTTCAGGGCCCTTGAAACAGTAGCGTAGGAAACTCCCGCTTTTTTTGCTATGTCCTTGATTGTTGCCTGCATATACACTATCTCCAAACTGAGCAGTATTCGTTATTCAGTGCAGATTTTAAATTGTTAAAAAAATAACTATATAATATATCATATCAGACAATCACATTTTTTCAACAAGTGTAAGAGCGCTTGTACGAAAATCCATGCTGCAGTTTGAAGGCGGAAATCATAATATCAAGACTCTCCGCAAGGGTCATCAGTCCGTTGGCAGAGGCAGCTATCTCCTGGGAACTTGCGTTTGCTATTCGACAACTGCAGATTCGCTTCTGTCTCCTGCGAATAAGAACCCCATAATATGATATTTGTCATTCAGAACGCAGTAAAGAAATCCTTCCTATATCGCTGCCGGCAGGGCTCTGATATATCTTCAGGCCAAACTCGGGCACGACAGCCAGTATGTGATCGAAAATGTCAGACTGGATATTCTCATACTCTACCCAGCGGGTTGTGTTCGTAAATGTATAAACTTCGACCGGCAGCCCATGCTCGCAGGGCTGGAGCTGTCTCACCATGGTGGTCATGCTGTGGTTGATACGCGGATGGTTCTCCAGGTACTTTTGTACATAAACCCTGAAAGTCCCGATATTTGTCATGTGCCTTCCGTTGACCATGCTTGAGGGATCGATCCCCTTTTCCCTGTTGTACTTTTCTATCTCAGCTGATCTTTCTTCGATATATTCCTTTAGATATTGGATCTTTTTCAGCCTGGACAGCATCTCTTCATCGCAGAACCGGATACTGGTCATATCAATGTATATGCATCGTTTTATCCTTCTTCCGCCTGATTCCTGCATCCCCTTCCAGTTCTTGAACGATTCCGAGATCAATAAATGGGGCGGGATCGTAACGATGGTTTTATCCCAGTTCTGGACTTTGACCGTGTGCAGGGTTATCTCTATCACATCGCCGTCTATGCCATGTGAAGGCATTTCAATCCAGTCCCCTATTTGAAGCATATCATTGGTTGCCAGCTGGATACTGGCTACAAGGCCCAGGATTGAATTCTGGAATATGAGCATCAGAACCGCGGTCGCTGCGCCAAGACCGCTGAGCAGGAGCAAAGGGGAGCGATCCATCAATGCGCTTACTATAATAATTGCTGCCGCAACTGAAAAAAATATCTTGACCACCTGCAGGTAGCCCTTTATGGGTCTTGCTTTCGAAATCGCATGCTGTCTGTAAATATCGTCAATCGAATCAAGGATCTTAAAAAGGGCCAACAATACAGCAATTACGATGTATGAAAACGCAAACCGCTTGATCCACTCTTCAACGGCCGGGAAAAGTTCGGCTGACTCATGGATAATGATGGCGGGCACAATGCCGGTGATTCGTTCAAAAACTTTATTCTTAAGCAAAACGTCATCCCACTTGTTTTTGCTCCTTGAAATGTAAGCCCCGAGCATTCTCAGCAGGACTTTTTTTGATATGATATTCACTATAAAGCATACTGTCAGTATAAGAAATACGGCTATAGCATTGGACAGGTACGCAGACAGAACTTCATTGAAGCCCCATCCGGCAAATCTTTCCTTCAAATAATCGATCATTTCTCAGCCTCCAGCGAATAATCGGTTATTTACATAATATCATACAAATATTTTCAAGATATTTAAACACTTTATATTTTCATTTTATTATAAAATAAATAAACACCCACTTGGACAGATTGCCTGTCCCAGTGGGCTTATTTGATAAAATTCATACAGTTTGCAGAAGTACAGCCCTTCTTAAAAGTATGATACTTTTTTGCTGATATGATTAAATTCAATATAAAACTTCTCAAATTCATCAGGCAGTAACGGCTTGCTGAAGAAATATCCCTGGACCTCATCGCATTTAAGCTGTCTGAGTATTTTAAGCTGGTCCTCGGTCTCCACGCCTTCTGCAATAACAGTTTTGCCCATAGTATGCACGTATTCTATGAAATGCCTTACCAGTTCCGCTATTTCTGTTTTATTAATCCTGTTGATGAAGTATTTGTCTATCTTAATCCTGTCAAACGGAATTTCGCCCACTGACATCAATGAGTTGTAACCAGTTCCGAAATCATCGATGGATATCTGGTATCCCAGTTCCTTCAGGTAGTACATTTTTTCTATCAGTTTCGTATCGTTATAGGCAATGGCCCTTTCGGTTATTTCTATTTCAAAGTCAGAGCGGTCGGCATTCTGTTCCGAAATAAAGTCATAATCCCATTTTGTGTACTCATCATGGAGCAGTTCATGCACTGATATGTTGACAGAGCAGTTTATATTTATCCCCTTTTTCTTCCATGCTTCAACCTGTTTCACCGCGTTTTCGAAAACATATCTCGTGATCTTGTCTATGAATCCGATTTCTTCCGCTATGGGAATAAAGATGTTCGGCCCTATAAAATCTTTATCGTTCCTTTTCCATCTTACAAGGGCCTCTGCGCCGGTAATCCTGTTGGTTCTGATATCGATCTTGGGCTGGTATACAACGAACATTTCATTTTTATGGATTGATTCGAGCATTGCCCCGGTTATATCCTGAAGTTCCCTTCTCCTCGTTTTGAAACCGTCATCGTAATAATAAATCCCGGATTCATTGGGTTCTCCCTGCTCATAGGCGATCCTTGACTTGTTGTACATCTCGATTGGCGATGAATCTTCTCCTCTGTAGTGATAAACGCCGACTTTCAGAGATACCCTTATTTTATATCCATTCATTGTAACAGGGTATGAAGAGTAGTACTCCAGCTCTTTCTTAATTTTCGCCTCATAATCGGCAATGCATCCATCGCACGCAAGCAGGATGAGCTCATCTTTTTCATAAGAATAAACGCGTTTTTCACCGCAAAAATGCGTCAGTTTCTTGGCCAGGTCAATGACTATGTCAAATGCCAGCCTGTTATCCACGTATTTTTCTATTTCCTGCAGGTTGGTTACTTTTACCGATATCAGCTTGAAATTGATACCTGACTTTATGTTGTGTTCTATATCGGCAAAAAGCTTCTTTTCATTTGGAAGATCATAGAATGGACTTTTCAGGTTTCTCTCCTGTTTTTCTTCATTCAGTTTATTTATCCGGTCAACCATGTATCCTGTAACAAGACCTATAAATGCAAACATTACTAGTCGGGATATCCAGTTTATAGGTTCCTGCATTATACCCTCGACAACATCCTTGGGCATGGACGGACCTACAAGAATTCCGGCTGCCGCTCCTGACGCTATTCCTGCATAAGGCCCCCAGAACATTGACGACAGGATTACCGGGATGTACATAAGATGAACATAAACATTCTTGGTCCCGCCCGTAACATATACAAAAAAGGATACTGCTACGATCATTATGATAATAACCAGGAGCCTGGCTATATTTGTACGGTTGAATAATTTTCTGAGTTTGGCTTTAGATTTAAGTCTGTCTTTCGAAATAAGCTATCTCTCCTTAAGAGTCGGTTTTATTCAACCTTATGACCGCTTATTAAAAATAAGATAGACATATATTTATTTACCACAATAAAAAAAAAGTAATCATTCATCGAATTTAATCGATAAATCAGTTTTTCAGATATCAAAAATAAAACCTAACATGACATTAATCAGTCATAAACCATTTTTCGCCGTTGGGCATTTCGATAATGTACCCTGCGTGCCTTTCAAGCACCTCTCCTGTGGCCGCGCTGCGGAAAATTACTTCTTCCCTGTAATCAGGATCTTCATACCATTTTGAAGTGATTAGGATATCACCGTCGATAAAGTGCAGGCTTTCGTGTCCCTCCAGCCGGTAACTCCTTTCACAGGGCCAGAGGAAATGTATTACGTCGAGATTGTCGGAGTATTTTATGACCGTGAAGGGTTCCTTTACCATCAAAATATTATCAAGGTCATCGAATCTCGACATGGGCAGTTCGATAAGCAGGGAAAGTTTTTCCGGTTCAGGAGCATACTCAAAGGCCTGGATGGATTCCTTGTTGAAATCAAATCGCAGGATGCCGAAAGACTCCCGCTCGCGGCTGTATACCGGCGGATTGAGGTATACGTTCTTTTCCTGCCTGAACGGTTCGTATACCTTACCGTTTATATTGAAAATATAAAGACGCGTTCCCTCGTAATTCCCCTTATACTCGGGGACTTCGTAAGCCGAACACGATGCGTGATGCCCGTAAAACCACTGGCTTGTTCCCGGTATATCTTCCGGGTATAAATCGGGAAAACCAGAAAATTTCCTGTAATCCATTCTGCCTCCTCAAAGTTTTTATCTACTGCTTTTTATAAATTCCTTCCATTCTTCATAAATCGATCTAAGTTCATCATCCATGTACTCCAAAGCCTTGTACTTCATCCAGTCGGGCACGCCATAGTAAGCTTCTGCAATGGCTCCGGTGATTGCGCCCAATGTGTCGCTGTCGCCGCCGAGGGATATGGCGGTTCTAATTGCATCTTCAAATGAATCTGATTCGAGAAAAGCCTCGATCGCCTGAGGCACTGTCCCCTGGCAGGTCTCATTGAACCTGTATGTCGGACGTATCTCGTCAATAGTGAAATCAAGCCTGTAATAGTCTTTTGTTATCCTGTCGCGTATATCGTTTTTGGACAGACCCTGGCGCGCTATAAATATGGCTACCGTTGTCGCTTCCGCGCCTTTGATCCCTTCCGGGTGATTGTGGGTGACAGATGTAATCGTCTCGGACAGGCTGATGGCTTCCTGCTCTGTCCGGGCTGCGAATCCAGCCGGGCTTATACGCATGGCAGCCCCGTTCCCGAAGCTGTTATAAGGCCTGGGGTCATTGCTGAACACCCAGCGGCAAAACATCCCGCCAAAACCGCAGTCTGGATAAAGTCGCCCGATTTCCTGCATGTATTTTACCGTCAGTTCGGAAAGCAACCTGCGATAATCATTGCTTGTTCCTGATCTTTTTATCGCAGGATCAATACGTTTTTCGGTTTCCATAACAGCCTTTGCCACCGCAAGAGTCATTATACTGTCGTCAGTGACAAAGCAGCCTTCAGTAAACAGTTCGAAATCCTTGCTCCTGTGATTGCTGAACTCAAAGCGGGACCCCGCAATATCGCCGATTACAGCGCCTATCATTGTCATCACCCGCACCTTTCAAAAATACAGGATATATTTATACTATACCATCTGTCACATTGTACATAAGCCTGGGTATTTTACGTCCTGCCCGAAGAAGGGATTCCACTTCTTCAACTACAACAGCGCCCATCTTTTCATAAAATCCCCTGGCCTGTGGGCTGGTCACCAGCATGAAGGATTTTATTCCCTCGCTTTTGCAGTAGTCTGCCAGGCTGTCCCACATTTTTTTGCCGTAGCCCTTTCCTATATATTGAGGATCGATATAGAAGAATTCAAGTTCTGTCTCATTGTCATTTTTCTTAAGGGAATAAAATCCGATAATCCTTTCTCCTTCGGCAAAAATAAAGGTAGGATTGGATTTTACATACTCCCCGGTGACCTTGTAAATCTTCCTGAATTTATCCATGTATTCCTGGTCGTATCCCCAATAGGCCTCGGATTCATATGCTATTCTGTTCAATTCACGGATATCATTCTCCCCTGCCGCATATACGCGGTGCATGACGCTCACTCCTGATCGGCTTTTATAAATATTCAACTACATTATACCGTGGATTGCAACACCGCAGCGCTGTTTTCCGAAGCGACAGTACAAGTTTTATCCTAAGGTGTCATCCTGAGCGGAGCGAAGGATCGCATGTATGCTTAAGCGGGTTTTGAGATTCTTCACTTAGCTTTGCTGCGTTCAGAATGACAGGCAGCTGACTCTTTCGGCAGCTCTTAACCGTCTCTCTGATAAACTGTGTTATAATTTTATCGACAATTCATAACAGGGAGAAAGTGAATGAAGTTCTGGCCGGACAATAAGCCATATTATTCCGCAAACCAGTACTACCGGGAGATTTTCGGCAAAAAGGTCTACAAGATCTCGCTGGATATAGGCTGCACCTGCCCCACGAGGGACGGCACGAAAGGTTTTGGCGGCTGCACCTTCTGCTCGGCAAGAGGTTCCGGGGATTTTGCCATTGCCGGGCCCATGGATATCCGTGAAAAAATCGATTCTGCCATTGAGATGGTAAGATCTAAATGTGATTCAGACAGCTACATCGCATACCTGCAGTCCTTCAGCAACACCTATGGCCCGGTTGAGATGCTTGTGCCAGTTTACGAAGAAATTCTTGCAGACGGCAGGGTCGTTGGGCTTTCAATCGGCACGAGGCCGGATTGCCTTCCGGATGAAATGGTCAATGAACTTGCCCGTTTGTCAGAAATAAAGCCCATATGGATCGAACTGGGGCTTCAGACAATCCAGCAGAAAACTGCCGACAAGTTTCACAGGGGATATGATCTGCCGGTTTATGAGGACGCTGTTGAGCGCTTAGGCAAGGCTGGTATCCCCATAATCGTCCATCTGATCGTCGGACTTATGGATGAAACATATAACGATTTCATGGCTACCATAGATTACATTGCAGACCATCCGGTGAGCGGCATCAAGCTTTCCATGCTGCATATACTCAAGGACAGCCTCTTATACGGGGAATACGTTAAAAATCCCTTCCCCTTGCTGGATGAAGAGACTTATATCAGGTGGGTGGCGGACGCCATAACAAGATTGCCTGAAAACATGGTAATCCACAGGGTGACCGGTGACGGCAGCCGCAAGACTTTGGCCGCGCCTGAATGGAGTGCAAACAAGCGTCATGTCCTGAGCGGATTGCTAAATTATATGACGAAAAACGGATTATATCAGGGTCTGAATTACAAAGCAAAAACCGGTACGAATTAATCATTGGTTAGGTGATCATATGAACAATGGTACAACTAAGGTACATGAAGATATGGAAATTGCTCGTCAGCCTTTTTCCTGCCAGCGCGGCAGTCTTACCATTCGCGGCTATGTGTTTCGCAAAAAGCCGGGCAGCCTGCCTGCCATAATCATATGCCATGGCTTCATGACCAGCCAACGCATGGTAAGACATTATGCCGAATTCCTGGCAGGGCTTGGATGGGCGGCGTTCACCTTTGATTTCTGCGGTGGCGGCATAAGAAGCATCAGTGATGGAAAGCAGGAAGAAATGACTGTCCTGACAGAGGTGGAAGATCTTAAGGCAGTTATTGATCATGTAAATCAAAGGAATGATGTGGACCCCAAAAACATATCACTGATGGGCTGCAGCCAGGGCGGCCTTGTCTGTGCATTGACCGCCGCAAGGCTCAGGGATGGCATAAAAAATCTTATACTCTTCTATCCTGCTTTCTGTATTCCCGACCATGCCCGTCGGGGCAGAATGCTGTTCGCAAGGTTCGATCCTGAAAACATTCCTGAAATCATCAGCCATTTTCCAATGAAACTTGGCGGTGACTATGCTAAGGCTGTCATAAATATGAACATTTATGATGAGATCCGCGGGTATGAAGGTCCGGTTCTCCTGGTACACGGAACATGCGACAGGATAGTAAATGTTTCATATGCAAGACATGCCCGGGAAGTATACAGAAAATGCAGGTATCTTGAAATCGAAGGCGCCGGTCACATGTTCACCAGGGAATATGACCGTAAAGCCATGAAGGCAATAGAAGACTTTTTATACGGGACAACATTGCCATAATAATCGGCCTTGTGACAATGTGCCTTACCAGAACACACCTCTGTAACGGTCAAAAACATATCTTTCAAAATACATGACATCAATATCGGAGACCTGTCTGCCCTCAATATAATGCCAGTAATAATCCCTCTTCCCGTCTTCCAGATAAATGATATCGTGATAGCCCATGCATATGCTCGCGTTCAGGTTATTGTCTGTAAATTCATTCATAGCGGCGATCATGTTCTCTATTCTCTTTTTGACAGACTCCTCAAAGTCTTTCTTGTCTTCAGGATGCCCGTCTCCCGTAAGTTCAGGGTCCAAAGCCGAAGCAGGCTCATCGAAACACAGGATGTCAGGCTCCTTAAAATTACTTTCCAATTATATCACTCTATCTAGATGAAGAAAAGGATGAATGTTTGATAAACCATATAAGCGGAATATTGATCAATACATTTATTTAAGCTTATTCTTCAGCGTCTCCAGTATTCTCTTTTCAAGCCTGGATACCTGTACCTGCGATATGCCAAGCTTTTTTGCAACGCTTTGCTGGGTTTGCCCTGAATAATAACGCATCCAGATTATTATCTTCTCCCTGTTCGACAGTTGGCTGAGAGCGCTGTAAAGGGATATTTTCTCGACCCTGTCTGCCTCGTCATTATCCGCGCTGCAGGAGATCCTGTCGATCAGTCGGTTCTCCCCGCCGTCCTCGTCGTCAAATTCCCGGAACAGGGAGTCCGGCACGCGGGATGCTTCTATTGCATGGACCACATTTTCAGGCTCTTCACCAAGGAAATCGGCAAGTTCATTAATGCTCGGAGGCCTTCCCAATTCCTGCTCCAGTTTTTCGCTTGCTTCCTTCGCCTTTATTGACAGTTCTTTCAGGCTCCTGCTGACCTTGATTACCCCGTCGTCCCTGAAGTGGCGGCGTATCTCGCCGAGGATCATGGGAACTGCATAGGTCGAAAAACGCACGTTGAACGAAGGATCGAACTTATCAACTGCCTTGATCAGCCCGATACAGCCGATCTGGAACAGATCCTCCGTTTCAATATTGCGGTTTTTGAACCTCCTGACAACGCTCCATACCAGGCCGGTATTATTGTCTATAATAGTTTCCCTTGCTTTTGCGTCGCCGCTTTGGGCCTTTAAAATAAGGTCCAGCTGGGAATCATCATTCATGCTGTTCATACGGCTTACCTGTACACCAACTGTTTTGTCATTCGGATTTTGGTTCCTTTTCCTGGCGCAGATTCGATCTCAAGGCTGTCCATAAAGGTTTCCATGACCGTAAAACCCATTCCCGAACGTTCAAGATCGGGGCGTGTCGTGAAAAGAGGCATTCTTGCCTGTTCGATATCCTCGATTCCTTTACCGTGATCCTCGATGATAATCTCAACATGGTCCTGGTAAAGGATGCACTCCATGGTGATGATCCCCTCTTTTTCCTCGTATCCGTGGATCACCGCATTGGTCACGGCCTCTGACACAGCGGTCCTTATATCGGCCAGGATATCAATGGAAGGATCTGCCTGCGCCACGAAAGAAGCTGCCACCACGCGGGCAAATGCCTCGTTCGAGGATTTGCTCAAGAACTCAGTTTTCATCCTGTTTACTGGCTGCATAATTACTAACCTCTCAATACATTGAATAGAAATGATTTTTCTCAGGCGTCCAGCTTGATCAGGCTGTCGATATGGGACATCTTAAGCATTTTCATTATCTCTGGTCTCGGGTTCCTGATACTCATTTTCCCGCCTATACTTGAAACCTTTTTCATTCTCCCCAGAATAAAGCCGATACCGGCGCTGTCCATAAATGTAACACGGGATAAATCCATGATAAGGTTTTTGACCGGCTCAACAATAAACTTGCTGTCGATTCTTTCCCTGAGTATCCTTGAAGTGTGATGATCAATTTCTCCTTCAATATACGCGATAAGCGCAGTGCCGTCCCTTTTGAACCTAACGTCCATCAGCATCACCTCAGCTCCTTAAATAATCAATTTCTTTATTTCCCGCATCAATCCTTTATTTGGGCAGGAGTTTCCCCGGATTCCGTTTGGGATGACATCTCAGGCAAGCCTTTTCATCAGTACCGAACCGTATCATGACAATGCTTGTTATATGAGATAAAATATAAAAAGCAAGAATCAGGAGTGTGATGGCAGTGTGTTTTTCAAATAAAACAGTTATCGTAACCGGAGCAGGCAGCGGGATCGGAAAAGGGATAGCCCTCCTGTATGCGGAAAAAGGAGCCAATGTGGTCGTCGCGGATATAAATGCAGAAGCGGGAACGCAAACCGCCGACAGGATCAGGGAAACCGGCGGCGAAGCCATCTTCGTGCAAACCGATGTGAGGTCTGAAACAGATATTGTCAGGCTGATGGAAACAGCCTGTAAAACATATGGTCATATTGATATTTTAATCAACAATGCAGGCATTTCTGTTTTCAGACCTGTATATGAACTTACGGTTGAAGAGTGGGACAACATCATAAATACCAATTTAAGAAGCGTATTCCTGTGTTCCAGGGAAGCCGCGAAATATATGCGGCTTAACAGTGAAGGCGGAGCGATAGTCAACATTGCCTCCACAAGGGCTGTCATGTCAGAACCCAATTCGGAAGCCTATGCAGCCTCGAAAGGCGGGATAGTCGCTGTAACCCATGCGCTTGCCGCCTCACTGAGCGAAGACAGGATCACCGTGAACGCTGTTTCTCCGGGCTGGATCGAAACCGGCGATTACTCCAGGCTGAGGAAAACCGACCATGAACAGCACCTGTCAAAGCGCGTGGGAAAGCCGGATGACATAGCGCGGGCCTGTCTATTTCTTACTGCCAGGGAGAATAATTTTGTCACTGGCATAAACCTTATCGTCGATGGCGGCATGACGCGAAAAATGATATACGAGGAATAGTTCACGTCCGGAGTTTCCGGGCTATATCATCGATCCTTTTAAGCCTGTGATTGACGCCTGATTTTGACAATGCCGGATTAAGCATCTGCCCGAGTTCCGATAAGCTTACATCAGGATTTTCAAGGCGCAGCCTTGCTATCTCGCGAAGTGTCGGGGGCAGGCTGTCCAGCCCCTTTGTTTCAGCTATATATTTTATATTGTCAACCTGGCGGAGAGCCGCATTGACCGTTTTTTCAAGATTTGCCGTCTCGCAGTTCACTATCCGGTTGACCTGGTTTCTCATATCCTTGACTATCCTGATATTTTCAAGCTTCATAAGCGCGACATGAGCACCGATGACATTCAGGAAATCAACGATCTCCTGGCCTTCCTTCAGGTAAACCACGGTATGTCCCTTGCGCATGATTTTCCTGGGCTCTATCCCAAATCCCTTTGAATACTTTATATATTCCTCTGCAAGAAAGTCGTCGGGAAACGTTATCTCCAGGTGGTACGACCTGTCGGGATCGGAAATGGATCCTGTGGCCAGGAATCCGCCCCGCAGGTATGCTCTCCTGCAGCATCGCTTCTTAATGCTTACCGGCTTGTACTTAAGACCTGTTCCGTCTTCCGTAAGGATTATGCCCATATCGTCAAGAATATCGTGTACAGCGTCTTCCATCAGGCGGGTAAACTCGAGCTGGTAGACAGTATGGGAACGGAACCTGCGCGTTTTGAGCATAAAAACGTCAGGACTGTCCTTATATATTTCCTTCACCCGTGAAAAAACGTGTCTTGAAAGCGAAGCGTTTTCGGTAATAAAAAGAAGCCGTGGCCTGCCGTTCAGCTTTCTCAGGGACATCCCCGCCCTCATCAGACCGACAAGCTCATACTTTTTGCAGCAGTCATTTATCTCTTCTATCCTGCTGAGTTCCTTTTTGATTTCGAGCGAAAAAGTCAATGCCGCTTCCTCCCTGGAATGATCAGCGTACTTTTAGCGATATCCATGATCGTTTGCGCCAGCAAATCCGAGTTATGCCTTACAACGTCATTTTTATAACTCGCCATATCCTTCTCTATCAACCGTATTCCCATGCTTTTAATTTTAGCGTAATCTATTTCAACCTGGTCAGAACCGTCGTCATTATACCTTTTAAGTATTTCCGGCCTGATATTGCTTCTGTTTGCTACGCATATATCTATGATCCTGCGCCCTGCATGAAAGTCTATGGCACTGATATGGTCCGAGACCGTATAGCCGTCCGTTTCGCCGGGCTGGGTCATTATGTTGCATACGTACACTTTTATGGCGCGCGAACTAATTATTGCTTCAACGATTTCCTCGACAAGCAGGTTCGGTATTATGCTTGTATAAAGGCTTCCCGGGCCGAGAACAATCACATCCGCTTCATATATCGCGTCAACAGCCTGCTTGACAGGCTTTACCGACGGCTTGCTGAGCCTGATCCGTTTTATCCTCCCGGGGTGCGTGGCATTATGGCTTCCTATGCTTGATTCTCCCCGGATCACGGTTCCGTCCTCCAGTTCGGCGATAAGGTTGATGTTTTCCTCGGTGACAGGGAAAACGCGGCCTGTTACCGCCAAGACATCGCACATATGTTTCACGGCCTGTTCAAAGCTGCCCGATATGCCGTTCATTGCCGCCAGGAACAGGTTCCCGAAACTCTGGCCTTTCAGTGAGCCTTCGTTGAACCTGTAAGACAAAAGTTTTTCCATCACCGGTTCGGTTTCGGCAAGGGCAAGTATGCAGTTTCGTATGTCCCCGGGCGGTAGCATTCCGAGATCGTTCCTCAGGGCTCCCGAACCGCCGCCGTCATCAGCCACAGTTATTATGGCCGTAATATTGCTCGTATACTCCTTGAGCCCGCGCAGCAGCGTGGAAGTCCCGGTTCCCCCACCGATGGTGACCACTTTCGGTCCCAATGCAAGTATTTTCCTTTTATAAATGATGTCTCCGATCTCGCTTACATTTGACGGTTTTTTCAGTATTCCCTTCGAATATACGTTAACGAATTTAATGAATATTCTTCTTAGACAGATCAGTATACCATATAGCCCAAGTACAGCCAGCAGAATCGATATGCCCCATTGAACAGGACCGATGTTCGCGTCTTTCAGCAGGACCACCAGTGACGCGGCCAACAGCAGTAAGCCCAGAATGCCGCTTATAAGCCACTTCTTGAACCTGAAAACGATCTGAAACCACTTGAGTGATCGCATCTATACTTATACCTCCATTTTGACCCGCCCGCGGCATAACACCAGATTACACATCAGTGTACTTTAAGCTTTACCGTTAATTTCGTCTTTATTTATATCTCTATGTTCTATTACTGCACTGATACCTTTTCTCTTCAGCCTTTCGTGAAGCCTGTTGGCTATGGTAACGGAACGGTGCCTCCCTCCGGTGCATCCGATCCCGATAACCAGCTGGCTTTTGCCTTCCTTTACATAATAGGGCAGCAGAAAGTTGACCATATCAGTTGCTTTATTTACGAAAGTCCTGCTCTCCGGAAAGCCCATTACATATTCCGCCACCTCATGGTCCAATCCTGTCATGTGTTTCAGTTCCTCAACATAATATGGGTTGGGAATAAACCTGACATCGAAAACAAGGTCGCTGTCGATGGGTATCCCGTATTTAAAGCCAAAGGATACAATATTGACAATAATACCCTTAAAAAGCTTGCCCTCGACAAAATGCTCCACAATTGCTTCTTTAAGCTGGCGGGGAGTAAGGCATGAGGTATCGATTATAAAATCAGCTCTTTCCTTTATGGGCCTTAATATCTCCCGTTCTTTTTCTATACCCTCGATCAGCCTTCCGTCATGCGACAGCGGATGCTTGCGGCGGCTTTCCTTGAAGCGTTTGACCAGGACCGAGTCAGAAGCGTCAAGAAAGAGTATTTTAAAGCTTATTCCCATCTCGTCGAGGGTGAACAGCGCCGGCAGTAGGTCATGGAACATGGCTCCGCCCCGTATATCGATTATAAGCGCGATTTTTTTGATGGGTGACTTGCTCTGCAGGGTTACCTCGGCGAATTTCGGTATCAGAGACGGCGGAAGATTGTCCGCGCAGAAGTAACCGATATCTTCAAAGTATTTTACACACAGGCTTTTCCCTGCCCCCGACATGCCTGTGATTATAAGTATATCCATTTCTTTGATTTACCCTCCGATGATTTTGACTTCCAACTCAAGTAATTTGCCGAAATTGTTATAAACGGTCTGCTGTACGTGCTTTATCAATGCGACCACGTCAGAGGCGGTGGCATTTCCCGTGTTTACTATGAATCCGCAATGCTTGTCGGATACCTGTGCTCCGCCTATCCTGTAGCCGCGCAGGCCGCAGTCGTCTATAAGCTTTCCCGCATAGCAGCCGGGAGGACGCTTGAAAACGCTCCCAGCGCTCGGATAATTCAGCGGCTGCTTTTCACGTCTCCTGGCGTTCAGTTCGTTCATCTTCGATCTTATTGTCTCTTTATCGCCCTTATTAAGCTTAAGTTTAACTTTCAGGCATATCAGGTCTTCATCCTGCATCCTGCTGTGCCTGTACGAAAAATTGTGTTCGTCCCCGTGAAGGGTGATAAACCGGCCTTCCCGGTCAATACAGAGCGTCTCGGCAATGACCTGTTTCATCTCGCCGTCAAAAGCGCCGGCATTCATGTATGCTGCTCCTCCGATGGTTCCCGGGATGCCGGACGCAAACTCAAGGCCTGAAAGGGAATTTTCCATGGCCAGGTTGGCTACCGCAGCCAGGGACGCTCCCGCTTCGGCTGTTATTGTGTCGCCGTCTACTTCAATCCTGGAGAGCCCGGCGCCGATCTTGATAATCACTCCATGGTAACCGTCATCGGAGAACACAATGTTGGAACCGTTGCCCATAATCATGAACGGTATGCTCAGCGAGCTCAGCATGCTTACGCTTTTCCGGATGTTTTCGATGGAGTCGGCCATGACCATATAGTCCGCTTTGCCGCCGACCCTGATGGTGGTATGTTCCTTCATGGGCACGTTGGTTAAAATGAGGTCTTTGGTGTAAACAGAACTTAGTATGCTGTAAATATCTATCTCCTGCAACAGTTTCACTCCCTGGAACTATCCTTTAAAAATTATTCCGCTATATAAAATTATATACGGATTTGTGCCGAAGCATAAGCATCCTTATAGTCACTGGTTTTTCCCGTAATTTTTCTGGAGAAACACCTGGGCGGCATTGTATCCCATCTTCTTCTGCCTGTTGTTCATTGCCGCTACCTCTATGATAACTGCAAGGTTTCTTCCCGGTTTTACAGGAATGGTCAGGGAAGGAACCTTTATGCCGAGGATCTCGGTGGTCAGTTCCTCGGTGCCCAGCCTTTCATATTGTTTCTTGGGATCCCAGAATTCCAGGTTTATGACCAGGTTTATGCTTTCGGTCAGCTTAACGGAACCAACGCCGTACAGGTACTTGACATCCAGTATCCCTATACCGCGGATCTCTATAAAATGTCTTATGATTTCAGGCGCCGAACCAACAAGCGTCTTGCTCGACACCCTCCGTACCTCGACCAGGTCGTCGGCAACGAGCCTGTGTCCGCGTTTTACCAGCTCCAGCGCCGCTTCGCTTTTACCAACGCCGCTTTCCCCAAGGATCAGGACACCTTCGCCATATACCTCTACAAGTTCTCCATGCATGGTTTCCATGGGGGCAAGCTCAACGTTGAGATATGCGATAAGATTGCTGCTGAACCGCGACGTGTCTTCCGAAGTACGCAAAAAAGGAATGTTGCAGGCCTTTGCAGCCTGCATCATTTCAGGAAACGGTTCCATGCCTCTTGCCAGTATCACGCATGGAATCCCTCTGGAAAACAGCGTATAAAGGCTTTTATACCTGGTTTCCGGGTCCATCTGGGCCAGGTAGGTCATTTCAACTTTACCTATTATCTGGATCCTTTCTTCGCCGAAATATTCAAAAAAGCCTGCAAGCTGCAGTCCAGGCCGGTTGATGTCTGCCGACTCGATCTTTATATTATCATGCTCGTCAGTATAATAAAGCTTCTCCAGGGACATTTCCTTTACTACCTTGGATAGTTTCACACCGGCAGGCATAATTCTCACTCCCATTTAAGAAGTTTTTGGATTACAGCGTCTTTCATGCCATCTTTTTCGCATACAGTCTCATGGATTATCTTTTTTTTGTCAAGTCCGGCAAGAGCATCCGGGACCGGGAGCCCGCAGTTTTTTGAAAGCATCTCCAGAAGTTCGAACTCCGATTTGTCCGCTATCTTCTCTTCGCCGAACAGTGCTTTGCATACGCTGTGGCTGAATTTAAAAGGACTGGCCGTCGATACAACGACCGCAGGGGTAAGGTCTCCGGTGGTTATCACGTACTTGTCGTAAACATCCACAGCCACAGCCGTATGGGTATCCAGCACATACTTGTATTCCTCGTACATGCATTCGATGGTTATAAGGGTCTCCTCCTGGTTGGACCAGCCGGCCCAGAAACGCTTTCTCACTTCATCCCTGTACTTTTTCCCGATATCATAATACCCGTTTTCAAACAGCTGTTTCATCCATGATGAAACCTGAGTTCCGTCACGGTCGGCAACCTCGTAAAGGAGCCTCTCGAGATTGCTTGATATAAGTATATCCATGGACGGAGATATCGTTTTTATGAACTCGCGCCGCTTATCATAGCATCCTGTCCTGATGAAGTCTGTCAGAACATTGTTGTCATTGGAAGCGCAGATAAGCCTGTTGACCGGAAGCCCCATCTTTAAGGCATAGTAACCTGCGAGTATATTGCCGAAATTGCCTGTGGGAACCACGAAGTTGATCTTTTCCCCTAAATCAATACGGTTTGTTTTAATAAGATCGGCATAGGCGGAAAAGTAATACACGATCTGCGGGACCAGCCTTCCCCAGTTGATGGAATTTGCTGACGAGAACCTGAGATTCCTGTCCTCCATGAAGCTTTTCAGTTCCTGGTCGGCAAAGATCCTTTTTACGCCTGTCTGCGCGTCGTCAAAATTGCCCTTTACGCCAATTACACTGACGTTGCTGCCTGTCTGGGTAATCATCTGGTATTTCTGGACTTCGCTTACCCCGTTTTCGGGATAGAATACTATTATTCCCGTGCCTTCCACATCGGCGAATCCTTCAAGGGCAGCTTTTCCCGTATCGCCCGACGTTGCCACAAGGATAATAACCTTGCTTTTCTCGCCAGTTTTCTTTATTGCTTTTACAAGAAGATGTGGCAGGATCTGGAGGGCCATGTCCTTGAATGCGCAGGTTGGACCATGCCAGAGCTCCAGCACGAAAAGGCTCTCGTTCAGCTCGACTACAGGCGCAGTATCCTCGTGGGTGAACTTGTTGGAATAAGCGCTGTTAACGCATTCAGCAAGCTCTTCGTCGGAAAAATCGTCCAGGAAGCGCTTCAGAATGGCAAAAGCCCTCTCGGGATAGGTCATCTCCACTAATTCTCTGATATCTTCAAGGCTAAGTTTTTCAATGTTACAGGGCACATAAAGCCCGCCGTCAGGCGCAATACCACGTTTTATGGCTTCCGCCGAGGTGATCCTTTCGCTTCCGCCCCTCGTACTCTCATATAAAACCATATTGCACTCCACAATCAAAGAAATTTATAATGCCAAAAACGCGTCATAAACATACATGATTAATACTACTATGATAAACTATCAGAATCAAAAATGCAAACCGGACAGCAGACTGTGCGAAAGCCATATAGTATCTGTAAATAAAATGCAATATTATCAGAACATGTGTTCCTGTAGCCTGTATTTCAATTGGGATAAGCTTTTGTTCATCTTTTGTTAATATATTTATAATCTAAAATTAACAATTGTTTAAACATATTGATGGTATAATAATATCGAAGTTATTTATTCCTCCTTTTATATATGTAGATTTTGATCTCAGTTGATATGAAATCGGCACCACATAAGGATCGCAATTATTTTATAGGTAAATCCTTCTTCGGTGCTTTTTTTTTGCGTTTTTTTGATTTACAATGTTAGCAGGTCCTTATTCGGTGCATAAAGCACCTATTATTATGCAACGGAGGACGTTATGTCTGAAACAAGCCTAAGAAAAAGCCCCGAATATGAGAACTGGTTCTTGCCTCTGCTTTTTCTGATAATATCTTTCCGTCTCGTGATTTCATGTATAAAACCCTATGAGATAGATATGGCCGGTTATGCGGCATGGAGCAGCTATCTGGCCGAATATGGGCCTGACGGCTTTTATTCAAGCGGATTTCATGTTGTATACGCGCCATTTTTCCTTTATTTTCTATGGTTCACCGGCGAGGTATGCAAGGCGTTCTCATTACCGACAGCGATGCTGGTATACCTTATAAAGCTTTGGTCGGTCTTTTTTGAGTTCATCGGCGCATTTCTGATCCTGCTGCTGGCGAAAAAGCATAACAGGACCAAAGCCGGAATGATTTTTGCATTGTCTTACCTGGTCAATCCCGGAGTATTCTTCAACTCGTCCGTATGGGGGCAGTTTGATTCCATTCCCGCGACAATGCTGATAGGAGTCCTGGTTCTTTTTGAGTATAAAAAGCCGAACCTGGCCGCGCTGATGTTCCTGGTATCGGTGCTTACGAAACCGCAAAGCGGGCTTCTGCTGCCGGTGGTGCTTTATCTTTACTTCAGGGAGTTCTGGTTTAATGCAAAATCAGTTATAAGGCTTATTGCCGGGATTGTCTCCGGTATCGCCGTCTACCTTGCGATAGTCCTGCCTTTTTATATCCCCACCAGGTTATCGGGGAAGCTTCCGGCATTCATAGATTATTTTTACTGGCTTTTCGACCTTTACTCCACAAGCATCAAGGACTATCCGTATGCAAGCGCCAATGCCTTCAACCTCTGGTTCCTGCTGGGCGGGCAGATCCAGGATGACTTCATGCCGTTCCTTGGGTTAAGCTACATGACCTGGGGAAATATACTTTTCGTACTTGGCCTTGCCTTCTCCTTCTGGTGTTTGATCAAAGGCAGGCTGTCGCTTCATTCCATTTCGTATTTTTCATACCTCGTCCTGTTCAGCGCATTTTTCTTTATGACCAAAATGCATGAAAGATACCTGTTGCCTGCAATAATATTCATTACGCTGGCAGCGGTTTTTGACAGGTGTCATGTGCCGGAGTTATGCCTTGTGAGTTTTTCGGTGTTTATTAATCAGCAGTATTTGTATATAATCTCCTTTGGGAATGTATACTGGCTTGATCGATGGGACGGGCTCGGCCTGCTGTATTCATTGATAACCCTAACAGCTTATGTCCTGTCCCTGTACCGGGGATGGAAGACTTTCATCAGTCCGGCTGCGGAATGAGCAGGATCTGAATGAGACAATATAACTCAAGGGGAAGGATCAGTAATCATGGGTTATAGAATCAATAAAAAAGATGTTGTCATAATGGTCGTAATGACATTGATCTATCTTGCGATAGCCCTTTTTTATCTTGGGGATATGCAGGCGCCCCAGACAGGCTGGGAGCCTGAACATATAAATGATTTCTTTATAGTTGATTTCGGCCGTGAGGTATATATCGACAAGATCATGCTCTATGGCGGGCTTGGCCATGCCTGGGGCTGTTTCGGAAGCCTCGAGTTCGAAGCTTACAAAGACGGTCAGTTCGTGTCATATACGTACATCGATATGAGAAGCGTATTCAAATGGCACTATTCCACGGATTCCGTTACCACGGACAAGCTCCGCATCACCGCCACTTACCTGAGACCCGAAAACGAAGACGATGAACAAACATATTTCTATAAAGCCGAATACCGTGAAATGGGATTTTTCAGCAGAGACAGCCTTATAACCGGGTTCACCATAGAAAAGGAACCGTTGGACGGCAATATCTCCCTCCTGTTCGACGAACAGGAACTGGTGCCTGAACGTCCGACTATCCTTAACGGAACATATTTCGACGAGGTTTATTTCCCTCGGACCGCCTATGAGCAGCTTGACAAGCGGGATATACTGTATGAGAACACCCATCCTCCCCTCGGAAAAACCATTTTGTCTCTTGGTATACGCATATTCGGCATGAATCCTTTCGGCTGGAGGATAATGGGGACCCTGTTCGGGGCCGCCATGCTCCCGCTCATGTACCTGATGGCAAAAAGGTTCTTCAAGGATACTTTCTGGGCGTTTTTCTGCACATACCTCATGATGTTCGACTTCATGCATTTCGCCCAGACCCGCCTTGCCACCATAGACAGCTACACAGTTTTCTTCATCATGCTCATGTATTACTTCATGCTTGACTATTACGACTCGAAGTCCTACGAAAGAGGCTTTTTCAGATCGCTGGTGCCGCTGCTTTTCTGCGGAATCGCCGTCGGGCTGGGAGGCGCGACGAAGTGGATAGGCTTTTACGGGGTATTCGGGCTCGCGATCCTGTTCTTCATGTCAAGAGGATACGAGTACAGCGATTATAACAATCACCTCAATATCGTACTGAAAGAACATGGAGGAAGCATTAATCAAAAGCCCGGGAAGCTTAACTCCTGGCTGGGCAAGTATTTCTATCTTACCTGCCTTTTCTGCGTATTATTCTTTATTATTATCCCGTTTGCCATCTATACCCTTTCGTTCGTTCCCATCAGCTATAACGAGGAAGGCAAAAGCCTTGTCAGAATAGTCATCGACTCGGTAAAAAGCATGTACGAGTATCACAAGGGCGTCACCCAGGACCATCCTTTTGCATCACCCTGGTATGAGTGGCCTCTCGACCTCCGCCCCATTTTTTATTACCTCGGTTATCTTCTTCCGGAAAAATGGGGATCTTCTGTGGCATGCTTCGGTCATCCCATGCTGTTCTGGTTCGGCCTTATAGCTTTTTTTGCAATACTGGCTGCCATAATACTGAACATGATCAGGAAAGAAGAATACATGGGAGGAAACAAGCTTCTGCTGTTCCCTGTCATAGGGTACCTGTCGATGTATCTTCCGTGGGTTGTTGCCCCCAGGAAGATAACCTTCATATACCATTACTTCTCATGCGTTCCTTTTCTTATCCTGATGCTCGGGATCGTCTTCAGGCACCTTGAAGAACGCAGCATTTTCAGCCGCACGGCAATCAGGATATTCATGATTGTATATTTAACGTTTTTCATAATATATTATCCCCTTCTGTCCGGGATAGAAGTTCCGCGCATGTATTTGAATATCATCCAGCTTCTGCCCCGTTGGGAATGGTAGACCGGAGGACACGCTGACTTATGAAGAAACTGACCGAATGGCTTTGTACGCTCCCCATACTCAGAAAACTCTTTACCCCGGAAACGCTCGCCCAGTTTATCAGGTACGTTTTCGTCGGCGTATTCTGTTTCTCGATAGAATACATAATGTTCATCGTTCTCAGGAACTCCCTTGCGATAAACGAAATCCTCGTTAACGTCATAGTCTACACTGTGATATTCTGGCTGAACTTTCTGCTCAACAGGTTCTTTTCCTTCAGGTCAAAGAGTGACATAAAGCGCCAGGTATTTCTTTACGGCCTGTTGTTCTTTTTTAACCTGTTCGTCGGAAACGTGCTCCTGTTTTCAGGCATCAGGAGCCTGCTGGTATATTTCTGCGGCGAAGGCTCATGGCCTGTATTGTATCTTCCTAAGGTGCTGATAATGTTCTTCATAATTTCATGGAACTTTATACTGTACAAGAAGTTCATATATAAATAGCCGATATTCTGGCAAAAAGGAAGGTTGCAATGGACATCGCGATAATCGGCGCAGGCATGACAGGGCTCACAGCCGGCTACAGGCTTTCACAAAGAGGTCACAGGGTAACGATATATGAAAAGGAACCATATTCAGGCGGGCTTGCATCGGCTGTCCCTGCCGGCTCTTCCGTCGTGGACAGGTTCTATCACCATATTTTTGTCAGCGACTCTGATATACTAACGCTTATTGATGAGTTGGGGCTTAAAGACATTCTCAGCTGGCATGAGCCGAAAAACGCCATTTATCTTGACAATTCCCTTTATTCCTTCACCTCTCCCCCTGATCTCCTGGTGTTCAAACCCCTTGATTTCATCTCCAGGATTCGTATGGGGCTTCTTGTACTGTCATCAATGTTCATAAAGGATTACAGTCCTTTGGAATCCGTGACCGCTAAGGACTGGATAATAAGGCGCGCCGGGAAAAACGTATACGAAAAGATCTGGGAGCCCCTGCTCATATCCAAGTTCGATAAGGACTCGGATAACGTATCCGGGACATGGATCTGGAACAAGTTCAAGCTGAGAGGTTCTTCCAGGGGTAAGAGCATGGGCAGGGAAAAACTCGGATATATGGATAACGGCTTCATTAACCTCATCGATGAGCTTGCAGGACGTATAAAGCAGAACGGCGGAAACATCAGGCTTTCCTGTGAAGTGACGTCCATAAGGAATACCGATGACGGAAAGACAGAACTTGAAACGGCAGACGGCGTTAATATCCATGACAGGGTGTTGTTCACGGCTGCTCCGGCTCTTCTTGCCGGGATATGCCCAGCGCTTCCGCAGAACTTCGCGGAAAGCCTCTTAAATATCAGGCATAAGGCTGTCATATGCCTGGTTCTTGAACTGAAAAACAGCCTGTCGCCATATTACTGGATAACTGTTTCTGAAAAGGACTTCCCATTCGTTCTCGTTGTTGAGCATACAAATCTCGTGGGCATGGAAGCATACGGCTCTCATATCGTATATCTTTCAAGGTATTGCGATACGGCCGATCCGGTGTTCTCCTTGACTGAAAAGGAGATAATCGGTATGTTCACAACAGGATTAAAGCGGATTTTTCCCGGCTTCGATGAAAATGATATTACCAGGGCCACTTTGAGCAAAGCCTGTTTCGCTCAGCCTGTGGTTACCCTTAATTACGGAAGCAGGGTCCCGACCATAAAGACTCCTCTTGATGGCCTGTATCTTGCATCCATGTCGCAGATTTATCCTGAAGACAGGGGTCTCAATTATGCTGTGAGGCTCGGGTTCAATGCCGCCAATGAAATAATCAAAGATTTGTAGTATACTGTTCTATGTTACTTAAAGATTTTGGAGGTTCAACCATGGACAATATCCTTTGCTCTGTAATAGTACCGATGTATAACGAAGAAGAGGTCATCCCTGAAACTTACCGCAGGCTTACAAAAGTGATGGAAGAGCTCAATGAGAACTATGAGATCATTTTCATCAATGACGGAAGCCGCGATAACACCAGGTCCATGCTCCAGGAACTCTGCAAGACGGACAAGCGTGTCAAGCTGATAGATTTTGCCCGCAATTTCGGCCACCAGGTAGCCATAACTGCGGGTATGGATTATGCCGCCGGAGACTGCATGGTCATTATTGACGGGGATCTCCAGGACCCGCCCGAACTGATCCCCGAGATGATAAAGATCTGGAGAAGCGGATACGATATCGTTTATGGAAAGAGGATATCCCGGCAGGGCGAGACATTTTTCAAGAAGTTCACCGCGAAAGTGTTCTACAGGTTTCTCCAGAAACTTACCGACATTAATATTCCCGTCGATACCGGGGATTTCAGGCTCATCGACCGCAAGGTCTGCGAAGCGCTCAAGCAGCTGCCGGAGAGGAACCGTTATGTAAGGGGACTCATGAGCTGGGTAGGCTTCAGGCAGACTGCCATCGAGTTTGAGCGCAGCGAGCGGTTTGCCGGGAAAACCAAGTATCCCCTGAAGAAGATGCTGAAGCTGGCCATGGACGGGATTGTTTCCTTCTCCTACAAGCCTCTGAGGCTGGCGTCCTTCCTTGGGTCCATCATATCAATGGCAAGCTTCCTCTATCTCCTGGCGGTGCTGATTCAAAGGATCTTCTTCCCGGAAACAGCCATATCGGGATGGGCGTCGATCATTGCCGTCAGCCTGTTCTTCAACGGCATTATCCTGCTCATGCTCGGCATCATTGGCGAATATATAGGACGCATATACGATGAAGCAAAAGGCCGCCCCCTGTATATCATCCGCGAGCTTAAGAACATGGAAGACCGCGAAGGCCCCCGCTTCAAAATATGAGTATAGGGGACGTACACTTTTACTCAAAATGAGTATCGGGGACAGGTCAGTGTGTAATTAGGGACGGAGGTTTTTTACACAAAAATGTGAAAAAAACCTCCGTCCCCGTTTGCACATTCAGTCTTCATGGAATAAGTTTTCGGAGCTCAGTACGCCGGTTTTCAGGATAGCTGCCCTTAATACCCTGTTATACATGCCGGGTATCTTCCAGCGCTTTCGGGCTATGGCCCTGACCAGGGGAGCAACGTTCTTCCTGTACCTCTTCTGGAAACCGTCCATTCCGTTGGCAAGGCTTTCGGCAAGATAATAAGCGCTTTTCAGCGCAAAACTGATTCCTTCAGCCGAGCTGGGGCTGATAAAACCGCCCGCCTCGCCTATCAGGGCTGCATGTTCGTTTCCCGTGATAATGTCATTTTTACCGGGACGGATAAGGTATGAACCTTCTCTCCTGACAGGCTGTCCGAACTTGAATCCGTATTCCCTGAGATTCTTTTTCAGAAGTTCGAACTTCTCTTTTGCTTCCTTGTTTGGGTCAAGGGCCGAGCCAATGATCAACTGCTGGTTTTTCGATATGATCCATGAATAGAAATCCGTCACGGTGCTGTCAAATACCGCGCCGTAGTAGGGAATTTTTTCGGTGGTATCGAACCACTCCTGGATCGCTATGTATTTTTTCAATTTGTCATTTTCGTTGAACAACTGCTGTCTCACATTGGACCATGCTCCATCGGCGCCTACAATGATCCTGACTTTTTCGGTAAAGATACGGTTGCCATACATGAAAGCTATTTCATAGCCTTCCTTCGTTTCGCTGAGCGAGGTGAACCTGCAGCCGAGGGCGATATCCACGTTGTCCGGGATGATCGAGAGCAGCCACTGGTCGAAGCGCTGTCTGTCCAGGTTGAAATAGAACCGCTGGTAGAACCGTTCAAGGTAATTATCGAAATCAATGACCTTGACCATGAATATCTGGGGATCCACAAGACAGTCCACAGGAACCACGAGGCCCATCTTCCCAAGCATTTCCTGGGCGTCCGGAGCGAGCAATCCTCCGCAGCACTTGCCTCTTTCATTTTCACGGTCTATCAGGTCCCTCCTGTCCAGGAGCAAAATTCTATAGTATTTGGGCAGAAGCCTTGCAAGTGTAGCGCCCGCAGGGCCTGCTCCAATAATAGCTATGTCGTAAGCCATCCCATTAACCTCCAAAGCTGTATCACACCACTTATTTTAGCACAATACCATGATCAGGCAACATTTTCCGGCAAATTCTGTTAGATGAAATATAATCTTCCTCTGTCTCCCGGACAATTCGGGAATGCTGATAAGCCAAGGCGAAGATTCCTGTATATTCCTGTCCGTTGGTTGTTTTTAACTGCTGAATCTGATAAAATAATTAAGAGCAAATAAAAATACGAGGAGGTACATATATGAAAAGTCTCAAAGGTACGGAAACTGCCAAAAACCTGTTGAAATCATTTGCCGGCGAATCACAGGCAAGGAACAGATACACATATTATGCGTCTATTGCTGACAAAGAGGGTTATAAGCAGATCAGGAACATTTTCATAGAAACAGCCGACAACGAAAAAGAGCACGGAAAAAGATTTTACAAGTTCCTGCTCGAAGGCCTTGAAGGAGATCTTCCCGCTGACATTGAAATAACCGCAGCCTATCCCGTCGCCCAGGGAACGACCCTTGACAACCTTAAGGCCGCGGCACACGGTGAAAACGAGGAATGGAGCAAAATGTACCCCGAGTTTGCCGACATAGCCGAAAAGGAAGGCTTCCCGGAAATAGCCAATGCTTTCAGGATGATAGCAAAAGCCGAAGAAAAGCATGAAATCAGGTTCCTGAAGCTGGCCGACAATATTGAAAAAGGCATCGTATTCAAGAGAGACGGCGAAGTTTACTGGAAATGCGGCAACTGCGGTTACATTCACAAGGGAACCAGCGCTCCAGAGAAATGCCCGGCCTGCCTGCATCCGCAATCATTCTTTGAACTCTTCGTCGAAACATATTAACATGTATTATGCCTCTTGCCAAAAAGAGCTGTCTCCGGTTTTCGGGACAGCTCTTTTTTGCCGGTTATGCATTATTTCATTTATAATACCGGTTATAGTCATGTTTTTCTTTTTTGTCGCTCAGGAAGCCCGCCGCCATCGCGGTTATGGGTATGGTCAGTATGAGCCCGATACTTCCAGCGAACGAGCGCACTATCTCGCTTGCATAGCCGTCCTGGTTGATTATTTCGTAGAACGGCACCTGGTAAGCCATCAAAAGGAGCAGTAACTGGAGCGATCCGCCTGCATATGCGAGTATAAGAGTATTAGACATGGTAGCGATCATATCGCGCCCTATATTCATTCCCGCCCTGATATGGGCACTTTTCTTTATGCCGGGATTGACATCCTTGATCTCGAACATGGCAGAAGACATCGACATGGCAACGTCCATAGCCGCTCCGAGCGCGCCTATCAGGATGCCCGCAAACAGCAAACCTCTATAATTGAAAGATATGTTTTGGGGAATAAACATGAGCATCTGGGATTCCTCGTCTCCCAGGCCGGACAGCTTCGCCAGCCCGCCAATGAGCTGGGCCAGCAAACCTGCCGCCACGACTCCTCCGGAGGTCCCGATCACAGCGGCAAGCGTCTTTCTGTTGTACCCGCTGACCAACAGCAACGTGATGCCGGTTATACCAATACACACCCAGATTGATACGAACACCGGGTCAACTCCCCTGAGAATCAGCGGAACAAGTATGTAAATCAACGCAAGGATGGTAAGCGCCAGGGAAATCAAAGCCTTTAAGCCCTTAAACCTTCCCACCGCAAGTATTACCACGCTGAAAATGATAAGAAGCAACAGCAGGTACTTATCCCTTGCCACTGAGTAAATGAACGAAGCAGTCATATCACCTCTGTCGTCAAGCTCGATTATCATTAAAACTTCATCGCCTGGTTTTAGTCTGACGTTTTCCGCGTTCTGGCTGAAGGACATGCTAAGGTCGTATTCAGTCTCTATAACCTGGTCTTTGAACGGACCATCCGAAATGATTTTTACTTCAACCACCTGGACATTGCTGGTCAGGTTTCCGCCTGAATAGTCGATTTCATCTTCGCGGAACCCAAGTACTCTCAATACCTTTCCCCTTGCATTGACAGCGGCTGTTTCTCCTGTTGCATCTTCATCCGCAAAAACCGGCGCTGCAATCAATGCCGTAACAGCAAGGAATACTGTCATAAAAAAGATGATTGCTTTTTTAATATAACTTTCCCCCATAGCTAATAAATCCCCCGGAATGATTTTATATATATCAGTTTACAATGCTGTTCTCTGTCGTTTTCTCCCTGAGGTCTCTGCCGTCAACCGAAAGCAGAATTACAGCAGACAGCAAAAGTATGATCGTTACCGCCAGCCCGCCTTCCAAACCGAAAGCTCCGCCGTTTATAAGGGAACCTGTATCTTTAAGCTTATATGAGAACAGGGATACCGGAGTGGACGCTCCGCTTACCCTGATGCCAAAAACATTTCCCTGGACAAAGTTCCAGGACGTATGTACAGCCGATACGCCCCAAATGCTGTTGGTCTTCAACAGGTAAATCGAGGCGAAAACGCCGAAAAGCACAATATTGATCATAGGCAGTATACCTATCCCGTCATTGAATACGTGGAGGAGGGCAAACAACACCGAGTTGGCCAATACGGCAAGAAGTATGGAACCCCGGCTGGCAACCGATACCATGAAATAACCCCTCGTAAGTACTTCTTCAGCCATGCCCTGGACCATAAAAAAAGCAAGGAATGACAGCAGCGGAAAAACCCTGCCCTCAAGCACAAAACCGTCATATGTAACAGTACCGCATATTAAAGCTATCAGCAGCGCGGCGGAAAACATCGTCGTGCCGGTAAGGAGCCCTGTCAGGTAACCGGTCACAGCTTTCGTCCTCGTAAAGCCCATGGAATAAAGGCTGCGCTTTTCTATGAACCTGCAGTATATTACAGGGACAACAAGTATAAGTACATTAAGGAACAGGGTCAGGAACCAGTTAACAGTCATGCTTGCGTACGGAGCCACCAATCTTGTCAGCGGGAACATGATCGCCGCAATCGTTGCAAGGACACCGAAGAATATCAGTATCTGAATAAAAAAATTGGGTTTAAGACGCGCCTTCTGTGCTTCAAGCAATATGGGAGGACGCTCCCTGAATACCGTCAGCATGGTATTCCTCCTGTCTCTGGCTTAACTTGGTCATTAATATACTATCATATTACCTTCCCGATTATCATATCGAACTCGTGCCTGCACGCGATCATCAGCGTTCCTCCAGGTCAAACAGCGATATCTGTCGTTCCTTTATTTCGAATTTCTTTAAATAACCAAACACTTCATCGGGACGGTAAAGTATATCATGCCGGAGGCACACGTCCTTAAAGATCTCGTAAAGGCGCTGATTATTGGGGCTCATGCACTCGTAGCTCATGCCATAGGTCCGGATATACCGTTGCTTCATACCGGGGAAATGCTCATCCAGCTTCCCGAAGAAGTATTCGCGGCTGCCTTCCCGCATGGTGGTACCAAACCCGAAGCACAGTATTCCGCGTACCTTGGCCCTGATGCAGTAATCAAGAATCCCGCGCAGGTTTTCCTCGTTATCGTTTATGAACGGCAGGATCGGACTGAGCCAGACGACTGCCGAGATTCCTTCGTCACGCAAGATTTCAAGAATTCCAAACCGTTCCGCTGTAGTTGAGACATTCGGTTCAAGGACCCGGCACAGGTCTTCGTCATAGGTTGTCAATGTCATCTGGACGACACACCTGGTTTTCTCATTGATGGCTTTAAGGATATCAATATCACGCAGGATGCGCGCGGATTTGGTCAGGATAGTCAATCCGTATGAATAACGCTCAATAATCTCAAGGCACTGGCGGGTATATTTGAGTTCTTCTTCATGGTGATTATATGGATCGCTCATGGAACCCGTGGCAATCATGCAGGGTCTTCGCCTGCGCTGCAGCTGTTCTTCGAGTATCCGCGGCGCATCACGCTTGACTTCGACGTCTTCGAAATCGTGGTCCATCTGGTAGCATTTGCTGCGGCTGTCGCAGTATATGCAGCCATGTGTGCAGCCACGGTATATATTCATACCTCCCTGGGGAGAAAGGATTGTTTTGTAATCGGCAAAGTGCATGGCTTCACTCCATTTGGACAGGTCTGATATTAATCATTGCTTGTCAATTCCTGCAAGAACTTAATGATATCCTCCGTTTCAGGCGGACAGCCCGGAAGATGCTTTTCAAAGCAGGATGTACAGTCGCCTATGCCTATCGTGCCTTTATAACCACGGAAAGCCTGTCCAATGCATATCTGGTCAGCGAACCTGTCTGTTATCCCCATTTCGTTCAGTTTCTCCAGGGCGCTCACGAGATTGCTGTAGCATGCGGAGCAGGCATCGGCCTCATCCACGATTTTCAGGTATTTTTTATCCTTCTGCATGATCCTGGACCCGTTCATCTCATGGGAATCATATATGCTGATGATTTCAGTGTCTTGGCTCAATGGCCTGCCTATCCCCTCATCCCTGGCCAGTTTTATATACTTTATCCTGTCCGGCTCATACCCGAGTACCTGGGCGGCATAGCAGTCCATCAGCACCGGATCGTATCCCAGGGCAATCCGGTTCAGGGCAGTGGGTCTTCCCCCTTCTTCAAAATACGGGTCGGGGCATATCCCGTCCGCGATTATCAGGTCCTGCCTGATCAGCGCATTGAGGTAAGCGATGGGCTTGTGCAATCCCATGGTATGGAATCTTCTCTTTTCTGAGTCGGGAATCAATCCCTTCAGATTTTTCAGGGCACATGTAATCCCGGTCTGGCAATGGCCTTTGATGACCGGAACATTGATCAGGTAATCAATGTCGTATACGGTCCTGCATATTTTCAGCTCTGTTCCCTTATATGATTTTGCTATATAGGGATCATCCTTCAGATCGACAAGCGGGATATTATACTTCTCCGATATCTCTTCATATCCGCAGACCTTGAATGCCCTTTTCGTGCTGTCCCCCACCCATGAACTCTCGATGATCCGGATGTTTTTGAATCCATTGTCATGAAGATAAATAATTATGCCCTCAACGATTTCGGGATGGGTCGTGGCGCCCTCACTGGCAGGCGATGCGCATACCAGGTTGGGCTTGATGCCAATGGCAATGTTCTTATCTTTGCTTCTCAGAGGATCTGCCCTTTTCAGCAAATCCAGCGTCATTCTGAGCGGATTGTTTCCGTTTGCGATGTACAATCTGTCCATTACCCCAATTCTCCAGTGTTTATTTTAAAAACTATTATACCATAAAAAGAATTTAGAGTTTCAAAGAAAAAGCCTGACGCACATTTGCGTCAGGCTTTTTCCTGGTGGGAGAAGGTGGATTTGAACCACCGAAGTCGTCAGACAACAGATTTACAGTCTGCCCCCTTTGGCCACTCGGGAATTCTCCCATAACCTTTTGCTTGGCTCTTTTTGAACCGCATTTACTATAATACATGAGGTATGTTTATCTTGTCAACCCTTTTTTAATACCCTTTTTTTCCTGTTTTATCTAGGAAATTTACTCCAAAAGTTCAGAGCGCCGGAGCAGCGTGTCACTGCTCCAGGCTCCGGGTTACTGTTTCAACAAACTCATCCCACGTGTATTCCGTGTAGTTGTCCAGCCCAAATATGCTTTCCCTGGTCAAATACGGAATTGCAGTCCTGCTGCCAGGGGAACCGGAAAGGAATATAAAGTCTTTCCCGTCATTAATATCGACGATCATAACCGTTGATTCCCTGATATCCGTAAGGCCTTCAAGCACTTCAGATGACGAGCCCCTATGAAGCAGTTCAATGGTGAGATCAAGGTTTTCAGCGCTGGCCGGAAGTTCGGAGACAACATACTGTTTTCTTTCGATCGTATAGATAATATCTTCATCTGTTATCTCAATACCGGTATCCTTAATGTCATAGGAGCACACGGTCAGTATCTTTTCGATGCCGCCATCGGGATTGGACAACGGTAAAGCCCAGTATCCCGAGTCGCTTATTAAATCATCGAAACTCTGTGCTTCCCTTATATCCTGCAGGCCGACTCCATCGTTAACCAGGCAGCTTATGCGCGCTGCGAGCGAATAATTAAGCTGGAGCTGGGTTTCATTGGCCTGGTTGTAGAGATCCACAATGTCATTGAATAACTGCTGTAATTCCGTTCCGAATACCGCATTGTCGTTGGGTTCATTGTTTACGGAAGATCTGAGAGCCGGTTCCTCTTTAAGCTCGGCTGTCAGGAGCGGACCTGACGCTCCGAGTGTAATCTGCTCTTCATATTCCGTCCTGTTTACACTATCGGTTCCTTTATCAGCAGGAGCATCTGCCGAAGCTCCGTAACTTTGTTCAGCGGACTGATGAGCCGCACCAGCCGCTTCTTTGTCCATACTGCTTGTCAGGGTCTTCCCTTCCGCTGGCTGCGGTACCGCAGAAGGGGTACCCTTTGATCCGAACATGTTGGTGTTGAACAAAAGTACCATAACAAGCGCTCCAGCTGCCAGCGGAGTACCCAGCTTCAAGATCCATTGCATTACAGATCTATTTTCTCTTTTATGTTCACTTTTTTCGATTTCTTCACGGCATCTGATCAATGTTTTATTAATAAGATCTTCCGAGGCTTTGATGCTCGATAGCTCTGTCTTTAAAGCATCCCTGATCAAGTCATCATCGATCGCGATGTTGCCTTTCTTTTTCCTGTCCAATGATTCAGCCATGAGCCTCACCTCCTATCATATCGTGAAGCAGCGCTCTTGCTTTGAAAAGCCTGCTTTTCACGGTTCCGCCCGGTATCTTCAGCACTTTTGCAATGTCATTGATCCCCATATCCTGGTAATAGTGCAGATGGATGATCTCCCTGTACTTGTCGGGAAGTTTCATGATCGCATTTATAAGCGCCTGTCTTTCGCTTCTTTTTTCCAGCATCTCCTCCGTATCGACATCATCGGAGGAATAGGTCAAAAAGTCGGTTACGACAACCCGCTTTTTCCAGGCGCTGCGCATATAGTCCCTGCAAATGTTTACAGCTATACTTATTATCCAGGTCTTCTCGCTGCTTTCACCGCGATAGCCTGAATAAGATCGGACAACCCTAAGAAAAGTCTCCTGGAAAACATCTTCTGCCAATTCTTTAGATTTCAGTATTACCGTCGCTATCCTCAGCACATCGTTGCCATACTCTTCCACCAACCTGGTGATCTCTTTTGTCATTTCCGAAGGAGTCAATACTGATGCCTCCCTCCTTCACTATATTTGACGAAGCTTATTCGCCTTGGTTCATCAATAGAATTATACTTTAACATTCCTCACTTTTAAAGTGCAATAATTATCTGTCTCCAGGGCACAATTTGCTGAAATATCTTGAAAAATTGTGTATAATAAACCGTATAATATAATTCAGCAAGAAAAAACCGGAAGGAAAGATAATTATGCAACGTCAGGTAAGAACGCGTTTTGCGCCAAGCCCGACCGGGTACATGCACGTCGGAAACTTAAGGACAGCGCTTTATGAGTACCTGGTGGCAAAATCACAGGGCGGCAAGTTTATCCTGCGAATTGAAGACACAGACCAGGAAAGGTTTGTCGAAGGCGCTGTCGATGTTATCTACAATACTCTCAGGCTCTGCGGGATGAAGCACGACGAAGGGCCGGACATAGGAGGACCTTATGGGCCTTACGTGCAGAGTGAGAGAAAGGATATCTATAAACCCTATGCCGAAGAGCTAATAAGGAAAGGACATGCCTACTATTGCTTCTGTACGAAGGAAAGGCTCGATGCCCTGCGCGCGGAAGCCGAGGCAAACAACCGGACTTTCATGTACGACCGTCACTGCCTGGGTCTTTCCCCCGCCGAGATCGAGGAGAAGCTCAAAAGCGGCGTACCTTATGTTATCCGTCAGAAAATGCCGCGGGAAGGCACCACTTCGTTTGAAGACATGGTATACGGCACCATCACCATCGAAAACAGCATGCTGGAGGACCAGATCCTTATAAAAAGCGACGGTCTTCCCACCTACAATTTTGCCAATGTCATAGACGACCACCTGATGCAAATAACCCATGTGGTCAGGGGAAGCGAGTACCTTACATCCACACCGAAATACAATCTGCTGTACCAGGCCTTCGGATGGGAAATACCGGTGTATATCCATCTTCCCCTCATAGTCAAGCCCGATGGGTCCAAGATCTCAAAGAGAAAAGGCGACGCCACTTTCGAGGATCTCGTGAAAATGGGATATCTTGTAGAGGCCATTGTCAACTTCATCGCGCTTCTGGGATGGTCTCCCGATTCGAACCAGGAGATATTCACGCTTTCCGAGCTCGAAAAAGTCTTTGACATAAGGCATATCAGCAAGTCTCCTTCCTGCTTTGACATGGACAAGCTCAGATGGTTCAACGCCCAGCATATCAGGCTGATGAGCCCTGAAAAGTTCTATGAAGCGGCGCGTCCGTACCTGGAAGAGGTTATAACGAACAAAGACATAGACCTGTTCAAGGTAAGCAGGCTGCTCCACACCAGGACAGAGATATTGAGCGAGATTCCGTCAAAAGTAGGCTTCTTCAACGAGCTTTGCGATTATGACCTTAACATTTATGTCCACAAAAAGATGAAAACCACCCCTGAGATCTCGCTGTCAAGCCTCAGGGAAGCGCTGCCGGTCCTTGAAGCAATCGATGAATGGAATGAGACAAATATCCATGACAGTTTAATGAAACTGATCGAGAAGCTTGGAATAAAGAACGGGCAAATGCTGTGGCCCATCCGCACAGCCATAACCGGCTGGGAAGTAACGCCCGGCGGCGCCATTGAAATCGCCGACATCCTTGGAAAATCAGAAACCCTGAGACGCATCAGGATTGGCATAGAACACCTTGAAAAAGCCCTGAATGAGTAACGGGGACGGAGGTTTTAACTCAAAATGAGTAACGGGGACGGAGGTTATTCTGTCCCTGTTTTTACTCATCCTGTTTAGCGTGTACCACAAGCCTGTGGGAGCCTACTCCCGGAGGATGGCAGGTAAATATGGTCAGTATCTTTTCATCTTTGGGCTGTTTCAGTATGGAAAAATCCGTAGGCTCGATGATATGGGATTTATAAACCGTATAATTAAGTGTTTTATCTTTCAGCTGCACAGTGATTTTGTCGCCTGGTTCAAGTTTGTTCAGGCTGTAAAGGTATTTCCCTAATGTATTGCTCCTGTGTCCGGCAAGCACCACATTTCCATATTCGTCGAATTTACCGGTTTCGGTCATTCTGCCCACGGCAACAGACAGGGTCGTATTATCGGTCCCGTCCATTATCAGCATCTTGACATCAATTTTGGGGATAATAAGGACCCCGATTGTCCGTTTCTGCATCTCTTCTTTAGACATCTTAGGCTTCTTGGTCGCCTGGGGCTCTGCTGTTTCAGTTGGCGTTTCTGCAGGTTCAGTTGTTTCGGACGGCTCCGGAGTATCTGAAACGGGATCCTCCGGCTGCCCCAGGGTAGGAATGTCATAATCCTCCAGTTCAACTGTCTCCGCAGTTTCAATTGCGCTGTCAGCAACCTGTTCGGCCTGCCTTAGGAACTCCTCAATTACATCGTTGTTTCGCCTGAGATTTATCTGAGTCATGATAAGCGGTACCAGTATAAGGAGCGCTCCGGCTGTCATCAATACAACCGACATTATAGCCCTGATGTTGATTTTTCTCTTCTTTTCTGTCATAAAATATCTACACCTGACTTTCCTTATTAATCTTTTTACTCCTGCGTTTCTCCAGCCATTCCTTTATCTTTGCCTCGTACCCGTTCCCGGACGGTTCATAATAGATTGCTCCAATCATTTCGTCAGGCATATACTCCATGTCGTCTACAATATTTCCGGGGAAATCATGGGCATACTTGTATCCTACGCCGTATCCAAGGCTCTCCATGCCTTTTACCACGGCGTTCCTCAGATGCATGGGGGCCTCGCCGGTATTTTTATGTTCAACATCATACAGGGCTTTGTCTATCGCTTTATATGCAGAATTTGATTTGGGGCTGGTGGCAACCGTAACCGCGGCATGGGCAAGCAGTATCCTTGCCTCGGGCATCCCTATCATGTGGACTGCCTGGGCTGCGGCCACAGCCACCAGGAGCGCTGTTGGATTAGCCATTCCCACATCCTCTGAAGCGCAGATCATGATCCTGCGCGCCAGGAACTCCGGGTCCTCGCCCGCATACAGAGCTTTTGCGAGATACAGGACAGCCGCATCGGGGTCGCTTCCCCGCATCGACTTGATAAACGCACTTATATTGTCGTAATGTTGTTCTGACGACTTGTCAAATCTTACAGATCTTTTCTGTATGCAATCCACTATTGTTTCCGGGGAAATCACATATGCCCCTTCATCGTTCATGTCAGTCGTAAGGACGGCCAGTTCCAGCGCGTTCAGCGCTATACGCGCGTCACCGCCTGCCATTTCGGCAAGGAGGGATACAGCCTCGTCGCTGATATTAATCTTCAGATTCCCGAAGCCCCGCTCCTTATCCTCAACCGCCATTCTGACTATCTTCTCTATATGCTCGTTTTTGAGAGGTTCCAGCATAAATACCGTGGATCGCGATATCAGGGCCTTGTTTACCTCGAAAAACGGATTTTCGGTGGTTGCCCCGATCAATACAACGGTCCCGTCCTCAACATGAGGAAGCAGGGCATCCTGCTGGGCCTTGTTGAAACGGTGTATCTCGTCTATGAAAAGGACACACCTGCCTGCCGGATTCATAAAAGTGTTCTGGGTCTCCTCTACGACCTGCTTTATATCCTTAACGCCGGCAGTAACAGCATTGAGCCTGAAAAAAGGAACTTTTGTGGTATTGGCTATTATCCTGGCAATAGAAGTTTTGCCCGTGCCGGGAGGGCCAAACAGGATAATTGATGAAATCTTGTCGGCCTGGATCATCCGGTACAGCAGCTTTCCCTTGCCTATAATATGTTCCTGCCCCACGAACTCCTCAAGAGTCCGGGGTGACATCCGGTATGCCAGCGGTTCCTTTTTTGTCATTTACACTACCAGCCTTTTTCCTTCTTCTTTTCTTTGGAAGCAAACCGTATGCTTCCAGGACCTTTTCATGGTTTTCCCTGTCATACCTCTCAAACAGGTCAGGCCTTTTTGCCTTTGTCCGCTCAAGCATCTGAAGGAAACGCCATTTTTCTATGTTTGCATGATGTCCCGACAGCAGGACTTCCGGGACTTCCCTTCCCCTGAACACAGGCGGCCTGGTATACTGGGGAAACTCCAGTAGCCCGTTGTAATGGGACTCATTTGAAAACGAGTCCTCCGAGCTCAGTACCCCTTCCACAAGGCGGCTCACGCAGTCGATGAGCACCATCGCGGGCAGCTCTCCGCCTGTCAGTACATAATCGCCTATGGAGATCTCCTCGTCAACAATCTCCTCGATTATTCTTTCATCTATGCCTTCATAATGGCCGCACAGGATTATCAGGTGTCCTTCGTCCTTCAGTCTCCGGGCTGTCTCCTGGGTAAGTATGGTTCCCTGGGGACTCATATATATGGTTCTCGGTTTTTTTGGATACTGCTTAACAACATACTCCCATGCATCGTATATGGGCTGGGGGGTCATTATCATCCCTGCTCCCCCGCCGTAAGGGTAATCGTCGACTTTCCTGTGCTTGTCCAGCGAAAAATCGCGGATATTATACGTGTTCACTGTGATTATGCCCTTTTCCCTTGCCCTTCCTATTATGCTCTCGCTGAGGAACGAATCTATGCTTTCAGGGAAAAGGGTCAAAACGTCAAACTTCATCAAGCAAACCCTCCGGAATATTTACCTGCATGCGCCTTCCTTCCAGGTCCACTTCCTCCACGACCGATTTCAGCGCGGGAAGGAGTATTTCCTTTTTATTCTTGCCTTTTATGACGTAAACGTCATTGCTTCCGGTTTCGAAAACGTCTGTAAGCGTTCCGAGAAGCGTGTCTCCTTCGTAAACTTTCATGCCGATGAGATCGCATATATAGAACTCATCCTCTTCAAGAGGCTTGGCATGCCTGCGGTGGACCAAAAGATCAAGGCCTTTGAATTTCTCCGCCTCGTTCATGTTTTCGACACCGCTTAAGGATATCAGCACGAAGTTCTTATGGATCCTGCATTTTTTGACCCTGTATTCCTTCAGGCCGCCATCCTGGTTTACTGATACGAAAAGCAGGTATTCAAAGCGGGACAGGTCTGAGGTCAAAGGCATGACCTTCAGCTCTCCCCTGACGCCATGAGTATTGACAACTTTTCCGACCGCCAGATATTCATTCATACGAAATACCTCGAAAAACCTCTTTTTCATTTTATTATACCACTGATTGCACAGTTGAGACAGACTGTGCCACAGGGACGGTTCTGTTGGCACATCTGTGCCACAGGGACGGTCCTGATGACACACTTGTCACCTGTCCCCATTACTCAAAATGAGTAAAAGTGTACGTCCCCTTTACTCACTCATTAAAAAAAGGCGAACATAAGTCGCCTTTTTAACAATTGGAAACCTTCGTTCCTTTATGCACAAAAATGTGTTCTTGCGCATCATGAGGATATGGGTTTGATTAAATCCCGGATAGCCCATTTCTTGACGGTTACCTTGGTGCGTTCGACGCTGGTCTCGAAAGTAATCTCGTCGTCCTTGATATTGACTATCTTACCTGTCAGTCCGCCAATGGTGACGATCTGGTCGCCTACTATAGCGCCTGCTATCGTCTCCTTCATTTTCTTCTCTTTTCTCTTCTGGGGTACGATCAGGATAACGTACATCAAGGCTATCGGTATAATCAAAAACAGCATTGATAACCAGTTACCTGCACTCAGATCCGCGCCTGAAGCATTGGGATCGGTAACCCCTGATTCAGCGGCAAACGCAAAAAAGTTGAACAAAAACTCCATATGAACCCTCCATATTATTTATGACTATTTGCTCTGCAAAACGTGCCAACGTTACACGCTGTTATTATATAGTATTTTCTGCATGATAGCAAATAAAAATCATTAAGCCTCGTATCCGAGCCTCTCGAAAGCTTCCTTTCTGAAGTCCAGCAGCCTGTCGTTCCTTATGGCTTCCCTCACGTCGGCCATCAGTTTAATCAGGAACCTCAGGTTATGCCATGTGGCAAGTCTCAGCCCGAGAATTTCGCCGCATTTGAACAGGTGTCTTATATACGCCCTTGTAAAGTTCCGGCAGGCATAACAGTCGCAGTTCTCGTCCATGGGCGAAAAATCCCTTGCATACTTCGCATCCCTTATAATTACCCTGCCCTTCGACGTAAAGATAGTTCCGTTCCGTCCTATCCTTGTCGGGAGAACGCAGTCGAACATGTCTATGCCGCGGATGGCCCCGTCGATAAGGTAATCAGGGCTCCCCACACCCATCAGGTACCTGGGCTTGTCCTCCGGAAGATACGGGACGGTCTCTTCAAGGATCTCGTTCATGAGGCCGCCGGGCTCTCCAACGCTCAAACCTCCTACGGCATAGCCGGGAAAATCGAGATCGGTTATCTGTTTTGCGCTCTCTTTCCTTAGATCCTTGTACGTGCTTCCCTGGACTATGCCGAACAGGGCCTGGTCTTCTGGCCTTTTATGGGCTTCCTTGCATCTTTTCGCCCATCTTGTCGTCATCTCCATGGAGCGTTTCGCGTAGTCGTAATCACAGGGATACGGAGTACACTCGTCGAAGCACATGATAATGTCTGAGCCAAGAGCGTTCTGGACCTCGATGGATACCTCGGGCGACATGAACTTCTTCGATCCGTCAATGTGTGAACGGAAAGTGACCCCTTCCTCCCTGATATTCCGGAGATCGCTGAGGGAAAAGACCTGGAAACCGCCGCTGTCAGTCAGGATAGCGCGGTCCCAGTTCATGAATTTATGAAGTCCTCCTGCTTCCCTGACAAGCTCATGGCCCGGTCTTAAAAAAAGATGATAGGTATTGCTCAGAATTATGTTTGCGCCTATCTCCTTCAGTTCGTCGGGGGACATCCCCTTGACCGTGGCCTGGGTGCCTACAGGCATGAAAACAGGGGTCTCGAAGCTGCCATGCGGGGTGTGCAGTATCCCCAGTCTTGCGCCTGACTGCTTGCATTTTTTTATAAGCTCATATCTTACTGCGGGCATAAAACTCCTCACTGTCGATGATTATTGCCATTTTTTCGGCAACTTTTCCCACACTGTACTAAACAATAATACAGGATTTGCGGGCTTATTACAAGTTTATTATATTCATATTATTGCGTTTGCTTAATTTATAAATAGATGTTATAATCTGGATTGTGACTTATTAATTGATAAAAACCATGCAATAATTATGATTGCATGGAGGTGATTCCGCATTCGCGCTTTTAGCAGAAAAATATCCAAAGCATTCAGGAGAAAAATAACCAAGGCATCCATTGCGTCGATAATCGCAATATTATATGGTATTGTGATTTTTACCTATTCTTTGTCCGGATCGGACCAGAAAGATATCGACACTTTCGATGTCGTTGAGGATATAGTGGTCACAAGTCCCGGCCCCATAGTTGTTAATATCCCTGAGGAAGATGATCCCCCGGCGGCAGTCGAAGAAGCCACTATAACAAAGAAGCAGAAATATTTCGAGGAACTTGTGTCCCCGGACAGCACAAGCATCCTTATCATGGCGAAAGAGCCTACCTATTTCAACTTCGACACAATAATCATACTTAATATAGACAAAACAGAAAAAAAGGTTAAATTAATAAACATTCCCAGAGATATTTATATCGACTACTCCGACGAGATAATTGAAGCGGTAAGAAAAGTGATATCCTATTACCCTGACGATCCCGGGTTCTACAAGATAAACGCCGTGCCAAGCGTTGGAGACCATATCAACTATAAAAACGACCAGGGCCGGTTCAAAAAGGATTATATTGATTTCCTGGCGGATGTGATTGAAGAAGTTTTCTCAATCCATGTGGACGATTATGTCTATGTCAGGGTGGAAGGATTCAGGAACATAGTTGACTACTTCGGCGGCGTTTATATCGACGTTTCTGTCCGCATGGACTATGAAGACCCTTACCAGAACCTAAAGATTGACCTCCAGAAAGGATACCAGCGCCTTAATGGCCACCAGGCCGAGGGTTTTGTCCGGTTCAGGCAGGGCTATGACGAAAACGGCAACTTCGTCAATTACGGGGATTTATTCAGAAAGAACAACCAAAATAAATTCATCAAGGCCTTCATAGACCAGCATGTAACTTTGAAGAACCTTGGCAAGCTGGCCGGAGTGGCTGAGATCGTAAAGAAAAACCTCAGGACCAGCGTTGATACCTGGGATGAAATTGTGGACTATGCAGCGCTGGCCGAAGAGGCTGTAAATAACGGGTATAAAATAGAAAACGTAAGCCTTGAATTCACTGACAAATTTATCAAGGGAGCGTCATATTTAGTATTAAAAGAAGCAGAGATCGGTTCCGGCGGCGATATGTAGAAGCGCGCTCCGCGCTGCCATGACTTTTCAATTTTTTATGCGGCGTTTATGCATGCGATTTTAAACGGAGCACGGATTTGGCACCGGCAAGGGATCAGTTTCCGCGCAGTCCTATAACGAAGCAAATACCTGTTCTGTCACTTTCCTGCGGCTTTCATGACCATGTTCTGGTGTTCCTGTATATATACCTTTGAAGTCGACGAACTGTGTGACGTGCTGTTCTTCAGGTACAGGTCGAAATGACCGTTGACGCCGTTTTCAACGGTATCGACTCCATGGGGCATCCCGGACAGAGACGCGGCAATGTTCACGCCGTTATGGTATATCACCACCGCCCTCGGCGACCATTTCCATGTCCCGAACAACGATTTCATTATATTAGTATCTGACACCGTCAGCGGCTCGATATCCGCATGGTTATATCCTCCGATCATCTTTGCCCTGAATTGCTTTCCTGTATCCACGTCAACTATTGTGAACGTATCCCCTCTTTTTATCAGGTACTGGCCTTCAAGGTACCAGTCCACCGCCGTGCCGCGGCGCTGGGGAGCCTTGTCCTGCCCCGGGGTAACAGTGTAAACCCTCGGCGCGTAGCCTGAGATGGCTATTTTTTCACCGGCGTCAAGCCATTCGTTTTCATCCATGTAATTGTACTTCATTACCTGCTGAACCGGTACGCCGAATTTTCTTGCTATGGATGTGGCCGTATCGCCCGGCTGGACTATATATGTCACGTCAGGCCATTTCGTGTTGTCCGCGGGCGGCTTTTCCGCCGCCGGGGACGCAGACGGCGCCGGAGCCGTGCCGGTAATGGCCGGTATTACAAGTACCTGGCCCGGGTAGATAATGTCCCCCGTAAGGTTGTTGGCTTTTTTCAGGCTGTCGACCGTGATCCCGTACTTGTTGGCTATCTTCCAGAGGGAATCTCCTGCGACCACAGTATAGCTGCTCGTCTTATTTGCGGATGGGCTTGTAACGTTAACAGTCTGGGTGGATGAATTAAGCTCTACATTGTACCCGAGATTCTCGGCAATAAATCTCAACGGTGCATAAGTGATGCCATCAATCACTATAGAGGGAGGCATTTTTTTCTGGACCCCGTTGACCCTTGCAAGACCCGATCCCCGCACAAAGGCGATCATATTGTCGTTCTTGTTGATGCCTACCGTGTTGGACGTATTGTTCCACCAGACGCTTCCGCCGATTGCCTTCCCCAGGTCGTAAAGCGGAACGTATGTCGTATTGTCGTATATAAACGGCGGGTTGCTGAAGGTTTGCAGCGTCCCGTTTATTGCTACCCTGATGTTGTAGTTGTACGCGCTTTGAGTGCTCGTTATGCTCGATGTCGGCGTTTCGGCGGCATGGGCAACTACCGGGGAGGTCATCATGAAAGAGGCCAGGAGTATCGTCCCCGCCATCACTTTTACCATGTTTATTTTGATGTTCGGGAACTTCTCCCTGATATAGTCGATTATGTTTTTATTTAGGCGTTTTTTGTTGTCGTCATCTATTTTACTGAATTCCTCGGCGAACTCCACATCGTTCATGTTTGTGTCGATGTAGAGAATCAGATCGTATCCGTCATCTGTTTCGATCAGCCTGTAACTCCTGAAAAGATCCAAAAAAACTACCCCTTTCACAAATGTTCGTGTCAGGGGTAGTATCTGCAATAATCATAAAAATATGTTCAACCGGTTTTGACGGTCATTTATCGGTTTATTCGTAATTTTCGGCTAAAATAATTTCATCTTCCGTGAAAACGTACTCTCTTACCTTCTGATAGCCTGCAGCCATTGATTCAATGCTGGCGCCGGGATCGCCGACAATAGACTTGTATGAAAATGCAAAATCGGGTTCAAATTTCGCTACTATTATCTCAAGCTTATCCTTCTTGCAATGATAGAAGTATACGGTCCCTTTATGTTCCCGCCTGCTGTCCTCGGGTTTCTTCGGCACATAGAAATACTGTGCAAGGAAAGAGCCATCAGGAAGCCGTACGATTTCGGTCACAGATCTTGATATAACCGCTCCGTCGCGTTTTATCACGCTTTCCTGCATATATGCATCGTTTTTCATGTCAAGCTCGCCTGCAATAGTTTTTTCATCGCCTGCCAGATCTGTAGGATCAAATCCGTCCTCCTCATTGACTGCATGCATGGTATAGGTCAACTTGCTGCCGTTTCTTTCTTTGACTGTATCGTAATCACCGATCTTGCCGGTTTCCCTGTCTTTATCAGCAAGGCTGATAAAGTCAACCATGGTCATATGAACGATATCAAGGTAAATAACCGCTTGATCCATTTCAATGTTCAGCATCAGGTTGAAATCATTCGAATCAAAATTGGAGGCAGCGCTTTCAAAGCGGCCCATAGCTTCATTAAAGGCATCATAAAAGCTATTGAGTTCCTCTCCCGATTCATAGGAGATCTTTGAACCGTCTTTCTTCGATCCTTCATCACCAGATTTTTTCGGTTCGTCTTCATCCCTGGTATCAGCTTTCTTGCTGTCCTTGTTGTCCTTTTTATCCTTGTTATCATCCTTGTCTGATTTGTCCTTGTTGGACGAAGTAACTTTCTTGTCATCATCGGATTTAGTGGACCCGCCCCTGCCGCATGCGGCAAAAGTAGTAAATACAAGGGCAAACACCAAAAGCACGGCAATTAGTTTTTTCAACATACTCATTGATTCTCCTCCCAATCCTCCTGAAACATATTCGAATATTTTAAAGGTTTTATGTGCAGCAAGGAAATATACGCCATGTACCGATGATATTATATGTTTTTCATACCCCTTTTGTAATCACCCCAGGGATGATTTTTGCCGGGTTTCTTGCTCCCGGCTCGCATCACTGCCTTATTCAGTAAATTATTAATGTTATATATTAAAGATATATCAGGCTGACGTCTATACGACATATTATCCTTTTGGATTTCCTTGATAACGGATGAAAGATATAATATAATCTTTTAGGTTTAATGACAAAAAATTTCATATGGGAGACATGTAACATGGAAAAGAGGGAAAGATTTGCCTCACGTTTAGGATTCATCCTTATTTCCGCGGGCTGTTCGATCGGACTGGGAGATGTCTGGCGCTTTCCATACATTACCGGCCAGTACGGCGGCGGAATATTCGTTCTTATTTACCTTGCATTCATCGTTATCCTTGGTTTGCCCATTATGTCGATGGAGCTCGCCGTCGGCCGCGCCAGCCAGAAAAGCATAGCCACCTCGTTCAATGTCCTTGAAAAGAAAGGCACGAAATGGCACTGGATGGGTTACGCCGGGATACTGGGCAATTACATCCTCATGATGTTCTATACTACCGTTGCAGGATGGATGCTGGGATACTTTTTCAAGTTCGCCACAGGCCGTTTTGTCGGGGCAGGCAACGAACAGATAGCAGCTGTTTTTGGCGAACTGATCGGCAATCCCTGGGAGATGACTTTATGGATGGTCCTGACCACCGTTATCTGTTTTGGGATCTGTTCCCTGGGACTCCAGGAAGGTGTCGAGAAAGTAACCAAGATCATGATGGCAATGCTGTTCATCCTGATTCTGACTCTCGCCGTTAAGTCGTTGACCCTTCCGAACGCCGGCGCAGGACTCAAGTTTTACCTGTTGCCCGATTTCGAAAGCGTAAAGAAGCATGGCCTATGGGAAATCATATATGCAGCGATGAGCCAGGCATTTTTCACGTTAAGCTTAGGCATCGGCTCCCTCGCGATATTCGGAAGTTACATTGGTAAAGAACGCAGCCTTCTTGGTGAATCCATCAACATTGCCGTGCTTGACACATTTATTTCGATCATCGCCGGGCTGATCATATTCCCGGCCTGTTTTGCATTCAGCGTTGACCCCGGCGAAGGTCCCGGGCTTGTATTCGTGACCCTTCCCCATATTTTCAACTCCATGGCCGGCGGAAGGATATGGGGATCCCTGTTCTTCATTTTCATGACCTTTGCCGCATATTCTACCGTCATAGCGATATTTGAGAATATAATCTCCTTTGCCATGGACCTTTGGGGATGGAGCAGGAAGAAAGCCGCCATCATCAACACGATCTTTCTTATCGTTCTTTCGATGCCGTGTATTTTGGGATTCAATGTTCTCAGCGGGTTCCAGCCCCTCGGAGCAGGCACCGGCATACTCGATCTTGAAGATTTCATACTCAGTTATAACCTGCTTCCTCTCGGATCGCTGATATACCTGCTGTTCTGCGTTTCCCGCCATGGTTGGGGATTCGACAATTACCTTGAAGAAGTCAACGCCGGAAAGGGCGCTAAAATGCCCCGATGGCTGAGAGGATACCTGACCTGGATACTGCCCCTGATTATACTGTTCGTGCTCGTTCAGGGCTACATCAATTTCTTCGGCTGATAAACCTGAAGGAATCATGGGGACGGTTCCATATATTCTTCCATCATTTGATCAAGCAATGGTTATCATGATTATTATACTTTATTTGGATTTTATATCATATAGTAAAAAATTACGTTTAATTGTCGTTTATTGCATTATTGATGTTTCAAATGACAATTATGTTGGATTAAATATAAAAGAAGCAATTGATATTTTTACTATAAGGAAGTCCAACTGTGAAGGCATTTATAAGGGGGCTATAAGGGGGCAATCAAAATCTGATTCTAAAAAGGGAACCCAAAACAATGACACAGCTTATTTTTCAGATTCCAATAAAAAAGCATCTAAAAAAAAGTTTGGATTATTCAAAAGCATACGTTCAAAACTAATATGTGGCTTTATGGTTACAATAATACCAATTATAATGCTGGGGTTAATTTCCTATAACAACTCTTTTAATTCGATTAAAAATACAGCAACAAAGGCCTCATTTGAAACACTGAAGCAATTGGGAAAGAATATCGAGTTTGAGCTTGGCAAATATGAGGAAATCTCATTTCAATTAATACTTAACGATAGTCTGCAAGAGTATTTAGTCCTTGATTCCGCCAATATTACATTAGACTATATGGAAGTCCAGCAAAAAGTGCAAAGCTTAGTAAAAAATTATATGTTTACAAATCCAAATATTTATAACATTACTTTGCTTTTGAAAGATAATAAAACTATTGATTTTTCAAGTAATTACCTGATTGGTGACGTATATAAAAATATGGTTGACAGTAATCTTATGGCTAAAGCGCGTGAATTCTCAGGAAAAGAAACGTGGATAGGCAACCATGGCGAGATGCGTGAATTATCAGGGAAAGCTTTTTGGGTGGGTATACACGGCGAGCTTGATGAACATCGCTTAGAAAATACCATAGATTATGGTTTATCTTTAGTCAGACAAATAAATGATATATTGTTTAGCGAGGAAAGAGGCTTACTGATAATTGATCTTAAAATTGACCTGATCAAATCACTTCTTGAGGAAATAAACCTTGGAGATAACAGTGAGCTTCATTTGGTAAGCCCTGATAACAGGGACGTTGCCTTCGAAATTTTAGAAGGATCAAGTATGCTGATAGACACAAATGATGTAAATAATAATATAACCGACAAGGAGTTTTTTTCAAGAATAACTGATACTGACGGCACTTTTATTGATAAATATAAAAACCAGGAGTATCTTGTGATACATACCAAAATTGAAACAAAAAATGGAGACACAGGATATACTCTTGTAGGTCTTGTTCCTACAGCAAACTTCAAAGCAGAAGCCAGAAGTATAGGTACAGTAACTATTATCTTTACCTTAATAGCAATCGTCATTGCTTTGGTGATAGGTTTATATCTGTCAATTGGAATATCAAAACCGATCAATCGAATATTGAACCTTTCGAAAAAAGTGGCTTCAGGCGATTTAACAGTAAAGGTGGATGTAATCAGCAAGGATGAGATGGGAGTTCTTTCGGACAGTATCAACTCAATGGTTGAAAGCATGCGCAGGCTTATTTCTAATGCCGCTGAAACAGCAAATACCGTAGAAGTATCCGCATCCACACAGGAACAGCTCAGCGCAATAGAAGAACTTGCTTCCTATGCGAAGCATCTTGATGAAACAGCGAAGAATTTAAGCGATTCTATAAAGAGTTTCAAAATTAACTAATCAACTAATTATTATTCCAAAGAGGCTCATATGAGCCTCTTTTTTGTCTTTCACCATGCGGACGCAGCAAAGGATTTAGCGAATCACTCGCTTATCAGTGGTATCACGTTAATTACCGGCGTCTCATACGGGTGAACCCGTTTTATTGCTTCCACCGCGGCTTTATACAGCTCTTTTTTGCAGGTGAACTCAACCTTGGCTTCTTCCGCCTCGCATATCTTGCCTACTTCACCCATAAAGGGATTGGCCCCTGCAAGGGCTCTCCAGCTGCCCCTGACCCTGGAGACCGCCATGCAATAATCATAATCACCTACCGTAAGGGCTCCGGTCTCGTTAAGCGCATCCCTAAGTTTTGGCACATATTCTTCCGGGATAAAGCATTCTATTTTTACCATAACACCCCTCCCTCGAAGCAGGGGGACGGTTCCTTTGCTTCACAAGGCTGCCGTCCGCCTGTTTAATATTCCTTGACCAAACGTGCGCGCAGGTATCCCCTGTCGGTCTCTATTGCCTCGCAGTAGAAGCCTCTTCCGTAATAGAACCGCATAAGAGCGCCGTGCTTTGAAGCGGTGTGCAGGGTGACTTTCTTTACGCCCTTCTCCTTAAGATGCTTGTCAACAACGCTCATAAGCGACTTGCCGACACCCGTGTTGCGGCTGTCGCTGTCAACGGCAAAGCGGCTTAGGTATGCCTGGTCGCCATGTATATCGAGCCTGACCGTCCCGACGATTTTGTTGTCGATAACAGCTATATACACCGCTTTTGACTCTATCTCCTTCCTGACGTCGTCCATGGTTTCATTAAGGGCGTCAAGGTTGTCAAGCCCTGTTATTTTACTGTATTCTATAAACGCTTTTCTCAGTATCGAAAAAACGGCAGGCGCGTCCTCCATGGTTGCGCGCCTTATAATGAACGAGTATAGCATATCCATACCTCGGGATTAAGATTCCTTAGGTCGCGTAAAGCAGAGGAACCGTCCCCCTGCTTCATTTAACCCATGAGCTTTACGAGCACTGCTTTCTGTGCGTGGAGCCTGTTCTCGGCTTCGTCGAAAACCACCGACTGGGGACCGTCGATGACCTCGGAGGTGACTTCGTAACCCCTGTAGGCCGGCAGGCAATGCATGAATATGGCATCAGGCTTCGCCTTGCTCATAAGTTCGCTGTTTACCTGGTAGGGCATGAAGACTTTCACTCTTTCTTCTTTCTCTGATTCCACGCCCATGCTGATCCAGGTATCGGTATATACTACGTCAGCGTCTTTGACTGCTTCATAGGGATCGTAGCCGATGCTGACCTTCGCGCCGGATTCCTGCGCGGCTTTCATTGCTACATCTATGGACTTGCTGTCGCATTCGTATCCTTTGGGAGTGGCAACAGATATGTCCATCCCAACTTTCGCGCAGCCTATCAGAAGCGAATTGGCCACATTATTTCCGTCGCCCACGTATGTTAGCTTGATTCCTTTGAATTTTCCCTTGTACTCCTTTACCGTCTGGAGATCGGCAAGGATCTGGCAGGGATGCTGGCTGTCAGTCAGCCCGTTGATTATGGGGATGGTGCCGAACGCGGCAAGTTCCTCCACGTCGCTCTGCTTGAATGTCCTTATCATTATTCCATCTATGTATCTTGAAAGAGTTCTCGCTGTATCCGCGACAGTTTCTCCTCTTCCAAGCTGGATATCGTTGGCGCTTAAAAACATGGAGTATCCGCCAAGCTGATACATGGCCACCTCAAAAGATACCCGGGTCCTGGTGGAAGACTTGCTGAATATCATTCCAAGGGATTTGCCCTTAAGCAGATGATTGTGTCTTATGCCGTTCTTGTTCTCGTATTTCAGTTGATCCGCCAGTTTTAACGTTTCGAGGATCTCGTCCGACGACCAGTCGCTTAAGCAAACCAAATGCTTCATTTTACCACCACTTTCAAATAGTATATGTATGATTATACATTATTGCTGTATAAAAATGCAATACTATTTTTTACTTTTCGTATAAAATATCAAACATATCCTTAGTGATGACAAAAATGTCGCTTGGGTCGTCCTCGCTGATTATCAGGTAGTCTCCGGGTTTTCCGTGCATGTATGTGTCCCTGTCCCACTTGGTGAACAGCTTTACTGTTTCCGTCAACTGTTTTGCATAAACATAAGATTCATTTTTCAGTAAGCATTTCCTGGAATACGGACGGAGGTTCACGTTCTGTCCCGTGGCCTTGTTCCGGATATGGGGAAAGTACTGGGTTTCCAGTTCAAACGGTTCATCGAAAGCCTCGTATCCCCTTTCGAACTTCTCCCTCGTTATAGGGCTCACTTCCCCCGTGCAGTCGATTATAAAGTAAAGGTCGTCATCGGAAACCAGGTCGTCCATGTCGCACTTGAGCGATCTTACGATAACAGGCGTGCCTTTCCCAAAGACATCGGTACTTTTTATGTAACCATTAATCAGCAGCTTTTCCCTGTATCTTTCCATCGAGGACATGTCAGGTTCAAACGACTCATAGTCGATGACCCTGAAGCTTCCGAAATATTTGGTCAGCTGGCTCATAAGGTATTCATCGGTATTGATGCCCGGATACTGCCTGTTGAACTCGGTCCTGCTTATAAATCCTCCGGCCTTGTCCTCGTGACCTCCCCCGGAACCCAGTTCCCCGGAGATATATTCCGCAAGCTCGCTTGCCATGACTTCCCTGACACAGCTTCTTACCGAGTACTTGATTCCTGACTGGCTTTCATTGTATACGACGCAGACGTCAATGGAATCGACCTGTATTGCAAGGTCGCTTATAAAACCGAGTATATTGGGGTCACACGGCTGGGTCTTTATAACCGTGTACCTGTATGCTTCGTTGTAGGAGTTCCTCAGAAGGGCAATACCGGCTATCTCAAGATCGGTCATGGTAAGGTTGGAATTCCTGAGCCTTCTTATCAGGATGGGATCGTAGGGCAGCGCCTCCTGCATGTCCCTGTCAGCCGGGTGCTTGGTCTCGGCAAAATTGTTGGTATCGCACATGAGACCGTAATAAAGAGCGGTGGCAACATCCCTGCGTCCTGATACGTCAAAGCCTTCCTCCTCCAGCATCTGCCACACCAGGGTTGAACAGCTGCCCAGGTAATCCCTGATTTCGGTAAGGGGGATATCAAAAATTTCCTGCTTGTGATGATCTATGATCGCCACATGGTCTGCCTCGGCTTTACTGACATTTCCTGCGCCGTACTGGCAGTCCACGGTGATCAGCAGACCGCTGGCCTTTATGTTTTCTTCATAAACAAGCGGAATATTAAGTTCCTTTACAAGAATGGTCAGGTTAGGTTTTGACAACTTAGAACTTCCGCTGTAAACAAGCTTTGTGTTTTTTCCTTTTTCCCTGAAGAAAACGTACAATGCGTATCCTGAGCCAATTGAATCTGCGTCGGGGTTATCGTGGCACTGGATAGTGACATCGCTGTACCCAAGTAGTTCTCTCAGCTTCATACCGCTTTCCCTCTTCACCTGTTGTTGATTTTTTACATATTGATAATTTACTAAAGAATATTACCACAGAGATTAGCTTCTTAAAATCTCCAAACATATAAAATCACCCCAGAAAGCGATCTTTCACGCTTTCTGAGGCGAGTATCCCAGGGTTATTTATAAAGCTGTTACGTTACATCCCTATTTAATAGGATCTCCGTTTCTGTCAAACAGAGGCAAACTCTCGAGATAAATGATATCGTCCCTCTTGGTGGCGTCGCCCTCGGCAAGTATGGCCATTCTTCCGGCGACTATGCCGCCTGATTCCTGGACCAGCTTTTCAACGGCCCTTACCGATTCTCCGGTGCTTATGACATCGTCTACTATCAGCACCCTCTTGCCCTTCATGTATTCGGCATCTTCCCTGTCGATATAAAGGTTCTGGAGTTTCGCTGTGGTTATGGACTTGACGTCAACGCTGACCACGTCTCTCATATACAGCTTGGCCGACTTCCTCGCAAGGAGATACTTGTTCCGTCCGGCCAATTTTGTCATCTCGTATACCAGCGGGATTCCCTTACTCTCGGCTGTGATCATGACATCATGCTCCGGTGCCTTTTTCAGAAGCTCCCTGGCGCACGCGACAGTAAGCTCCACGTCTCCGAACAGTACAAAAGCCGCTATATAAAGATCCTCATTTATAGGACAAAGCGGGAGCGATCTTTTCAAACCTGCAACATTTAGTTCATAATACTCTTTCATAGTCTCCTCCGTTAGCCGCTCGGCTTAATAGAAATCCTTTAAGTCTGCCGCTGATTTGATTTATAATGTCCACCCACTAATTTTATCAAAATTGCAGGTTATGTCAATCACTCCGTGCAACAGCTTATCCATGAACGCTGCGTTGTTTTAGGAATATTCAGGGTTAAGTTACCTGATCTTTTTACTCAGGTCCTCATATTTCTTCAATATCCTCTCCGCTTCCTTTCCCTCGGCAATAACAGGTTTGAAATCGTTAATGTCCTTACGTGAGGAAATGAGCGCGGGTATGATCCTGTAGTCGGTTCCCTCTATTTCTCCGGTCCGCCTGTTATATGTTATTATTTGCTGATATATTATCGTATCCTTGTCGGCCGGGTTCTTTTTGCCCCCGTAGCAGAAATTGCCCAGGCTGTAGACGATGTTCTTCCCTTTGTACGTTTCCATTCCCTGCAGCACGTGGGGATGGTGGCCTATGACCAGGTCGACCCCGTTATCTATGGCAAAACGGGCCATCTTTTTCTGCTGGCTGTTGGGCACATAGCTGTACATATCGCCCCAGTGGTAACTGGCTATTATATAGTGGACGCCCTGTTCCCGAAGCTCTTTGACGTGCCTGACCAGCAGTTCGTTTGACTTTTTTTCGCTGGACCAGCCCTTGTATGCCAGAAAAGCTATCTTTACGCCTTTTATTTCCCTGACAAGGTAGTTTTCCATGTACGCATGATCAATACCGGCGCTGTTTAAGACCTCGACAGTCTGGTCAAAGCCCGCCTGGAGATAATCCATGGTATGGTTGTTTGCAAGGTTGCAGCCGTCAACCCCGCCCCGGACCAGTATTTCGCAGTATGACGGCGGGCCCTTGTACCTGAACTCCTTGTCAGCCTTCTTCTTTGCGTCCGTAAAAACCCCCTCAAGGTTGACGAACGTGTAATCGTCTGCCTCGAATACGCTTTTTACCCCGCTGAAAAAGTACGCCGGGTCTTTCACGTCATTGTATACCTTGTGGAATGTATACCCCTTGTAACTTTCATCACTGCCTATGGTACAGTCGCCGGTAAAGGAAATGACAATTTCTGTTGTTTCGGGCTCAATATTTTCCTCTGCCGCCTGTTCTGTTTCAGGAACCTCCTCTTCAGCCTGCTCTCCAAGCAGTTCAGGCTGTTCTTCCGTCTGAACGGCCTGTTCGTCTTCCTGGACCTGTGATGCGGTTGTTTCAGCCGGCAGAAAATATCCTCCTGTATATAATGTCAGTATGTTAAGAGGTAATGTCGACATCAATATAGCAGCAAGAAATCTTTTCATATAACCCGTCTGCCGTGAATGATCCTACTGCTATATATAGTCTTTTCCCAAGCAAAAAGTACAAAAAAAGGCTCGAAATGCTGAGCCTCTTTCTGATTTCTCCTGAAAATCTTTATGTCTTGTTTCCGATTCGTGTTTACAAGCCTGTATTATCAGATCTTGAACATCTTTATGGATTCATGGAGGTTCTGGGCTGTATCATCAAGGTGCCTTGCGTACGAAGCAAGCTCCTCGATGGCGCTTAGCTGTTCCTCGGTCGATGCGGATACTTCTTCGGTGGAAGCGGCTATTTCCTCGGATACCGCCGTTATGTTATACATGGTTGACAGCGTACTTTCCTTGTATTTCTCCATCTCTTCCACGCTTTTAGCTATTTCACTGACCTTGTCATTAAGCTTTGCCATGGAGGAAGAAATTTTCTTGAATACGGCCAATGTGTTTTCCACGGCTATATTGTGCTGCATGAGTATGCTCTCCGAAGCCTCGGCGCTTTCTGCAACCTGTTCCGTCTGAGCCTGGGTGTCCTTTACTATCGCTGCTATTTCCCTGGTGGCAGACGCCGACTGTTCGGCCAGCTTCCTGATTTCATCCGAAACAACGGCAAAGCCTCTCCCGGCTTCCCCGGCTCTTGCGGCCTCGATGGCTGCGTTCAGCGCAAGCAGGTTGGTCTGCTCGGCAATATTATTAATCACCTTTACAATCTTGTCTATTGATTTTGACTGGACATTGAGAGCCTTCGCCTTAGTGTTAATAGTCCTTGCGATCTCTGTAGTTTCCTTTGCTTTGCTCTCCAGTTCCTCGACTGATTCCAGCCCTTCATTCGTGAGCATGATTGTTTCATTGGAGTAGTTTTCAATAGCCTTGGTATGATCGGCGACAGTATTTATTTTCTGGGCAAGTTCCTTCATCCTGATTGTTCCCTTTTCGGTATCGGACGCCTGGGTGGAAGAGCCTTCGGCTATCTGCTGGACTGTTTTCGCGATCTCGTTGGATACGGTAGCTATCTGGTTGGTGGTATTGGTGACCGTTCTGGCTGATTCAATAACGGTCATGGCCGTGCCCGCCGCATGGGAGATCAATCCCCTCATGCTGTCTATGGTCGAGTTTATGCTTCCTGATACCAGTCCCAGCTCATCTTTTCCGACAGAATCCAGTTTAACTGTCAGGTCCCCGGATGATACCTTTTTCATGACTGCCTGCATCCTGTTGATGGCCTTTGAAATCCCGACTGCGAGCACAAAGCCGATCACAAGGGCGAAAGCTATCGCCACAAGGGTGAAAATAGCCGTTACTGTGAAAATGCTGCCTGACTCTTTCCTGAAATTGGCCGTAGGAACAAGGCCTGTCAGGATAAAATCCGAACCGCTTGCTGAAGCCTTGATCCTGGTATATATTACCATGTACTCCTGGCCTCTGTATTTATCAAAAAACGTTCCTTCACTTTCAGAAGCTGCGGAGTAAAAGTCCATTTCATCAAGGTAGCTTACCGCTTCAGCTTCTTCCATGCGGGTTCTTTCGCCACCCTTCAGCTCGAACGCGATGTCACTTTTATCCGGGCTGATAAAGTGTAATTCGCTGTTTTCCCCAAGATCGATCGTATTAAAAACGGACTCTATCATGCTTTCATTTATATCAACGATCAGCAGCCCTCTTTCTTTTCCCGAAATGGGATCGCTAAGATACCTTACTATTGAGATCCCATAGTCTGCATTCTCAACGGCGCGGGATTCGTCAAGGTCCTTATGCCTGCCAATCCAAAGCGCTTTTCCCTCCAATTCCTTCGCTTTGGCCAGGAGGCTGCCTATCTTGTCAAAGACATCATCGGGATAGGTGTATCCTGCCGTATCAATCGTGTCACCATCTTTTAAAAGCAGAGTGATACAGCTTATCTTGTCACTTCTGAATTTATAGTTCTTTAATGCAGACTGGGCATTACGGAATAAATCCAGTGATGCAGCCCCAGTATTATCAGAACCCGCGTTCATGTACTTCTGGACACTTTCATCCAGCATTATCTGGCTCGATAAGTCCTCAAGGTTTTTCAGTTCCGATTGGACATTCATGCTCATTTGCTTCAGGGTTTCAAAAGATGATTTGGTAACCGATTTTTTCAGGGCATTGTAAGATTTGCTGTATGAAATAACGCCCAACAGAACTATAGGGATTATAATTACCATAAACCCTGCAATAAGCTTTGTACGTATGCTGTTGAAAAACCCGGTCTTATTAAGCTCTTGCCTGGTTTCCTTAATAATATTTAAATTCTGTTGCCTCTTTTTCATCATCTCCATCTGTAGCACCTCTTGAAAGTCGCATAAAATCATTGTTAAATTATTTATCCATTTTATAACACTTTGAAACAAATATGCAAATCAAATTTTTTTAAACCTTTATTACAATATTGCAATATAATCATGCGCACTTTCTTCCAGCGCCCAGTTTCTGCGCACATGAGTATAAAAAACGGAGGTCTTTGCTATGAATGAGCAAAACCTCCGTTTCCTGGACCCATGATCAGATGTATGTAATTTAGGTTTTAAACATCTTAATTGATTCATGGAGGTTTTGAGCTGTCTCATCAAGGTGTCTTGCGTATGAAGCGAGTTCCTCGATGGCGCTGAGCTGTTCCTGGGTCGCCGCAGATACTTCTTCTGTAGAAGCTGCTATTTCCTCGGATACCGCCGATATGTTATACATGGATGACAGTGTGCTTTCCTTATACTTCTCCATCTCTTCCACGCTTTTTGCTATTTCACCAACCTTGTCATTCAGCTCTGACATGGAAGATGATATCTTTTTAAACACTGCCAATGTGTTCTCCACAGCTATATTGTGCTGCCTGAGTATGCTCTCCGAAGCCTCGGCGCTTTCTGCAACCTGTTCCGTCTGAACCTGGGTATCATTTACTATAGCTGCTATTTCCCTGGTCGCAGACGCCGTCTGTTCGGCCAGTTTCCTGATTTCATCAGAAACTACGGTAAACCCTTTCCCCGCTTCCCCGGCCCTTGCGGCCTCGATGGCAGCGTTCAGCGCAAGCAGGTTGGTCTGCTCGGCAATATTGTTTATAACCTTGACTATCTTGCCTATTGATTTTGATTGAACATTTAGATCTTTCGCCTTGGTAATGATTGTCTTTGCGATTTCGGTGGTTTCTTTTGCTTTGCTCTCCAGTTCCTCAACAGATTCCAAACCTTCATTCGTGAGCTTGATCGTTTCAGTGGAGTAGTTTTCAATAGCCTTTGTATGATCGGCGACAGTATTGATTTTCTGTGCAAGATCCTTCATCTTGATTGTTCCCTGCTCGGTATCAGATGCCTGGGCGGAAGAGCCTTCGGCTATCTGCTGGACTGTTTTCGCGATTTCGTTTGATACTATCGCAATCTGGCTCGTGGTGTTGGTAACCGTTCTGGCTGATTCAATAACGGTCATGGCCGTGTTTGCCGCATGGGAAATCAATCCCCTCATACTGTCTATGGTCGAGTTTATGCTTCCAGATACCAGCCCCAGTTCATCTTTCCCAATGACATCCATTTTGACTGTCAAATCACCTGATGATACCTTTTTCATGACTGCCTGCATCCTGTCGATTGCCTTTGAGATCCCGACTGCGAGCACAAAGCCGATAACCAGGGCAAAAGCGATCGCCACCAGGGTAAAAATAGCTGTTACTGTGAAAATGCTTCTTGAGGCTGCCTTGAAATTGGATGTGGGAACGAGACCTGTTAGGATATACCCTGTATCTCCTGACTTGGTACTGATCCTGGTGTAAATGACCATATACTCCTGGCCTTTGTATTGATCAAAAAAAGTTCCTTCATCCTCAGTTATTTTCGAGAAGAAATCCATTTCATCAAGATAACTGCCGGAATCACTGACGCTGATACGGGTGCTGGTTCCTTCTGTCACTTCAAACCCGATGTCCCTTCTGTCAGGGCTGATCAGATGAAGTTCACTGTGATCCCCAAGATTGATTTCCTGCAGGACTGAATCAATAAGGTCTTCCTTGAAGTCAATGATCAAAAGGCCCCTATCGGTACCTGTATATATATCAGTTATCGGTCTTACCAATGACAAACCATAATTTGCCTTACCACTATAAAACTGCTGATCTATTTCATCATGCCAGCCTATCCACAAAGGTTTGTCAGGCCTTTTCCGGACTTGTGCCGCCAGGCTGCTGCCGCTTATTTGATCATAGGCGTCCTGCGGTAAATAGAACATAGAAGTATTTGTCGATTTTCCCTCATTCAGGATCAATGAGATATTGCTGATCATTGTATTTATACTGTTATATTTATTAATGAATGACATTACGTCCTGATATGCCTGCATCATTCTGATTTCATTCTCATGATCAATCAGCAGGTAATATTGAACATCATCATTAAGGATCATCTGCATAGAAATATCCTCGTAGTTGCTGAGTTCCGATTCAATGTTCTTTCTCATTTGTTTCAGGGTTTCAAAAGATGCTGTAGTCACCGAATCTTTTATTGAGTTGAAAGATCTGTTGTAAGAAATAATTCCCAGTAAAATGATCGGTATTATGGTTATCATGAAACCTGCGATGAGTTTTGTCCGAATACTGCTGAATAATCCGGTTCTCTTAACGTCTTGCAGCTGATGCCCAAACTTCTTGTCGCCTGAAATTCGTTGCCTGTTTCCTTTAGTTACCATAATCAGTCCACCTTGTGAAAGAATTATCAACAAATAATTATCCAGTTTTAAGTGGTCTGAAACAATTTATATAATGTTATTTCAGCTTGTTTGTACCGTTCTTTCCGCTTCATTCATCAGTAAGCATTATTGCTTTTCATAAGTAATAAACTAAAAAAATACTCTTTTCTGGATACTCATCCTGAAAGAAAAAGAATAAGCTATTAGAGTATTCTATAACTCAAAAAGGTTTACCCGTATTAATTTTTCCACCTCATCAGGGAGCGCTGAAACCAACTCATCTATGAATTCTTTCGTAAGGCCAAGTTCTTCCTTCACTCTTTCGGCGTAAGTAAATGTACAGCCAGTCCCCACCAGGTTCTCAAAATGCATGGCGCTTATGTAATCGGCCAGGTACATTATCTTTACTTCATTGCGGGGTTCTTTGTTCAATAGCGGGGAATGGTGATACCCCACCACATCGCAGATTTCATCCGGAAATCCCCATTCCCTGCATAACCACATGCCGATATCACTGTGGGTGATACCACCAAGAAGCACTTTTTCGGCTACTATTTGATGGCAGTCTTTCTCAAGATGCATTGTATAGATCTCATCCAGAAGATCCGGCAGGCAAATGTTCAGGACCGTTATGCCAATGTCATGTATCAGCCCGTATGTAAACATTTTTTCCTTGTCGCACAATCCGGTCTTTTCCGAGATCAGGTAGCTTGCGATTGATGTTCCCAGGCAGTGCTTCCAGTATTTTAGATTGTCAAACTTCCGGGACCTTCCCTTCCTGTTAGGCAGCATCAGCCCGGTTATATATGCGATCGCTATCATCCTGGCATTTTTGGCTCCCAAATATAAAACCGCATCCCTTAAGGTAAGGAACCTGCGGTTCAGTTTCGTGCTGTAATTCAAAGCCTGTATAAGTGTCGATTCCAGATTGGGCAGGCTTGAAAGCTTTTCGACTAACTCATCTATATCATATTCGTATGTATCAAGCAACATGTTCAGGGTCTCCCCGAACTCTTTGGGTATAGCGGGCAGGTAACCTGACTGCTGTATCTTCTTTATGGTGGGATGATTGTTCATTCTGATCTCCTTGCTGTTAAAATATCTTTATGATATTTAGTTACCCAATTTTTACATACCCCCACCATTTTTTACTTGTTAATTATTAATCAGAAAAGAAAATGATTTAGCTGTCCGTTTTATTCTTTTCATATTCGGCCGATTTTTCTGCTGCAAACTTATAGGTCTCCTCTATCGGGGTATAAGTGTACGACTGACTTTTAATTCTAATTCTTCTCTTTATATATTCACCCAGAGCAGCATCAGTACAGAACACCCTGCACCCTTTAAGACCCCGTGTCATAAGAGTGCGGTAGGTATTTTTGATTATCAAATCAGCACGTTTCTCCGCCAGTTCAGGATCAGTCTCTGCCAGCTTCTTCAATCCCTTAAGCGACTGATCTGTAGCTGCTCGCTTGCTTGGATCAGTTCGTACATGTTCACCATCATAATACATGTCAGGGCCAATAATGACACCAATGTATTCAAACTCGAGTCCCTGTGATGTATGAATGCATCCGGCTTCATATACGGAATCCGGTTCTATTGCCCAAATACCTTCCTCGAGGTTCCAGCTCATCCTGAAGTTGTGCTCAGGAATAACTATATCGTGATACTCCCTGTTATTTCGTGTTCCAGTAGGCCAATCCCAACAGTAACCGGCAACCACGCGGGCCTTATTATTATAATTGTGCTCAACAACCCATTCCAATATTTCATGGGGAGAATCAACAACATCAAAGTCATAATCAAGATCAAAACGTTTGTTTGCTGTCTCCCGAATCTGCAATACATCTTCAAGCCATGCTATATAACCATCCGAACCATTGCATCTGAACTGTGATTCAAGTTGCTCTTCCAGGATGATCGCACCCAAACGCCAGGCTTGTTTTCTTATCTCTTCACTCTGTCCAATATCTTTTAGACTTATCATCTGGTAATCATCAACAAAGAAAACAGAGCATTTGCTCGCACGTATAATCTCCATAACCTGGTTTTCACCAAGGTTGCCATAGAAACCCGATTTTTCATTCAGGCGATGCGCTTCATCAACTATAGCAACATCAATTGTATTCTCGGGTACATCGTAATAGCTGCTGGAATTCTTGAAGAGATTATCCACCGGATGCATAAGGCGATGGCCTTTAAGTTTTGTTCTATAAACATTTCGTGGAGCCGAATTTTTAGTTATATACTGCGCTACCATTCCCCTGTTTGTCAATTCAACAAGCAGGTTTACTGCCAATACGCTTTTCCCCGTACCAGGTCCTCCCTGGACTATCATAACCCGTTTTTTACCGTCACGTCTTGTCCTTTCCGCCATCGCTATTGCGTTTTCATAAACTACCTTTTGATCATCGATCATTATAAATGCAGGATTGCCCTTAAGCATTGCCAATAGATTGTCCTGCAGCGATTTGGACGGACGAATGCGTCCATTTTCAATATAATACAGGATTTTCTTTTGATCGCCTTTTTTTATGAATTTATTGATAAATTCGCAAAGCTTATATCCATCATGCTGATCAAAGAGCGGGCTTTCCTCCAATAATTTTTTGAAATTAGCTGCCCGTAATGGATCATTTTGTCTTGAAATGTAGTTATGCAGGTAAGCGCAGGGATGCAGGAGAATACTGCCATCTTGTATTGATGTATTGAAATCTCGCAATAAAGCTGTATAGGACCATGCCTGGTAGCTTGGATGAGGACAATCCCTCATACAACCGTTAAGATAAACCTTTACCAGTTCATTGGATTTGGGAGAGGTATAATGCCCCCACTTGTCAAGACAATTTTTTAGCTTTTCTAAGTTAGGTTCTCCTTTCTTTATTTATGTATAATTATAACATTTATGCATTCTGTTGGAGGATGTCAAGGGCGAGCGTAAGCGAGTTCATCTTGGCCCTTGACATCCAATGCGCATACATCCTTTTGCTTTCCGGTCTGTTATGACAGACCGGCTGCCTTCCGGCGAGGACGGGGTTTGGGGCAGAGCCCCAAGGTTTTATACGACTGCCGGAAGCTGCTTACAACCCCCGAAGTAATACTCTGCCGGTGTTTTGTAATCCAACGACTGGTGAGGTCTCCGGTTGTTATAATACTCCACATATTCCCTTGTAATCTGCCGGAGCTGATGTCCTGTTTCGCAATCTTCAAGATAAAGCTTTTCCCATTTGTAGGATCGGAAGAAACGCTCTATCCGTTGGTTAT
>ENA-OWOZ01000361-OWOZ01000361.1-bioreactor-metagenome-genome-assembly--contig:-NODE-361-length-60768-cov-4.564795_pt1 | contig 60768 bp, 52 predicted proteins | sample MGYA00238140_ERZ651804 | MGnify/ENA primary metagenome ERZ651804 (study PRJEB26910, sample SAMN07631232) | bioreactor metagenome | isolation source: Switchgrass digestor | place: USA: Dartmouth...
TTTTAATTTTTTAATTTTTCTATCATTTTTATTTTGTTCCACCTGCTGGAACATCATCACCCATTTTATTTGCTATATTTACCATAGTAAGCATAGCAAATATAAATGTTTGAATAAGCCCAGAGAATAGGTCAAAATACGCGTGTAGTATTGGTGCTATAAATGGTGTTATGAACATTGATATGCTATTTAATGCACTATACACTAGAGACATAATAATAACTCCACTCAAGATGTTTCCAAATAGACGGAAAGATAATGAAATAGGAGTTGCTATCTCTCCTAAAAGGTTAATAGGAAACAATATTGGAACAGGCTCGAAAAAGCCTTTTAAATAGCTGCCAATTCCATTTGCTTTAATTCCAAAGAAATGAATCAATACAGTAGTTATTATTGCCAATGCGAGTGTAACATTATAGTCTGATAGGGGGTGAAAATCCTAGCAGCCCAAATAGATTTGCACAAATTAAGTATAAAGCTATTGTTCCAATAAATGGAGTAAAACCTACTCTGCTTGGTCCCATAGTACTCTTAACTAGGGATTGTACAACTTCCACAAAGATTTCCATAACATTTAATAAACCAGTAGGCTTTTCTTCAATATTTGCCTTCTTTACTTTTCTGTTTACTACAATAGCAAATATTGATAATAAAATAACTATTATCCATGAATTGACTACAGTATCATGAATATATATTTCCTTTCCAGATATGGTAAACGTAATCCCTGGTGCCATGATGCTACCTCCTTTCCTAATTAAAATAATTATGTTTTAAAAAATCAGCTAGTAGATTGTTGTCTCTATGTACTATTGAGTCAAAATCACTTACTAGCTTTCTTTTCTTTTTTAAACCTACCAAATATCATATCATAAAATGAGGTTGAAAGTATAACAATTTTAACCATAAATAGTCCTAATATTGCAGTATATAAGCTAATATAGTCTGCCACAGCAGATACTATTAATACAATTCCATAAATAATATATCTAATCAAATATTGAGACATGATATATGGCATAACCCTATTTTGAGGCATATTAACTGCTTTTTCAAAAGTAATAGCCATAAGTTTGAAATTTAATACATTTATTGAGGTCCCAAAGGCTAAACCATATATATATTCTTTAGGATTTGGAGAAAATATCAAAAATATTCCTGAGAGTATAAGTGCCAGTAGTAGAGCCCTTACTATTATCTTCTGTTGATAGTTTCCATCAAATAATCCCATCATATCACTTCCTCTTACTACCTGACATAGTAATCCTAAAGAGAGTAACAAAGGCCGAAATTACTCCTAAAATGATAAAAATTATAAAAAAAACTACTCCTGTGCCCAATTTCTTATCAATAAAAATGCCTAATAGACCTCCTCCTAAGATAGGAGTTAGCATAGATATACCTATTTGAGAAATGAGAGCTAAATTTTGTAAAATTTTTATATTATTTTTTTGTTTCAATTTTAACACTCCAATCCCATGGAGAATATGTAGAAATATAACTATTTTCGACCAAAAAACTGAAAAAATATGCAGATATATTTAGTATAACAAAATAAAACAAAATATTAATTAGTAAATATTAATTAAATTATCATTATGTTTAATATTTAAAAATTTATTTATTGATAAAAAAGTAACAGAACCCAGTTCCCATCCCGTTATTATTTTACCCTATACTTGATACTATACAATATTTGCATATATTTTTGCAATGGTTTTTAGTGAAAAATCACAGAATATGTTTTTCTTTCTACTAATAACAACATGTTAGTATATTAATTTTGTGAAAAAATAACAGAAGGAAGCAAACCTTCTGTTATTTTGTAAATCTATAACTATATATCCATTACTTTTAAATCCGGTGATATTATTAGTTCTGCATCTGTTGCTGCTATTACATCTTCAACTGTTGCTTCTGGTCCTAACTCTTTAAGAACTAGTCCATCTTTTGTCACTTCTATAACTGCCATTTCTGTGATTATTAAGTCTACCTCTCCTGCTGCTGTAAGAGGCAAAGTACATTCCTTTAAAATTTTAGGATTTCCTTTTGCTGTATGCTCCATTGCAACTATAACTTTCTTTGCTCCAACCACAAGGTCCATAGCACCACCCATTCCTGGTACCATTTTTCCAGGAATCATCCAGTTTGCAAGGTTTCCTTTTTGGTCTACTTGTAGTGCTCCAAGTACTGTAGCATCTACGTGTCCTCCTCTGATTATAGTAAAGGACATTGAACTGTCAAAGAATGCTCCACCTGGTTTTATAGTAACAGGCTGACCTCCAGCATTAACAAGGTCTTTATCTTCTTGTCCTGGTGCTGGTGCTGGTCCTAGTCCTACAAAACCATTTTCTGATTGAAAAGTTACATCCATATCTTCTGGAATATAGTTAGCAACAAGGGTAGGTAAGCCTATTCCTAAGTTTACAACATCCCCATCTTTAAGTTCTTTTGCAACTCTCTTAGCAATAACTTCCCTTATCTTATCTTTATCCATTATTCATCCCCCCTAACTATGTAGTCTACAAAGAGTCCTGGAACCATAACTAAATTAGGATCTAATTCTCCAACTTCTACTAGTTTCTCCGCCTCTACTATTACTGTATCAGCAGCTGTTGCTGCAAATAAATTGAAGTTTCTTGTAGTCTTATTAAAGAATATATTTCCTTTTTTATCTACTGTAGATCCAAATACAAGCGCTACATCAGCTTTTAATGGTTTTTCTAATAGATATTCCTTACCATCAATTTCTATTTTTTGCTTTCCTTCTTCTACTACAGTTCCTATTCCTGTAGGTGTTAGGACTCCTCCTAAACCTGCTCCAGCAGCTCTAATTTGTTCTATTAGGGTTCCTTGTGGTACAAGATTAACTTCTAGTTCGCCTGCATTCATTTGGTTTCCTGTTTCAGGATTTGTTCCTATATGTGATACTATTGCTTTTTTAACTCTTCTATTTACTATTAATTTACCAATACCTATTTCTGGGAATGCTGTATCATTAGCTATAATGGTAAGGTCTTTGACCCCCTTTTCTAAAAGACCATCTATGAGCTTATGAGGATTACCAGTTCCAAGAAATCCTCCTATTATTATAGTCATGCCATCTTTAACGTGCTCTAAAGCCTCGTTCATAGATACGACTTTATTCTTCATATTAGCACCTCCGAGATATTTATTAGTTAGTCTGCCTAGCTGCTAACCAGCTTTAATTAATTTTCAAACTTCCATTATCAGTATTAGAATTTCTCATTTATGTTTTATACTCTAAAGCCCTATCTCTCCACTATTACTGCTGTTCCTTGTCCTCCGCCTATACAAAGTGTTGCAACTCCTGTTTTAGCATCTCTTCTTATCATTTCATAAATTAATGTTATAAGAATTCTAGCACCTGATGCTCCTATTGGATGTCCTAAAGCTATAGCACCACCATTTACATTTACTATTTCTGGATTTAAGCCTAAATCCTTTACAACTGCTACAGCCTGTGCTGCAAATGCTTCATTTGCTTCTACTAAGTCTAAATCTTCTACAGTTATCCCTGCTCTTTCAAGTGCTTTTCTAGTTGCTGGAACAGGGCCATAACCCATTATCTTTGGATCTACTCCAGCTGATGCATATGAACGTATTTTAACTAAAGGTTTCAATCCAAGCTGATCTGCTTTTTCTTTTGACATTACTATTAACATCGCTGCTCCGTCATTGATACCTGAAGCATTTCCTGCTGTTACTGTCCCATCTTTTTTAAATGCTGGTTTAAGCTTAGCTAGTTTTTCAAGTGTGGTACCATGCCTTGGATGTTCATCATCTGCTACTATTATTGGGTCACCTTTCCTTTGTGGTACTTCTACTGGTACTATTTCATCTTTAAATTTACCTTCTTTCTGAGCTTTTTCTGCTCTTAACTGACTCTCTAGAGCAAATTTATCCTGTTCTTCCCTTGATATATTCCATTGTTCAGCAATATTTTCTGCTGTAATTCCCATATGATAATGGTTAAATATATCTGTTAAGCCATCATGTACCATGTAGTCAATTAGTTGGGCATCTCCCATTCTTTGACCCCATCTTGCACTTGGTACTAAGTAAGGAGCATTTGACATACTTTCAGTTCCACCTGCTAATACTACATCCGCATCTCCTAGCATAATGAATTGTGCTGCCATACTTACTGCTCTTAGACCAGAACCACATACTTTGTTTATGGTAATTGCTGGTGTAGTATCTGGTAGTCCTGCTCCTATAGCTACTTGTCTTGCTGGATTTTGTCCTAACCCTGCTGATAACACATTTCCTATAATTACTTCATCAATGTCTTCAGGTTTGATACCTGCTCTTTTAATAGCCTCCTTTGCTGCAATAGTTCCTAAATCTATTGCAGACAATGGTGCTAAAGCACCCCCAAAGCTTCCTATCGGTGTTCTAGCTGCACCAACTATAACTACTTCTCTCATTTTAAAGCCTCCTTAGTTATAACATTTATGATTGTTTAAAATAATTATTTAAACTTATATATGACTCCCATAAATCAAATAAGTAAGTAAATCCCAAGTAAAATAAATTAACTCTTTCTATAGTAATAAAAATCCTAGTGAAATTATTATTCCAGTATATATTAGAACTATTAAACAATATCCCATAATATCTTTTGCACTAAGTCCTGCTAATCCAAGTGCTGGTAATGCCCAGAAAGGTTGAATCATATTAGTCCAAGCATCCCCCCATGCTATTGCTATTGCAGTTTTAGCAGGGTCAACACCTAAAGGTATAGAAGCTGGCATCATAATAGGACCTTGAACAGCCCACTGTCCACCACCTGATGGAACGAATATATTTACTAAGCCTGCACTCAAGAAAGTAAATAGTGGGAACGTTGTCTTAGTAGAAATACTTAAGAATAAGTTTGTGATTTGTGATGCTAAACTTACTCCATCTGCATTAGCTCCAGTCATTAGTCCCATAATACCTGCATAGAATGGGAACTGTAGAATAATTCCTGCAGAACCTTTTGCAGCTTCTTCAATAGCTTTAACATATCTAATAGGTGTCTTGTGGAACAATATTCCTAATCCCAAGAATATTGTGTTTACTATATTTAAATTTAAGTCGAATCCATTTTTAGCAAAATGCATAACTAAATAAACAGCTATAGCAACTACAATCAAATAACTTAAAATTGCATTATTTTCTAGTTTTTCAGCAGGTGTCCTGCTGCTTTTATCTTTAGTCTCAATAACTTCTTCATCTTTTAATAAACTAGGATCAATTTCAACAACTTTATCTGGATCTGGGTGCATTGCTCTATTTATGAATGGCAATGTTAATATAATCAACCATGAAACAATTAAATTAAGTGGAGAAAATATAGTCTTTGATACTGGTATAAGTTCTGTTACTTGACCTAATGTCACAGCTGCTAAATTTGCTGGATCACTTGCTACAGTTAAAGGCACAGAACCAGATATTCCGCCATGCCATACAACGAAACCTGAGTAAGCTGCTGCTATTAATAGCCTGTAGTCAACTCCTCTTACGTTTCTTGCAAGCTCTTTAGCAAGTAGTGCTCCTACTATAAGTCCAAATCCCCAGTTAATCCAACATGCTACTGCTGATACGAAAGAAACTAACATTATTGCTTGTGCTGGGGTCTTTGCAACTCTAGCTATGGTTTTTAGAAGTCTTTTTACTGCAGGAGCATTAGCAAATGCAGTACCAAGAACTAATACTAAAGCCATTTGCATTGTGAAAGATAATAAACTCCAAATTCCATTACCCCAATGAGCAACAAGAGCTGCTACACTTTGTCCTGTAGTAGCCAAGCTTAATACGAAAGTTATTATGGTTAATATTATTGCAAATATAAAAGCATCTGGTAAATACTTCTGCACTAGTGCAACGCTAGCATTTGTCAGTTTTTTAAACAAAAATATCACTCCTATTTCCTATAAAATCTGTTATTTAAGACTTACTTAATTGATAATGAGAGCCAATATACCTTGATGCATAAAACATAACTAGTCTATTTAAGCCACATACATATAATTCCTTAAGAGCAAATATTTTATGCAACAAGTTCATCGAATCCTATATATAAGTAATAGCAATATACATGCCAACATTAATATTCCATCATAACTCCTCAGTAATGGCTTATTTTAGGGATTTTTAGTCGAGATACTTGGTGTTCTTTTCTGATTATCTGCAAATATTGATTATAAAAATGTAGAAATTATTCTACTATGTTTCAGAATATTTTGATTAGTAGGTGCCAAAATGTTGATTTTGAGAGAACAAAAACATAAAAAATGTGTAGCAAAATTTCTACACGAAAACTTATTTGTAGAGATTTTGCTACACCAATTATTATAATCAACGCTTAACAATTGCTAAACTATATGTTATCATCCTTATTTTTTTGATTTTGTTTTATATTAGAATATATTACATATATATTTTGACATTTAATTTTCTGCATAATAAAAGCACTTGCGAAATAAATCTGCCAAAAGAAGATTTATTCACAAGTGCACTCATTGTATCAAGCAATTACTGCAGTTTCGTCATTCCACCTTTTACACATCTTAAAGCTTCATTCATAAATACAACTTTGCCATAAACACATTTTCAAGCTAATATTCTACATCTGACAAAATGACCAACTCTTATCTCTCAACAACAACAGCTACTCCTTGTCCTCCACCTATACAAAGTGTTGCAAGTCCTATTTTAGCGTCTCTTTTTTGCATTTCATAAATTAGAGTTACTAGGATTCTAGCACCTGATGCTCCTATTGGATGTCCTAAAGCTATAGCACCACCATTTACATTTACTATTTCTGGATTTAAGCCTAAATCCTTTACAACTGCTACAGCCTGTGCTGCAAATGCTTCATTTGCTTCTACTAAGTCTAAATCTTCTACAGTTATCCCTGCTCTTTCAAGTGCTTTTCTAGTTGCTGGAACAGGGCCATAACCCATTATCTTTGGATCTACTCCAGCTGATGCATATGAACGTATTTTAACTAAAGGTTTCAATCCAAGCTGATCTGCTTTTTCTTTTGACATTACTATTAACATCGCTGCTCCGTCATTGATACCTGAAGCATTTCCTGCTGTTACTGTCCCATCTTTTTTAAATGCTGGTTTAAGCTTAGCTAGTTTTTCAAGTGTGGTACCATGCCTTGGATGTTCATCATCTGCTACTATTATTGGGTCACCTTTCCTTTGTGGTACTTCTACTGGTACTATTTCATCTTTAAATTTACCTTCTTTCTGAGCTTTTTCTGCTCTTAACTGACTCTCTAGAGCAAATTTATCCTGTTCTTCCCTTGATATATTCCATTGTTCAGCAATATTTTCTGCTGTAATTCCCATATGATAATGGTTAAATATATCTGTTAAGCCATCATGTACCATGTAGTCAATTAGTTGGGCATCTCCCATTCTTTGACCCCATCTTGCACTTGGTACTAAGTAAGGAGCATTTGACATACTTTCAGTTCCACCTGCTAATACTACATCCGCATCTCCTAGCATAATGAATTGTGCTGCCATACTTACTGCTCTTAGACCAGAACCACATACTTTGTTTATGGTAATTGCTGGTGTAGTATCTGGTAGTCCTGCTCCTATAGCTACTTGTCTTGCTGGATTTTGTCCTAACCCTGCTGATAACACATTTCCTATAATTACTTCATCAATGTCTTCAGGTTTGATACCTGCTCTTTTAATAGCCTCCTTTGCTGCAATAGTTCCTAAATCTATTGCAGACAATGGTGCTAAAGCACCCCCAAAGCTTCCTATTGGTGTTCTAGCTGCACCAACTATAACTACTTCTCTCATTTTAAAGCCTCCCTTTTTTGTCGAAATATTTATAAATACATAAAAAGCTCAAAGTAATTACTAAACCCCATCCATCACCTCTTTTTTGAAATGAAATAGGAAAGTCCTACCTTCATATTCTCAAAAAGGACTTACCCCTATGAATTTTAAGCGGATTGCTGAAATATTTGATTTCAAGCAAATCGCTTATATGACAGCACAAAAGCTATCTTCATTTATATAATGCTTCTTTAGAAGCTATTTTTATCTGTAAAGCTTATTTGAATCACCAATTATATCCGTCTTATATCTAAACCATAAGCAGCTATCTTCTTATATAATGCTGTCCTATGGATACCAAGTTTCTTGGCAGCTTCAGTTCTGTTCCCATTAGTTGTTATTAATGCTTCCCTAATAGCTTTTATTTCAGCTTCAGCTACTATATCCTTCAATAAAGTACTTTCCTGTGGAGTTTCTGTTTTGCCTTTTGCCTTCTTTATCATATATTCTGGCAAATTCTCAGGGTATATCATGCTTCCCTTTGCAAGATTTAGAGCTGACTCTATTACATTCCTCAGCTCTCTTACATTACCAGGCCAGTCATAATTTTGAAGGATATCCATAGTCTCATAGGCTATTTCCTTAGGAGCTATGCCAAGCTTATTAGCTAAATCCTTTACCATATATCTAGCAAGCAAAGGTACATCATCTAGCCTTTCTCTTAAAGGAGGTATGTTTAACCTTATGACATTGAGTCTATAATATAAGTCTTGTCTAAACTTTCCCTTAGCTATTGCTTCCTCTAATTCTTCATTTGTTGAAGCAATAACTCTTATATCTAAGCTAATTCTCTCTGTACCACCAATTCTTTCAAATTCTCTTTCCTCTAATACTCTGAGGAGCTTTGCCTGCATCTCTAAAGGCATACTGCCTATTTCATCAAGAAGTACCGTACCTCCATTGGCAATTTCCAGTTTCCCTAGTTTACCTTCTTTTCTAGCCCCAGTAAATGCTCCCTCCTCATATCCAAAAAGCTCTGCCTCTAAAAGCTCTCTAGGTATAGCAGCACAATTTATTCGAACAAAGGAACCATATCTTCTAAGGCTGGCTTTATGAATAGCGTGAGCAAAATATTCCTTTCCAGTACCGCTTTCTCCTTGAATAAGAACAGTAGAGTTGCTTTCTGCTGCTCTTTTAGCTAGTTCTTTAAGATGTTCCATTCTCTTGTTTTGAGTTATTATGTGGTCAAAGGAATAAGTGGCCTCATGCATTTTTCTAATTTCGCCTTTATATTTGTTAAACGTTTTCTCGAAAATCTCTATTTTTTGGATAAGGGGCTTAAGCTCTCTTACATCTTTAAAAACTACACTTCCTATAGCTCCTATTACTTTTCCGTTTTTTATTATCGGAATACGTGTAGCTATCATGTCTTTGCCCTGTATCTTCTGAATCTCATTAATTTCTTTTTTCCCTGTTTTTATTACTATGTGAAGTCTTGTATTATCTATTACTTCATCAACATGCTTCCCTAAAACGTCTTTTTCCTTGATTCCTAGTAATTTTTCATAGTTAAATTTAACTATTCTCCCTTCAGCATCTACTAGTACCATTCCTTGATATTCGTGATCCAGTATGTCCTTCATGACTTCAAGACTTTGCTTAAGCTTTTCCAATTCATTTTTGGCCTCTTGATCCTCTTCAATTTTGTTTAATATTTCCTTATTTTCCACATAATCACCCTCTACTTTTTTATGCTTTAAAAGCCAAATCTATAATATTATTCTGCATTGCTTTTTTCTACATTTAAGCAAAAGGGCGGCCAACGGCCGCCCAGCAAAATTCTTTATTATGTGTCGATTATTAGTTAATTAGTAACTAAATTCCCAATTCCAAATTGTTTCACTATGATCTCTACTATTCTATCTGATGCATTGCCGTCTCCATATGGATTCACAGCATTGGCCATCTTTTTGTATTCTTCTTCATTATTTATCAATAAGTCTATTTGATTATATACATTCTCATATTCTATTCCAATTAGTCTTGCTGTACCCGCTTTTATTCCTTCTGGCCTTTCTGTTTCCTTTCTGATTACCAACACAGGTTTTCCTAGTGTAGGAGCTTCTTCTTGAATTCCTCCTGAATCTGTAACTATTAAATAACACCTAGCCTGTAAATTGGCAAATGGTAAATAGTCAAGGGGATCTATTAAATGTATTCTATCATTCTTACCTAATATCCTATTTGCAATATCTCTGACCTTTGGATTCAAGTGTACAGGAAATACAACTTCAACCTCTCTATTTTTTTCTACTATATCATTTATGGCCTTAAAAATATTCTCCATAGGCTTTCCAATGTTTTCTCGCCTATGGGAAGTCATTAAGATAATCTTCTTATTTTTATAGTCTAATCTATTTAATAAATCATCCTCAAACACATAATCATCAGATACAACCTGTAAAAGTGCATCTATAGCTGTATTGCCAGTGACAAAAATCTTACTCTCATCGTATCCTTCTCTTAAAAGGTTTTCTTTACTTTCCTCTGTAGGGGCAAAGTGGAAATCGGTCAAAACTCCAGTAAGCTTTCTATTTGCTTCCTCAGGATAAGGTGAATACATATTATGACTTCTCAGACCAGCTTCTACGTGTCCAATCTTTACTTTATGATAAAAACCTGCTAAAGCACCTGCAAAAACTGTAGTAGTATCTCCTTGGACAAGAAGTACATCAGGCATAAAGTCTTTGATTACTTCTTCAAGTCCCTCAAGAGCTCTGGAAGTAATTTCTGTAAGAGTTTGACCTGGTTTAAATATATTTAAATCATAGTCAGGTACTATGTTGAATATATTCAATACTTGGTCAAGCATTTGTCTATGCTGAGCTGTTACACATATTTTGCTTTCCATAAAAGGATTTTCCTCAAGTTTTCTAATCACTGGTGCCATTTTAATTGCTTCTGGTCTTGTCCCAAAAACAGTCAAAACCTTAATCTTTTTCATGAAACTATTCTCCTATCCTCTTTTTTCTCTATTCTTCTTCTTAACATCGACAGTTCCAAGAATTCCAAATCTCACAGCTCCTAAAAAAACTAATGAAAGTACTACACCTAATACTACTACTCCATATTCAGGCTTCATTCCTGCCATAAGTACTGCAGAGGTACCAAATATAGCACTTACTACATAAAGTACTAAAACTGCTTGCTTTTGACTAAGTCCTTTAGCTAAAAGTCTATGATGAACATGACCTTTATCTGCTTCAGATATAGGTCTTTTATTGATAATTCTTCTAACTATAGCAAAAGAAGTATCAAATATTGGAAGTCCCAAAGCTAATATAGGCACTACTATAGTTATAGTTGCTACACTCTTCATTACACCCTCTATAGCTACTACAGAAAGCATATATCCTAGAAATAAAGCTCCTGTATCTCCCATAAATATTTTAGCTGGATTAAAATTGTGAGGAAGAAACCCAAAGGCAGAGCCAGCTATTATAGCACACATTACCATAACCATACTAGTGTCTATATAATCAACCTTCGCTGCCACAAAAAATAATGATACTGCTGCAATGGCTCCTACTCCTGCTGAAAGTCCGTCAAGTCCATCTATAAGGTTTAAAGTATTAGTGATACCTACTACCCAGAAAATAGTTACTGGGATAGAAAGGATTCCTAAGTTGATAATTCCATTTTTAACAAAAGGATTACCAAGAAACTCTATCTTTACATCTCCTAAAATAAGAACTATTGATGCCAATATTTGAAAAAGTAACTTCATCTTTGCAGACATAGGTTTTATATCGTCTATTATCCCTGATATGACTATAATAGTACCACCTATCATAATTGAAATTATGGTTTTATCTAAATCTAAAAATATAAACATAGATATCATTGTAGCTAAATAAATAGCAAGGCCACCTAATCTAGGAATAGGTACCTTATGCACTCTTCTTTCATCTTTAGGCACATCAATTGCTCCTATTTTCATAGCAGTATATTTTGCCAATGGCGTTAGTAAATAAGATAATATTATAGGTATTAAAAAGACTATATAATAACTAGTCATTTATTTCACTCCTCTTTTTCTTGAGTCAGCCCAAATCAATATTAGCATGTCTCTTAACTTTGATTGTACTCCAATTAGACAATTTAGTCAATCTAAAGAGCAGTACAAGCAATATATGTAAATAAGTTTAAGCCTGTATTTCAGCTATTTTTAATCCTTTGTTACAAGTTTATTACACTTTTATTTAAATCTGACTAGTTCAACTCCGGCTTCATTAAGCATATCTGTAGACAATTCATCTGGATAATCTCCACTGAATACTACTCTTATTATGCCTGAATTTATTATCATTTTTGCACATAGTACGCATGGCTGGTTTGTTACATACATAGTGCCGCCCTTTATACTAATCCCTGAATTAGCAGCTTGTACTATTGCATTTTGCTCTGCATGTAATCCTCTACAAAGCTCATGCCTCTGTCCTGAAGGCACTCCTAGCTTATCCCTTAAGCAGCCAATTTCTGTACAATGTCTTAAACCAGTAGGTGCTCCATTATATCCTGTTGTAAGTATTCTTTTATCTAATACAATAAGCGCACCTACCTGTCTTCTGACACAGGTTGACCTCTTTTTCACTACATTTACGATTTCCATAAAGTATTCATCCCATGATGGTCTCATATATTTTCCCCCTTTATCAGATTGCACATAAAATAAACACTTATACTTTAATCAGACAATAATTCTACATAAACTTCATAAATACTCTTCTCTTTTGACGTAAAAAACAAAGATGGGTTCCTCCCATCTCTATTTTGTTCCAAATAATCTATCTCCTGCATCACCTAGTCCTGGAAGAATGTATGCATGGTCATTTAATTTTTCATCTACTTCTGCAGCGTATATATCTACATCTGGGTGCATATCGTGTACAGCCTTTATCCCTTCAGGGGCTGCTATTAGACACATCAACTTAATGTTCGTAACTCCTCTTTCCTTTAAGAATGTGATAGCTGCCTTCGCAGAACCACCTGTGGCAAGCATTGGATCTAATAATATAAGCTCTCTCTCTGCAGCATCATATGGAAGCTTGCAGTAGTATTCTACAGGCTTTAAGGTTTCAGGATCTCTATAAAGTCCAATATGCCCTACCTTTGCAGCTGGAAGTAAGTTTAGCAATCCTTCTACCATTCCAAGACCTGCTCTTAATATAGGCACTATCCCAAGCTTTTTACCGGAAATCACCTGTGATTTAGTCTTCATAAGGGGTGTCTCTATTTCTATCTCCTCAAGTGGTAAATCTCTAGTAACCTCATAAGCCATTAGCATAGAAACTTCTTTTACTAACTCTCTAAACTCCTTAGGGCCAGTGTTTTTATCCCTTATAAATGTTAATTTGTGCTTTATCAATGGATGATCCATAACTATTACTCTTCTCATAACATCTCTCCTTTCCAATTAAAAGCTCTCTTTATTCAGTCTGTATTATATCATATACTTGTTTTCAATGTCTCTAATTTTATTAACTCTTCTTTCATGCTTCCCACCCAAAAATTCTGCTTTTAACCAAGTATTTACAATCTCAAGAGCTAAGTCCTTACCTATCACTCTAGCACCTAAAGCCAATACATTTGCGTTGTTATGCTCGATTGACATCCTTGCAGAATAACAATCACTGCATAATGCACATCTAATTCCTGGAACTTTATTGGCAGATATTGATATACCTATTCCAGTACCACAGCAAATAATCCCCTTATCACATTCTCCACTTTTTACTGCCTCTGCCACCTTTTCCCCAAACTCTGGATAATCTACAGATTCTGTAGAATTTGTTCCAAAATCTATATATTCTATATTTTCCTTTTCGAGAAATTCTTTTATATATTCCTTAAGCTCATACCCTGCGTGGTCACAGCCTAATCCGATTTTCATCACTCTCTCCTCCTTTTGATTTAAATTTATTTTTTCTACCTAATTTTATATAAAAATTTATGTCATTCTTTTAAAAATTCTAGAATCGTAAAAATAAAACGATCTGGTCTCATTTTTAATTTCCATAATGCTGAATCTTATAAAGACATTTTAAGTATATGATAAACTATATAAGCTTCTCTATAATGTTCATAAGCGCATCCTTTATTTCTATGGAGCATCTTTCATATTCTTCCACCGGTGCTCCAAATGGATCCATTATATCCTTGTGTTTTCCTTTATCTTCATAAGCATACTCCGTCAATGTAAATGTCTTATCTGCCGCATCCTTATTCATTGATATTATTGCTCTTTTATGATTGTTAGTCATTGCAAGTATTAAATCTGCTTTATCTATAATGTCCTTTGTAAGCTGTCTAGCTCTATGATTAGATATGTCAATAGATTGCCTTTTCATAGCTTCTATGGCCTGAGGCGATGCTGGTCCCCCAGATACTGCAAATACTCCTGCAGATTCTACTTTTATTTTATCCTGTAAGCCTTTTTTAATTATCAGGTCTTTAAGTAATCCTTCAGCCATACTGCTTCTACAAGTATTGCCAGTACATACGAATAGAACTGTCTTCAATATAATACCTCCTTTGCAGGCTATACTATTTTACCACCTGCTGCCTTTCTCATTCTATTCATAATTGCTTTTCCTATACCCTTTTCCTCTACAGCTTCAGCTATTATGATATCTACTTTCATTTCATCAAATTTTCTCAATGTGTAAAATAAATTAGCTGCTATAGTCTCTGGATAATCCCTGTCTCCAACAACAAGTATGCTGCCACTTTTATATGTATCATGTGTTTGTTTAGTTGCCATTATGCCTACATTTAGTCCTTGTGCTTCATATTCTCTCAAAAGTCCCTTAGCTTTATTAGTAATTTCTTCTATATTTCCCTGTACTATCACCATTTTTGCATCTGGCGAATAATGCTTGTATTTTTGCCCAGGGGATTTAGGAATTATATTACTATTATCCATTTCTATTGCCTTATCATATTCAACTCTTGGAAGTACAGTAAGTAAATCTTCAATAGTTACTCCACCTGGTCTAAGTATAGTAGGTACATCTCCAGAAATGTCTAAAACAGTAGATTCTAAACCTACTCCAGTATTTCCCCCATCTATTATCATATCTATTTTTCCAGATAAATCATGTATTACGTGTAATGCATTCGTAGGGCTTGGTTTCCCCGAAGTATTAGCACTAGGAGCTGCTATAGGTAGTCCTGATTGCTTAATTAGCTCTAATGCTATACTATGACTTGGCATTCTTATGGCTACTGTAGGTAGTCCACCTGTTATTCTATCGGGAATTTTATCAGTTCGGTTGAATATGAGAGTTAAAGGACCTGGCCAAAACTTTTCCATAAGTATGTGTGCTTGTTCTGGAATGCTTTTTACTAGCTCTTGAAGCTGAGAAATGCTACCTATATGTACGATCAGTGGATTATCTTGAGGTCTTCCTTTGGCTAAAAATATTTTTTCTATGGCTTTTTCCTCTAATGCATTTGCACCTAAGCCATATACTGTTTCTGTAGGAAATGCAACTACTCCGCCTTTTTTAATTATTTCGGCTGCTTCTTTAATCTTATCTGATTCTGGATGAATTGGGTCTATTTTAAGTATTTTTGTATTAATATAACTCATAACTATCCCTTCTTTACTTGTCTTTAGCTTTGAAAATATATTGTTTCCTTTTAATATATCTATAATTCTATTATCTACTTTCTCAAAATATATATTATATTAGCTTTATAAATAATTCAATATAATATTACAGATTGAGGTGTTTTTATTGACTCAAACATTTATTATAACTTTTATAGGAGCTTTAGTAGGTATCATTGGCACTGGTTTAGGCGGCCTAATATCTTTATTTATTGTTAAACCAAGCTCAAGATTTTTAGGAATTCTTTTAGGCATTACAAGTGGTCTTATGCTAAGTGTAGTAACCTTTGATTTACTTCCAGAAGCTTATGAAATAGCAGGATTAGGCACTGAGATGCTCGGAATATTCCTTGGTGTTGGAACTGTAGTATTTATCGAAGGGCTTTACCCAAATAATAAGCAAGGCAATGCTTCACAGTATTCTAAAGAGCATTTTTTAAGAACAGGAGCACTTTTAGGAATAGCTATAGCCATTCATAACCTGCCAGAAGGATTAGCCATTGGCTCAGGATATATGTTTGCTTCAAAGATGGGTATTACAATGGCCATAATAATTGCACTTCATGACTTCCCTGAAGGCTTAGCTATGGCTGCTCCTTTAAGATTAAGTGGCTCTTCTGCTCTTAAAGTGATTCTTCTTACAATTTTAGCAGGTATACCAACTGGAATAGGTGCATTTATTGGAGCATTTTTAGGAGGAATATCCGACTTTTTTATTGGATTATGCCTAGCCTTTGCTGGAGGAACTATGCTTTATATAACCTGTGGAGAAATGATTCCTGATGCTAAGTCACTGCATAGAGGCAGAGCTTCTGGTATAGGAATAGTCATCGGATTTATTATTGGAATTATAGTGTCAATGAACTTATAAGAAAAGTTTCATAAATCAATATAGCTTTTCTTTCCCTCTGCATAAATGACCTACAGAAAATCAAATATTTATAATCTACTTAAAACCAATTAACAGAAGGCTATTTTAAAGAATATAAATAAGGTACTTCTATTTATAATAAAAAAGCTTAAAAAATCAGCGTGTAAATTTTATTTTCTGAAAACTAATATACAAAAATAGTCAGACATTCAAAACTACTGAAAAAGCTCAATATACAAAAGAGAGCTTTTTCAGTAGCCTCGACTATGCCTGACTATTATTCTACCTGCTGAAGCCTTTCTGCTTGATCAGTTGTTATTAATGCATCTAGCATTTCATCTATTTCTCCATCCAAAAATGCTTCTAACTTATATACTGTCATATTTATTCTGTGGTCTGTTATTCTTCCCTGTGGTAAATTGTATGTTCTTATCTTAGCACTTCTGTCTCCAGTACCCACTTGGCTCCTTCTAGCTTCTGCTATTTCTGCATTTTTTTCTTGCATCATCTTCTCATAAAGCCTAGCCTTTAATATTTTAAAAGCCTTTTCTTTATTTTTTAACTGGGATTTTTCATCCTGACATGCTACTACCATTCCAGTTGGAATATGAGTAAGTCTAACTGCTGAGTCTGTAGTATTTACGCTTTGTCCTCCATTACCTGAAGAACGATACACATCTACACGTACATCTGCAGGATTGATTTCAATATCTATGTCGTCTACCTCAGGTAGCACTGCTACTGTAGCTGTTGAAGTGTGAATTCTCCCGCTTGACTCAGTGGCAGGAACTCTCTGAACTCTGTGAACTCCACTCTCGTATTTAAGCTTGCTGTATGCTCCCTTACCTTTTATCATGAATATGACTTCCTTGAACCCGCCAACACCCTGCTCATTAGAGCTCATCATCTCAACCTTCCAATGTTGTCTTTCAGCAAATCTTGTATACATTCTAAACAAATCTCCTGCAAAAATCCCCGCTTCATCTCCTCCAGCTCCTGCACGAATCTCCATAATAACGTTTTTGTCATCGTTTGGATCCTTTGGAATTAGAAGTGCTCTCAATTCTTGAGTTAGTTTTTCACTTTTTTCAGTAAGCTCTTCAACTTCAAGCTTTACAAGTTCTCTAAATTCATCATCTAGTTTATCTTTAAGCATTTCCTTAGATTCTTCTAATTGCTTAACTGTCTCATTATATTCTCTATATTTTAAAACTATAGGTTCTATATCAGCATGTTCCTTTACGTACTTCTGCCATTCTGGAATATTGTTAATTATTTCTGGATCGCTTATCTTTTTACTTAACTCTTCGTATCTCTCTTCTATAAACTTCAATTTTTCCAACACGATTCTCACCTCACTACTACAAAATTGTCCAGTTTAATATTATATCATATTCTTATATATAAGGCTATAATTTTTATGCTCTTTAAAATTATTAGTTATAATCATACAGTTTCAATTATTAATTTTTAGCTGTCTTTTAAAAAGCCTACTACTACTCTGTCATGACCTGCAAGATCCTTTAAACAAAGGATACGGTTCTTATTGCTTCTAGAAAAATAAGGCACTTGATTTTGAGCATCCTCTAATAACTTCTTTACAGCCTGCCCTTGATCATATCCTATTTCCACAGCTAAAATACCATCTTCTGATAGATATTTATGGCACTCTCTTGCTATTCTTCTATAAAAGTCTAAACCATCTTCTCCACCATCTAGTGCAAGCCTCGGCTCGTACTCTGCCACTTCCTTTTGAAGCTCTGATATATCCTTTGTCGGAATATATGGCGGATTAGATACAATTATGTCTATAGAATGACAAAGCCCTAACTTATCAAGTGGTTCAAACAAATCCCCCTTAAGAAAAGTTACCTTTGATTCTAGGCCTAATCTTTTTGCATTTTCGGCAGCTACTTGAAGAGCAATTTCACTAATATCTACTGAATATACATGAACATTTTTTAAATAATAGGCTAAGCTCAGAGCAATAGCTCCACTCCCTGTACCTATATCTACCATTTTTATAATGTCCTTATTCTTAAAATACTTGCTTTTTATAAGGTCAATTATATATTCTACTAAAATTTCTGTATCAGGTCTTGGAATCAAAACTCCTTCCTTTACATAAAAATCTAGTCCCATAAATTCTTGCTTTCCTAGAATATATTGAATAGGATATCCACTTTTTCTTTTTTCGATAAGCTTTAAAAACTTATCCACTGAATAACTATCAATTACTTCATCCTTATGTGTATAAGTGTAGATTTTGTCAACATTAATCACATGGCAAAATAGTAATCTAGACTCAAGAAGGGGATTATTATATTCCCCTTCTCCCAAAATATCCTTACCTATATTAATTAACTCACCAATTGTATATGCCTCTACCAACGGTCGGCCTCCTTGTCTTCAACTAATACTCCTTTTAATGCTTCTATAGCAACTTCTATCTGTGAGCTATCTGGCTCTCTTACAGTAGCTATTTTTTGAATAAACAGTCCTGGGTAAGATAACAAATATGCAACCTTGCTATCACTTCTTCCGATTATTCTATTTATTTCATATGATATTCCTGCTATTACTGGAAGCATAGCAATTCTAATTAGAAACCTCATTAATGGATTAGGCCATCCAAAGAAAGAGAATACTAATATACTTATTATCATTACCATAAACAAAAAGCTAGTTCCACATCTAGGATGTAGAATAGGATATTTTTTTACATTTTCTACAGTAAGCTCTTCCTCATGCTCATAGCAGTGAATAGTCTTATGTTCTGCTCCATGATATTGAAACACTCTTTGAATATCCTTCATCTTTGAAATAGCTACTACATATGCAAGAAACATTATTATTCTTATAAGACCTTCAATTAGATTTAAAATTATTGGAACTTCTATTGTTCTTTTTATAAGATTTGTTATTAGTGTTGGTCCCAGCATAAATACACCTATTGCAATTACCATAGAGATAAATACTGCAATATACATTGCTATTTTTTCTGCATTATCTTTAAAAAGCTTATCGAAAAGCCTATCTATTTTCCCTGGCTCTGTTACTTCCTCTTCTTCATAGAATTGAGCTGAATACATTAGAGAATCTACACCTATGACCATTGCTTCTATAAGACCTACTACTCCTCTTATAAATGGCCATTTTAAAAATTTATATTTAGTAGATGGTGATTTTATAGGTTCTTTCTTTAACTCTATCTGATTGTCAGGCTTCCTTACAGCAATAGCTATATCTTTAGGCCCTTTCATCATTACTCCTTCAATTAACGCTTGACCACCAATAGTTGTGCAGTGCTTTGGTTTTCTTTCTATATCTCTTATTTTTGGCAAATAAACCACTCCTAAATTTAATCTATACTTTATTATTATAGCACACTATGTGCCTATTTAGCACACTATGTATTTCTTTAAGAAAATATTGCCTTAACAATGGAAAAAAACTCATCCTTACTTAAAAGTAGAAAATTATTTTTTTAAATAAAAAAAACTCTGAGATATTTTGTTAGCTTTCCTAATTTATAAGCAGTAAATAAGAAAAGCCAGAGGCTGTCCTCTGACTTAGCAATTCCATTTAATATTTAGTGAATTAAAGATTTTATTTTCGCTATATCATTAACCCTTCTATCATATTAGCTTTGTTAGCCCGCGTTAAATGCTCTAATGCTTTAAGGATTTGAGTATGTTCATCCAATTTTGCACTATGTTCATCAAACTTTGCCATAATAGTTTTTAGTTTCTCATCTAATTTTTATCTAATATTCTGTCTAGCTTTTCCTCTAACTTTTCATCTAATATTTTATCTAGTTTTTCTTCTAACTTTCCTATCCAATACCTCTTCTAGCATATCACCTAATAGCTTTATTGTCTCTTTATCAATAAATTCACTACTCTTTTTACTAAACTCATCTTTCTGCAATCAATATATGTTAAACATTATTATACATTAATTTATGGTAAAAAATTAATTTTCAAATATAACCTTTTTATTTAAAACAATTCATATTTATTTAAAACAATTTATATTAGTATCATTTATATAAAACTATGTCGCAGAAAAAACTTGATGAACTGTTTAGTTTCTCTTAAATTTTATCACTACAATAGTCATCAATATTATAAACAAGATACTACTAATAATAAATATTGTCAAACCATATTCTGTCATAAAATCAATGAATTCATTAAAAGTAAAGTTTCTGATATCTCGCCCATCTGTGTTTTCTAGTATTTCATCATTTTTATTTGTGCTGCTATTGTCTATTTCGCTATGCTCTAAATTATCTTCTTCAGCTCCCAAATCATTGTTACTTACATATTCAATGCTGCCAATAATATTACCATCTTCTAAAACTTTCGTACCCCAGTCTGCTGATAATTGATTTATTAAATTAATTATATTTACTCTATCCTCACCTTCAGAAATAATTGGCTTCCCTTGCTTTATCCTTGCAGGAATTATTTTAGTATTTATTATTCCGTTTTTGTTTATTTCCATATTAAATATCATACTTTGAGTAGTTCTCTCGCCTTTTGCTCCAAATACAAAGTTTCCTAGACTATAAATTATAGGCCTATTTTTATAAAATTCAATTCCTTGAAGTACGTGAGGATGGTGTCCCATTATACAATCAGCACCATTATCAATTAGTTCTCTAGCTATTAAAATATCGTTATCTCTAGGATAATCTGCCAATTCTGTTCCCCAATGAAGAGACACTATTAAAAAATCTGCTTTTTCTTTTGCCTGTTTTACTGCTTCAATTACATTTTTTGAGTTGCTGTCATAACCATTTACAATTCCTGCTCTATTTTCTGCAGCATACCAATCCACATGAGGCGTCACCCTAGAAAAGCCAATAAATCCAACTTTTATTCCATTTATATCCCATATTACGGGCTTTAGGGCCTCATTTATATTTCTGCCTCCACCCGTATACTTAATATTGTACTTTTCTAAATTATCTAAAGTCTCAATGAAGCATTCTCTTCCATAGTCAAGAGAATGATTGTTTCCTAATGAAACTCCTTTGACTCCTGCCCTCACTAAGCCTTCTAGTGCATCTGGCTTTGCTCTATATGTGTATTGCTTATCTTGAGGTTCTCCAATAGTGCCTACTGCACATTCTAAATTAACTAATGTCAAATGTGATTTTTGAAAAACTTCCTTCACACTTTCCCAAGGATAATCTACTCCATATTTTTCTATATATCCTCCCACATGATCAGCTAATAGAGTATCTCCTGCTAAGGAAATAATTACACTATTCTCTAATGCATAGGAAAATGTAAAAAAAGTTGATATCAATAGAAAAAATATTATAAAAACTGCTTTCTTTTTGCTGTTAATAACCACTGGCACTTCCCCTTTAATTTTTTAATATCAGCAATCATTATATAATATTATCGATAATAAAAAATAATTATTTTATTTTTCTGCGGCTTCTATCTCTATCAAAATCTAAAACATAGTATTTTAAGAGCCTAGGGGATAGGCTATTTATTATTTTGCCTGCTTCATTTTTTCTCTTAAATAACATTCTCCACAAAGTGATTCGTACTCAACGTTGTTTTCACGATCTATAGCTACTTGCTCGCCTTCAAAGACAAATTTTCCATTGACTTTTCTGCCATTTAGTATCGCTTTTTTTCCACATGAACAGATAGTCTTTAATTCTTCTATACTGTGAGCTAAAAGTAATAGTCTTTCACTGCCTTCAAAGCCTTCCATTTGAAAATCAGTTCTAAGGCCATAGCAAATAACTGGAATATCCATTCTCACTGCTATTTCAAATAATTCGTCTATTTGATGCCTTGAAAAAAATTGTGCTTCATCAACTAATATGCAATCTATTTTAAATTTTTCTTCATTCCACTTTTTTACTTCTTCATAAACATTTCTATCTCTCTCTAACAATAAGTCCACTTCTCTTGCTATGCCTAATCTAGATACTACTTTGTTTCCACCTTTAGTATCTATTAAAGGCTTTATTATAATAACTTTCATGCCTCTTTCTTCATAGTTATATGCTACCTGCATTAAGTTAGTTGATTTACCACAATTCATTGCTCCATATCTAAAATACAGCTTAGCCAATCACCACACCCCCAATAAAATACGCTAACATATAAAATAGTTTTGATTCTTACTACACTAATTAAAATCAATATGTAAAAAAAATCAAAATCCTGTACAATAATAAAGGTTAGAAGCCAATGGCATCTAACCTATGAGACAGACCTAAGCAGTCTATTCAATACCGTATTTTTTCTTGAATTTATCAACACGTCCGCCTTTATCAACATATTTTTGTTTTCCTGTGAAGTATGGATGACATTCTGAACAAATTTCTACTCTTAACTCATCCTTAACTGAGCCTGTTTCAAAAGTATTTCCACACGCACATGTTACAGTAACCTTTTTATAATTTGGATGGATTCCTGGTTTCATTCATTTCACCTCTTTTCAAATCTCTTACTTAACTGTATATTAATTTTAATCAGTTTTCAACTAGTATAGTATAGCATATATTTACAAGTATTTCAACAAAATAATATTTACTATTACTTAGCAATTGTCAACCTTGTTTTTAGCTAATTTTCTATTCCCATATTTTATTTCTAATAGTATTTATAAATTCTTCATTATTTTTTGTAAGCATAAGTTGATTTATTAATGTTTCTGTGACCTCAGATACTGGAGCATTACTTAGGGCTTTTCTTATTCCCCATATTGTTTCAAGTTCTTTTTGATTCATAAGTAAGTCTTCTCTTCTTGTACCTGATTTATTTATGTCTATTGCAGGGAATATTCTCTTTTCTGAAAGCCTTCTATCTAAGTGAATTTCCATATTTCCAGTTCCCTTAAATTCTTCAAATATTACATCATCCATCCTACTACCTGTCTCTACAAGAGCTGTAGCAAGTATTGTAAGACTTCCTCCCTCTTCTATATTTCTAGCTGCTCCAAAGAATCTTTTAGGTTTATGTAATGCTCCTGGATCTAAACCTCCAGATAATGTCCTTCCTGTAGGTGGTATTGTAAGGTTATAAGCCCTTGCAAGTCTTGTGATACTGTCTAAAAGTATTACAACGTCTTTACCATGTTCTACTAGCCTTTTTGCTCTTTCTAATACAATCTCTGCTACCTTTACATGATTTCCAGGTAATTCATCAAATGTAGAATATACTACATCACCCTTTACAGACCTCTTCATATCTGTAACTTCTTCTGGTCTCTCATCTATTAGCAATATTATTATTTCAATTTCGGGATGATTTTGTGCAATTCCATTAGCAATTTTTTTAAGAAAAGTAGTCTTACCTGCTTTAGGAGGTGCCACTATCATTCCTCTCTGTCCTTTTCCTATAGGTGCTATTAAATCTAATAGTCTTGTAGATAGTTCACTATGAGTTGTTTCCAATTTAATTCTCTCGTTGGGGAAAATGGGAGTTAACGTCTCAAAGTCTGGTCTTGTTGTTGCAGTCTCAGGATCTTCTCCATTTACTGATTTCACATATAATAAGGCTCTATATTTTTCTCCTGATTTAGGCGGCCTTGTAATACCACATATCTTGTCTCCAGTTCCTAAATTAAATCTTCTTATTTGAGAAGGCGACACATATATATCATCGTCCCCAGTTAAATAGTTTGCTGATCTTAAAAAACCATAACCGTCTTGATGAAGCTCTAATATTCCCTCTGCTTCTGAGGACTCCATACTCTGTATACTAATATGACTTTTCTCTTGAGGCCTTTTGGCAATAGTCTCAGTTAAAGTGAATCCATTGCACGTTTCTATACTTGCTGGTGTCAAGACTTGAGGCTCTTCCTTATCAGAATTCTGTAAAATAAGGTCTATGAGTTCACTTTTTTTATATTTTGTAACACTTTTTATGCCCAGATTTTTAGCTATCTGGCGAAGTTCTTCTAGTTTCTTTTGTTGTAAATCATCGGGATTCAAAAACTACACCTCCAAAAAATATTAAATACATCATCAACTATCTGCCTACTGTCATAAATAATATATGGGAAATATATAAAGGTTTATAATGACAATAATATAAGCACTGGGAAAATGGAGAGGAATGAATTGATTAAATTAATAATACCACTATATTGAATTATAGTCAACATTTAGACAAAGTAAACAGTAAAGCTATATTAGGGCCACTGAAAAAACTCTTAATTTATTATGTAATAAAAATAAATGAGTTCTTAAAATACTCTGTTATATTTTAAATAGGCTTTTCAGTGACCTTTAATATAGCACACTAGATTCATAAATAATACTAATACTATTGTAGAAGAAAGCTTTTCAGCTTCATGTAATTTCCAAAAAAGCTTTCTTTATTTTGCATATTCAGGTTTTTTATCTAATTTATGAATAGTCTCAATAAATCTTATTGTACCAGTTTCTGCTCTTGCTACCATTGAATGAGTTTTAGCTATATTGTTTTGATGGTAAACTACACCTCTTAATAACTCACCATCTGAAATGCCAGTAGCAGCAAAAAATACTTCTTCTCCCTTTACTAAGTCGTCCATCGTAAGTATTCTACTTATATCTCCTATACCCATATTTATACATCTTTGTCTTTCTTCATCATTCGTAGGATGAAGTCTTCCTTGGATTTCTCCTCCCATACATTTTAATGCTGCTGCCGCAATGACTCCCTCTGGTGCCCCACCTATTCCCATAAGAATATCTACACCAGAATGTTCAAAACAGGTAGCCATAGCTGCTGCCACATCTCCATCTGAAAAAAGTTTAATTCTAGCGCCTGCTTTTCTCACTTTATTTATAAGCTCAGTATGCCTTGGTCTATCTAATATAGTAACAGTCAAGTCAGATATGTCCTTGTTTAAAGCATTGGCTACCGCCTTTAAGTTCTCTTCTACAGGTGCGTCTAAGTGAATTGTACCTGCAGCCTTTGGTCCTACTGCTATTTTTTCCATATACATATCAGGTGCATGAAGTAAGCATCCTCTTGGTGCCATAGCCACTACTGAAATAGCATTTGGCAGTCCCTTTGCAACAGCTGTAGTACCATCTACTGGGTCAACAGCAATATCAACCTTTAAGCTATTATTTATACATCTACCTATTTGTTCTCCTATATAAAGCATAGGAGCCTCATCCATTTCTCCTTCTCCAATTACTACTATCCCATCAATATTGAGGGTATCAAACATTTTTCTCATACCATCTACTGCTGCCTGATCTGCTGCATTTTTATCTCCCCTACCTAAGTATCTAGCACTAGACAGCGCAGCAGCTTCTGTTACTCTTACTAGGTTTAAAGCCAGATTTCTATCCATTTTACTACCTCCTAGGCTTAGTATAACTAATTATTCATATAAATAGTATATTCTATTTCTAATTTATTTGTCAAAAGTATATCACACAGCAATTTATTTGCCTAAAAATTCGCTGTGCACTCTATCTCTAAGCTCTTTATCTAGGAGGTACCTTAAGGATGCTATTGCCATTGCCTTAGCACCAATTATCATACCATTAAAACCATCTTCTGAGCATGATGCATTTTTGAATTCCTCCGTATGTCCTACTAGATTATCACTTCCAATCTTTATATATGGAGCAATAGTAGGACATAAATGACTTATGTTTCCAGCATCCCAGGAGTAATTAGCATCTTCTCTCTGAATATAGTCTACTCCTAGATAATCAAGTGCGTCCTTAAAAGCTAAAGCTAAGGCATGATTTGGTCTTAAATCCTCATATACTTTATTAGGCATGTTAATATCATATTTACACCCTGTTACAAGTGCACTTGCCTCAACACATCTCTTAACCATGTCTAGTACATCCTTTAATATTTCTCTATTTTGTGCTCTTATACTCATCTTCAATTCACACTTATGAGGAATAGTATTATGACCTATACCACCTTCAGTAATTATAGGATTTACAATTGTACCGGGTAAAAAATGCTGTCTAAGAGCATTTATGTTATTAATAGTCAATACTCCGGCAGTCAATGCGTTTATTCCTTTTTCAGGAGAACCGCCTGCATGTGCAGCCTTTCCAGTGAAGCTAACTTCAAGCATCATAGCAGCTATTAGCTTTCTTTCGATTATAGTCCTTCCCTCGGCATGACATATCATAGCTATATCAATATCATTGAATACACCATTTTCTGCTAGGATTACTTTTCCTCCCGCATTTCTTACTATTCCTTCCTCTGCAGGAGTACCTATAACCTTCACTGTACCGCCTATTTCATCTATAACTTCCTTTAATCCTACGGCAGCAGCTACTGATGCCACTGAAAACAAGTTATGTCCGCAAGCATGGCCTAATCCCTCTAAGGCATCATATTCTGACATTAACCCAATAGTTGGTCCCGGCTTCTTTCCCTTTACTGCAGCTATAAATGCAGTTTCTAACCCAGCAATATTGGTATCCACCTCAAAACCATTGGTCTTTAGCAGTTTTACTAAGGCTTCACTTGCTTTATACTCTTTATATCCAATCTCTGGATTATTCCATAAATAAGTAGATGTACTTATAAATTCTTGCTTATGAGCATCAATTTTATCTAAAATTTTATTCAAGTATTTATTATATCTGTCATCCATATTATTCCTCCAATTAATATAATGACTATATTAATCATAGATTTTTTGCAACATTCATCACTTTATCTCTAATCTTTTTAAATTCATCAGATAAAATACTAAAGTCTTGTGTCAATAAATACTTATTCTTTACAATGACTTTTCCATCTACTATTACAGTAGACACATTGCTAGCATTGGCTGAATAAACTAATACTGAATAGTAATCGTAAATCGGTTGCATATTAATAGATTTAGTCTCTACAATTACTATATCTGCTTTTTTTCCTATTTCTATGGAGCCAATTTCCTTATCTAAATTTAAAGCCCTTGCTCCGCCAATAGTGGCCAATTCTACTATCTGATCAGCAGTAAATATGGTTCTATCTCTATTTACTAGCTTGTGTATTTTCGCTACTAGTCCCATTTGAGTAAACATATCCAATGTATTTCCACTCATAGGTCCATCTGTACCTAAACCTAGCTTCAATTTCATGTTGTACATCTTATATGCAGGTGCAACTCCGTGTGCTCCTTTAGAATTAGCACCAATATTGTGAGATATTCCCACTTCTCTCTCCTTCAATATTTCTAAGTCCTCATCATTTACATTTATAAGATGTGCACCAACCATTCTATTATTCAATACTCCAATTTTGTCTAAATATTGCACAGGAGTTAAATTGTACTCATTTCTGTATTTTTCAGTCTCGAAACCCATTTCTGCTATATGCATCAGTATAGGTACATCTTTCTCTTCTGCTAATTTAAAAGCTTCTATGAGATGTTCAGTATCATTAGTATATGGTGCATGAGGTGCAACTGCAGGAATGATTAAATCATCATGCTTCCACTTATCAATGAACCACTGACAGTACTCTAATCCTTCATAAGGTTTACTTGAGTCAGGTGCTACAAAATCCACTATAGTCTCTCCCAAAACTCCCCTTAGACCTATTTCCTTAGTAGATTTAGCTACTTCATCCTCAAAATAATACATATCAGCAAATGTAGTGATTCCTGCCAGTGCCATTTCGCAGATGCCGTACCTTGAACCTAATGAAACTAGTTCTTTGCTCACTAGCATTTTTTCTAATGGGAATAGATATCTTTTTAATCTATCTGCCACATCATCTCCTAAGCTTCTAAAAACTGACATAGCACAATGTGTATGTCCATTTACAAAGCCTGGAATAAGTATTCCATCTTCACCATCTAAAACTTCAACATCTGGATATTTGTCTAACAGTTCGCTTCCTCCAATGTCTACAATCCTATCATTTTCAATAACTACTACACCATTTTCAATTATATCCTTATTAGGATTCATAGTTAAAACTGTTACGTTTTTTATTAACATCTATTTACCTCCCCTTAGATTATCTAGTAGCTGTTATAGAATAAGCACCTAGATTATCTAGGTGCTTAACTATTAATTTCCACTTGTTACTTCTTTATTCCATCTATCAATCCAATCATTATAAACACTGTTGATATATTTCCAGTCAGGTAGCTTTAGATTATTTATAACATCTGCACCATAAGTTAGTCCTTCAGCTTGTTCTTCTGTAAGCACTACGTTTTTATTAGCTGGTGAGTCTACTCTATCTAAAGCATTAGCCTTTTGAACTTCTTCACTCAAAATCCAATTTATGAATTTTTCAGCTAATTCTTTGTTCTTACTTCCTTTTGCAATGTTGATTGTATTTACAACTGCATAGGAACCTTCTTTAGGGTCTACCCATTTTGCTGTAGGTACTGATTCTTTAACTTGACCAAATGAGAAGTCTTGTCCAGCAACTACAGATACTTCGCCTTGGCTGAACATATTTACAACCTCAGATGATTTAGAATAAATTTTAACTAGATTTTTATCTAAAGCTTTAATCTTGTTGAAAATTGCATCTGTATCCTTTTGTACATCTAGGCCTTCTATCTCAGCTACTATAAAAGGCATAAATGGTCCAGCAGTTGTTGTAATATCTGGAATTGTCACTTGTTTAGTTAATGACTCATCCCAAAGGTCAGCCCAAGATTCTATTGGCTTACTAACCTTAGCTTCATCATACATAATTCCATATCTTCCTATAGTATACGCAGGACCATAGTCTTCACCAAATGGGGCCTTTGCAATATCATATAGGTTTTCTATATTTGGTATGTTTGAACGGTCAATCTTTTCAAATAGCCCTTCTTCTATTGCCTGAATCGCAAATCCTTCAGCTATTTGAACAATGTCTACATTACTGCTGCCAAGTCTTAGTTTGTTAAGTCTGTCAGCGTTGTTACCTACTTCTAGTACAATCTTTACATTATAAGCTTTTTCAAATGGTTCATAAACATTCTTTCTTAATAATTCTTCATTGAATCCCCAAGTAGAAATAACTAACTCTGTAGGCTCTCCAGAGCTACTGCTTTCTGAACCTGAACTTTCACTAGTTGAATTATTTCCACTAGAATCATTTGTAGATGGTGAACAAGCTACCATAAACATTGATAAAGTTAATAATAATACTAATAATAAACTAATTTTTTTCATTTAAATCCTCCTTCTTTCTTTTAATTTATTATTTATTTTACTAAAATAATTTTATCTTTAGGGAAGTAGAGGCTTACCTTCTCACCAACTTCAAAAATCTCTAGTGCTTCATGGTTTACAATGAAATTTCCTAGTTCTGTTTTTACTTCATACTGGTAATCTCTACCTAAGAATGTTCTAACTAATACTTGACCATTTATAGCATTAGATCCCTCATGTGAACCTATGCTGCTGATTTTTAAATCATCTGGTCGTATAGCACCTTTTTTAGGTTCAATACCTTTATATAAATCTAGATTGTCCACAACAAATTCAGTATTGTTTTTAGCCTTTAACACTAGAGTCTTGTCATCTTTAGAGATTAGCTGTAAGTCAATGAAATTTTCAAACCCAACAAATCTTGCTACGAACTCAGTGGCTGGATATTTGTAAATTCTAGCAGGCTCGTCCATTTGCTCAATAATACCATTATTCATTACAGCCACCTTGTCTGAAATAGAAAAACATTCTTCCTGATCATGTGTTACGTATACAGTTGTAATACCTAATTCTTGCTGGATTTTTCTTATCTCTACTCTCATCTTTACTCTTAACTTTGCATCTAAGTTACTTAAAGGTTCATCTAGTAGTAGTAAATCAGGTTTAATTACTAGTGCTCTAGCTAAGGCAACCCTTTGTCTTTGACCACCAGACAACTCTGCAGGAAACCTATTTGCATAATCAAGAAGGTCAACTATCTTAAGCATTTCCTCAACTCTATTTTTTATCTCTGATTTATCCACTTTTCTAAGCTTTAATCCAAAAGCCACATTTTCAAATACATTCAAATGTGGAAAAAGTGCATAGCTTTGAAAAACAAATCCAAAGTTTCTTTTATGAACAGGAATATGTGAATAGTCCTTTCCATCAAATATAAATTTTCCGCTCTGTAAATCAAGAAAACCTGCAATTAATCTCAATGTAGTAGTTTTACCGCAGCCACTAGGTCCAAGTAAAGAAACTAACTGGCCTTTTTCTACTTTCAAATCTAAATCTTTTAAAATAATGTTATTACCATAGCCAACTGTTATTTTTTCTAAACTAATTAGAGACATTTTCTACCTCCTCTATCAATTTACATCTATTTAGCAAAGTATGATAAGCCTAATGTCTTTTCAATAATGAACATTAGTACTGCTGTCATTGCCATAAGAATCACGGATAAAGCTGCAATAGTCGGGTCAAAGTTATATTCTACATAAATAAGCATCTGAATAGGTAAAGTACTTAATCCAGGACCTGTCAAGAATAATGATACAGGAACGTTATTAAATGAGTTAATGAAAGCAAGTATAAATGCAGCAATGACACCAGATCTAATATTAGGCAATACTACAGTAAAAAAGGTCTTTACTTTATTAGCTCCCAGACTCATGGAGGCTTCCTCTATAGAATAATCAAAGTTACTTAAACTAGAAGATATAACCCTAATAATATAAGGAATTATAATAATAACATGTCCAATTAATAAACTTGTATATATAGGCAGCTTGAAATATATAACTAAATACTTTAATAAAGAGAATCCAAGAACTATTCCTGGTATTAAAGCAGGTGATAGGAATATGCCATTAAAGAAGCTTTTTCCTCTAAAATTGTATCTACTAAGAGCATAAGCTGCTGGAATACCTAACACTAATGCTATTAAAGTACCAATAACAGATATCTTTATACTGATTAAAAAGGTCTTTCTAAACATTTCTACCTTAAATATATTTGCCATCCACTTCAAAGAAAATCCTCTTGGCGGGAAGGTTAAGGATTTATCAGGCCCAAAGGATGCAAATACAATGATAACTAATGGTGCCAATAGAAAGAAATATACTAAAAACGCAAATATCTTTAATCCTTTACTTGTCTTGTGCACTATTATCACCTCCTAGAGTCTAATCTTCTAGCAAAGGAATTTATTAATCCACTAATTACAATAGTCACTACAATCATTACAGTAGCCACTACTGCAGCAGTATCCCAATCAAATAATGTCATAGCATTTTGATACATAACTGTTGCCAATACTCTGGATTTTGTTCCACCTAATAGCTGAGGTGTGGTATAGGCAGTAAGACTTCCTGTAAACACTAATACGCTTCCTACTATTAATCCAGGTATACTCAATGGGAAAACTACCTTCATAAAGGCTTTAAATCTTGTAGCCCCTAAACTTTCCGCAGCGGCAACTAAGTCCTTATCTATGTTCTCTAATACACCTACTAGGGATAGAATCATAAGCGGCATAAACAAATATACAAAGCCTATTACAATTGAAAATTCATTATAAAGCAGTGATAAAGGTTCTTTTATTATACCTATTTTAGTTAGAAGGTTATTTACTATACCGTATTTCCCTAATATAACCATCCAGCTAAAAGACCTAACTACAGGGCTTGTAAGCATAGGGAAAACTGCAAAAGCAATATACAGACCTCTTTTGTTGATATTAGTTTTACTTATATAGTAAGCAGTTGGAAATCCGAAAACTGCTGCCACTATAGTAGCTATCAAAGACAGCTTCATTGTTCTAAGTAAAATAGTAGTGTAATATCCATCCTTGAAAAAATCTATATATCTGCTAATAGTTATACCCTCTTCAGTCGTAAATGAGCCTGAAATTACCATAATAAGAGGTAATATTGCAAATACAAATAAGAATATGAATCCAGGTGCTAAAAGCAAATAAAATGAATATTTTTTCACTTACACCATCCTCTCGTTTATTTTTAAGTATTAGTATATTAAATTTAGCCTACAACACTTTGAAAAAACATATCTATGAACTTTTCCTTATTCACTAACTCTAAAGCTACTTTAGCATTTGGCTTTTTCCCATATTTATTATTAAAATCACATACACTTTGTCCATCACACAGTCTGCTTGAATATTCTATATCTATAAAATATTCCTTCATAGTAACAATATCTTCATCGATAGCTACTGCAACAGCTAGAGGGTCGTGTAGCAAACATCTTTTTACAGGCTTTCCTAATGAAACTCTTTCCATATAATGAACAGCTACATTATGTACAAATTGAGCTAAGCTGGAGTCTTTTTTTATTCTATCTAAATCTGATTCAAATAACTCTGCCTTTCTAGTAACATCTAATCCAATTAATTTAATAGGAACTCCACTATTAAAAACATCATAAGCACTTTCAGGGTCCACATAAAAGTTAAACTCTGCAACAGGGCTTTGGTTGCCAGGACCATTTACTACACCGCCCATTATATATACTTCCTTAATCTTAGCCTTTATCTCTGGATCTTTTTCAAAGGCTTTAGCAAGATTTGTAAGTGGTGCTAACATTATGAGAGATATTTCATTAGGATGACTATTAACCTCATCTATTATGAAATCAACTGCACTCTTGTGGGCCTTCTCTTTAACAGCTAACTCTTTCAGCTGCCCAGCTAGTCCATTTTCGCCATGAATTGAATCACTAAAGGAAATTCCTCTTGCCTTAGGACTACTCTCTCCTTCATACACTTCTATATCTTGGCGATTTAATAGCTTCAGAACCTTGAGAGTATTTTCTGTAGCCACTGTAACAGGAACATTGCCGCATACAGTTGTAACTCCTTTTATGTCTAATTTCCCACTATTGACTGCTAAAATTAATGCAAGGGCATCATCTATACCTGTATCTACATCAATTATTACCTGCTTCATCTTATCCCCTCATTTTCACCATCTAGTACAAAGCTGTTTATTTCCTCCAATGTTGGTAGAGAAACTTGTGCTCCATATCTTTGAATAGTAAATGCTGCTACTTTTTGACCGAATTCTATAGATTTAAAAATATCATTGGTTTCTATATAGCAATGTAGGAAACCACCTATAAAGCTATCTCCCGCAGCAGTTGTATCTACCACATTAACTGGATAAGGCTCAAAGTGTTGTACAATGCTTTCATCAACATATAATGCTCCTTTTTCACCTAAAGTAGTTATTATCCTTGGCACACCAATATCTATAAGATATCTAGAAGCCTCTACTACAGAATCAATATCTCTTATATCTCTATTAGATATCCTAGCTAATTCATGCTCATTTGGAATAAGTATATCAATATTCCTTATTATTTCTTCCTCCAAATCATAAGCTGGCGCAGGATTTAATACGACTGTCTTTCCAAGACTCTTAGAAATCAATATTGCTTCCTTTACTGATTCCAAAGGTATTTCATGCTGCAAAAGTACTATTTTTGATTCTTTAATAGCATTTATATTTTCATTTAAGTATTTTTTGTCAACTTTATGATTAGCCCCAGGAATTACAATAATACTATTATTCCCTTGGTCGTCAACGGAGATAAATGCCGTACCAGATGAACCTTCTACAGATTTTATGAGGCTAGTATCTACCCCAGATTCCTTCAGAGATAGTAATAGCTTTTTACCATATACATCACTGCCTACCATGCCAAGAAATCCAACCTTCGTTCCTAGCTTACCTAATGCTACTGCTTGGTTTGCACCCTTGCCTCCAGGATTTTCTATAATCTCTCTGCCAATTACTGTTTCTCCTACCTTAGGAATTTCTTTAGTCTTTACTACAATATCCATATTGATACTGCCAATTACAATAATATCACTACTCACTAAGTGCTCATCCTTTCAATTAACTTATGGTCTAGAACTCTCAATAAATTACTTTCTCTTTTTTCTATCATATCTATAAGAAGATTAACAGCCTCACGCCCCATATCATACACAGGCTGTCTGATGGTTGTCAGTGGAGGGTCAATATAGCCGCATATAAATATATCATCAAGACCAATTACTTTAACATCTTTAGGTACATTAATCTCCTTTTCCTTGAGAGCTTTAATTGCTCCAATCGCTATCAAATCATTTCCGCAGCAAATTCCATCTATTTTGCTTTTCTCTATCAAGCTTATGGCCCCAAAATACCCAGTTTCTACAGAATAATCCTTAAGATACACAACATCATTTGAATAAGGCATATTGTTGTCTTCTAGTGCTTTGATATACCCCTTCAAGCGATCTTCTGACAAAGCATTGAGTGTATCAGAAGAAATAAACCCAATGTTTTTACAGCCTTTTGTTATTAGGAATGTAGTTGCATCATAAGTACATCTCACATTATCTATTTTTATTTTTCCTACAGGCTTATCGGTTTCTATGTCCCTATCCATTAACACAATTGGAGTAACATTATTGTTAAAGAAAAAATCATTTTTGCTTTCTACAGCAGATATAATAATTCCGTCAACTCTTTTTGACTGTAATACTTGAAAATATTTGTTTTCCTTCTCTGCTTTATTATCTGTATTACAAAGTATTACTGAATAGCCTAATCTATCAGCAGAATCTTCCACTCCTCTAGCCATTTCGCTAAAGAATGGATTCATTACATCAGGCAATATCAAACCTATGGTTTTCGTGTTTTTTACTTTAAGGCTTTTTGCTATGGCATTTGGAATGTAGCCTTCCTTTTCTATAATTTCTAAAACCTTCTGTCTAGTAGCCTCACTTATAGCCTGATCCTTTCCATTTAGTATTTTTGATACAGTAGCAGTCGATACTCCTGCTAACTTAGCTATTCTACTAATACTCATATGTTAATCTGTCCTCACTATCTCTATTTATTGTTTATATTTCTATTTATTCCTTAAAACTCCATTTATTGCTTAGGTAATCGATTACCTAAAATTATACCATAATTATATACTATTTCTTTCACATTTAAAAGTATTTTTTTATTATTTTTTGTCTTTTTTGTTATACTATTTTATTATTTGCTATATTATCTGTTATATTATTTGTTAAAAAACTCATTATACCCTGCTTCTAGCTTTTCTTAAAATTCATTACTAAAAGTTCCTGAAAAAAATTCTTTTGTATTACTTTCCTATTAATACAAAAACGATAAAAAAAGAGAAAATCTTCAAAAGCTTGATTTTCTCTTTTCTTAATATTTATTTTGGTACTCCTTCCCAGTCCTTTAGAAACTTATCTATACCTATATCAGTTAAAGGATGGTTTAGCATAGCTTGAAAAACTTTATATGGTACAGTAGCTATATGAGCTCCAGCCTTTGCAGACTGAATTACATGCATTGGATGTCTTATGCTGGCAGATATTATTTCTGTATCTATTCCGTGTAAATCAAATATTTCTACAATGTCTTCTATTAATTTTATACCTTCATTACTTATATCGTCCATTCTTCCAACAAATGGACTTACATATGTGGCGCCAGCTCTAGCTGCAAGAAGCGCCTGACTTGCAGAGAATATAAGAGTTACATTAGTTTTAATTCCTTTTTTGCTAAGTATATTTACTGCCTTTAAGCCTTCCTTTGTCATTGGTATCTTAATTACTACATTTTTATGAATTTTAGCTAGCTCTAAAGCTTCTTCTACCATTTCTTCAGCTTTGAGGCTAATAACTTCTGCACTTATAGGCCCATCTACTATTTTAACTATCTCTTGTATCACTTCCTTAAAATCTCTGCCTTCTTTAGCAATAAGTGATGGGTTAGTAGTGACTCCGCATATTACTCCCCATTCATTTACTTCTTTTATCTCCTCAATATTCGCTGTATCAATGAAAAGCTTCATTTAATCACTCTCCTTATAATGGATCAAGCTCTTCCTGCTGAGCCAAACATTAGCATCTTTTCAATGATTACCTTTTTCATAGCTTCTCTTGCTGGTCCTAACAGCTTTCTTGGATCATATTCACTAGGATTGTTCAATACAACTTCTCTTACTGCATTAGAAAAAGCCATTCTAAGGTCTGTATCTATGTTTATTTTATTTATTCCAAGGCTTACTGCTCTTCTAATACTTTCTTCTGGAACACCTGATGAACCGTGAAGTACTAAAGGCATATTTAGCCTTTCTTTTATAGCCTTCAATCTTTCAAAATCTAACTTTGGCTCTCCCTTATATGGCCCATGGGCAGTACCTATGGCTATGGCTAATGAATCTACTCCAGTTTCCTTTACAAATCTGTCTGCTTCATCTACGTCAGTAAAAGTAGCTTCTCTCTCTTCTACTGTAATCTCATCTTCTGTTCCTCCGATTTTACCAAGCTCTGCTTCGACAGATATTCCTACTGCATGAGCAAGCTCTACTATTTTCTTTGTAATTGCTATGTTCTCTTCTAGCTGGTGTTTTGAGCCATCTATCATAACAGAAGTAAATCCATGTCTGATACACTGCATTATCTGAACAAAATCTGTTCCATGGTCTAAATGTATGACTACTGGAACCTTTGTATTATGTGCAGCTACCTGAGCCATTTTAGCTATATACTCAACTCCTGCATATTTAAGTCCACCTTGGCTAGCCTGAAGTATTACTGGTGAATTTGTCTCCTCTGCTGCTTCGACAATTGCCTGAACAATCTCCATATTATTTACATTGAAAGCACCTACTGCATAACCATTTTTATGTGCATGCTCAAGAACTTCTTTCCCTGATACTAACATGTAAAAACCTCCTCATTTATATTGCTTATACTTCATTTAATTAAATTTGTACAATCACTTTTTACTTGTATCCTTATTCTGACTAATTGCGTCTATGCATTCAAAGCCTCGCTCGCGAATAGTTATACTATCCTTAGATACTAAGTTATTAAAGTCATCATTGGTCTCTGCATATATAACCTTAATACCACCACATTTTGCACATTTTAATTCTATTCTATCTCGGAACATATTCATCTCTATAATATTTGAACCACAACTACATCCTAAAAGACCATTGCTGTCTAAATCTTTTATTCTTTCAATAGACTTCAGCATTATATCTGGAGAATTAAAAAAATCTGGAAAGTCTATCTGGTTATATATACTGTCTATACTGTCAAAGCTCATCTTGTTTTTACCTATTAGTCCATTAATATTACCATGGCTTACTAAAAAGCATATTTCTATTCCTGACTTCATACATCTTGTGACTATATTTTCTGTTAAAAGCTGTTTTAATGTATATTTAAATGTATGCTTATATTGGCATACATGACAATCTATTTCCATCAACAAAGACTTACAGCCTTTAGTTTTTATAGTAGCATTATGCTGGCCACAAGGACAAATTATCTCTGCTTTTTTATGATTAAACAGTTGAAACAAAGTAGTTTCATAAATATGAAGATGATTGCATGTACTGCACCTTATAGCGATTGCTACTTTGGTATCAATAAGCATCACACTTCCCTCCTTACTATATATTTTAATTCTTCATTGGAAGAATAATTCCTTCATAAAATTAAAATATATATTCGAATAAAAAAAGTAGCTAATTTAGGTATTGTTACCCTTTAGCTACTTTGTAAACAAAACTTAATATTTTTAACTATTATATATTTCTTACATAAGTCCTTATTTAACTTGACTTTATTTTCTTTTTTATCTTTTTAAGCCAAGTATTTCTCTTGCTTCATCTGGAGTTGCTACCTCTCTGCCTAACTCCTTGGCTATTCTAACTATTCTCGCCACAAGCTGAGCATTAGACTCTGCAAGAACTCCCTTGCTGTAATATATATTATCCTCAAAACCAACTCTCACATGTCCTCCAAGAGTTATAGCTGCAACTGCCAATGGAAGCTCATACCTACCTATACCTGCCACAGTCCAGGTAGAACCAGCAGGTATACTTTCCACTAAGTACAATAAATCTCTAAGCTCTCCAGTAATAGCTCCTGGTACACCCATTACAAAATCAAAATGCAGTGGCATATCTACAAGACCTTTTTTAACTAAATTCAGAGCATTATTTATCATACCTCTTTCAAATACTTCAATCTCAGGCTTTACTCCTAACTCTTTCATTCTCCTTGCAAACTTCTCAATATATTCCTCACTGTTCATAAACACATCAGAACCAAAATTGCAAGTTCCGCAGCTAAGCGTAGCTATTTCAGGTCTTAACTCTACAGGTTGAAGTCTTTCCTCTGGAGTATGCCATACTGCACCTCCTGTAGAAGGCTGGAATATAACTGGACATTTTGCCTCAATTTTTTCTTTGATTTCCTTATATACTTCATAATCCTGTGTAGGATTTCCTTCACTATCTCTTGCATGGACATGTACCATAGCTGCCCCTGCCTTATATGCTTCGTAAGCAGCCTCAGCTATTTCATCAGGAGTTATAGGCAAATTAGGTTGCTGCTCTCTAGTCACTTCAGCTCCTGTAAGAGCTGCTGTAATTATAAGCTTATCCATTGATTATTCCCCCTTTTTTCCTCTGTTTATCTTTAGGAACTACGCAAGTTCCTACTGCTCTACATACTACTATAGGCTCTTCTAAAACATCACAAGCTGATTCATTAATATCTGGTCTTGCAGCTATGACCTTTCTTGCTTCAAATACCATCTTTCTAGAGGTATTACCTACTTGAGTTATTTCACCTACTGCTTCAATATAATCACCTGCAAATACAGGAGCTTTGAATTCAACACTTTCATATGCTACAAAAAGACCTTCGTCGCCATCATGTCTTATCAACAATTCAGTTGCCACATCCCCAAATAATTGGAGCATTTTTGCTCCATCAACTAGATTCCCACCATAATGAGCATCACTTGTACTCATTCGCATTCTTATCATTGACTTCATCTTAACCCCTCCTGTAATTTTCCTTGTATCTTATATACATTATATAAGATATCAAGATAATTAAGCAATTAATATGACAAATATTTAGCAAAAAGCAGATATTCCATATTAATCAAAGGATACTAAAGGTTCATAGTCGATTTTTTTGTTTACAGAAAAAAGAAGTATCGCTAATTAATTACTAAATAGTTTTGCGACACTCCCTTCTTGTTAATATAATAACCTACATATTCGCTACAAGTTCACTTACACTTTTTTTGATATGGTCTATTTCAAAAGGCTTTGTTATAATTTTTTCTGGTTGGGACTCTTCGATTTCATTTAACATATCTTTATCCAGATAGCCAGTCAGCATTATGGTGCCAATATTACAGTTAATCTGCTTTATTGTTTTGAGTACTTCAGTCCCTTTCATTTTTTCCAATTTCATATCTAGTATCACAACTTGAGGAGAATATTTTCGGACTTTTTCTATTGCTTCTTCTCCAGTACCTACAGTTATTACATCATAGTCTCTTTTCAAAATTTCTTTTAATAATACCCTTATGCCATATTGGTCATCTACGCATAAGACTCTAGGTCTCATAGAAGCTGCCCCCCATTAAAAATCCCCCCTGATTATCTTAAGTTGTTGCACTAAATTTTCTGTTCCCCAGTATATATATTCTATTATTTCTATAAAATTCCTGCTAAACATTTGTTTTTTTGCTAAAAACTTATCAACTATTTCTGACACCTAATGACATCCATTTTAAATAATATTTTGATAATAAGTAAAAATATAGAATTTTTTGAGGGTAAGATTTTAAATTAAATTTTTTAAGATTTTAAACCAACATTACAGTCAGTCTTCTATCTCTATTTTTACAATTACACCATTGAGTATTGTAAACTTGCCTTCACCTCCTTTTAGCAAGTCATCTAAATCAGCATTTCTAAGTCCCTCTATATAGACTTTTGCATCCTTAGAAACAAAATAATAGTATACTTTACCTGTAGTCTCTTCCTCTATTTTTAGTGTAGTTCCTAGAGAATCCTTTATTATATTTCTTATTTCGCCTTCTATAGTCTTTTCTACATTTCTAGCATCTATTTGCACTACAACACCTTTTTCCAGCAATACTTCAGTATACATGCCAATTTTTAAATCTGCTAAGGACTTATTCTTGCCATCTATTTTCACCTTTACATTTGATGCAATATCATAAGTTTTCTTGTCAATAGAAATCCTATTGTATTTTTTAGTAAGCTCTAAACTAGTTACGGTTCCACTTACTTTTTTAACTGGCTCTGTAAGCTTTCTCTCAACCTCCACTTTAGTTATTCTATTTGCATTATCAACTTCTACTATAACCTCGTCTCCTTTTTCAATGTTGCTGAAAGCACCCTTCTTATCTTTAAAGATTACTTCTACATCATCTACTACTTCAAACATAGATATCATAGTTTCTGATTTTATTGCCAATTTATATGGTTTTGATTTGTTTATTTCTACTATTGTACCGCTATATTGGACTATTTTTTTCCCTTCTTCAAATACATCTGTAATTTCCAATGAAACTATTTTTCCATTCTTAACTTCTATTGCTGCACTAATATCATATTTTCCATCTTTTACTTTAGGCAAGAATTCTTTACCGAATAATTTTTCTAAATGACTTTCTATCCATTTTAAAATATCGTTGCCTATAGTAAACTTTTTCGTCAATCCTTTAGGTACCTTACCATTTCCCCAACCGTTTGCATACACACTTGTCATACCTATGCTAACCATTAATATTAAAATTAGTGTAATAGAAACTAATCTTTTAAATTTCATAATCTCTACCTCCCAATATTATTGTAATCTTTTATAATTATATATACTAGATTATTTGAATGAGTTTACATTAAAATTGTGTTACAGATATATGTCAATATGGTTAAACTAATTAGTTATAAAAAATGCTAATGAAACATTTGTAAATAAAGCTAACTTTCTTAAAAAGCATAAGGTGATTTCGTTATAAAAAATAAGGACAAGGATTATATCCTCGTCCTTGATAAACTACTTACTCTATGCTTACTATTTGCTTTGTTTGATTTCCTGCATTATCTTCTACAACAATTTCGAATTCAGTTATATCATCTGACACTTCAATACTAAATTCTATTGTTCCATCGAAAGGTATTCTTTCAACTACTCCATATTCTTCTTGAATATATTCTTGGCTACCATTTACATAAACCTCAAAGTATCCATGGTTTTCTTCTATCTGAAGTGTAAACTTAACAATCTTTGTTCCAGCAACTATATAATTTCCATTTTCATCATATTTTTCTACAAAACCTTGTGAATTATAGTAGGTTAATGCAGGTACATCATTTTGAGTTACTAGCTTACCTTTATTATTAACGAATACATTATCAGCTAGCTTGACATAAACATCTTTGCCTGATGCAATTGCTTGGTTAAATTTATTTCTAGCAACTGTATTCCTAGCTATATAATCTCTATGATATGCCTCTTGTAAATGAGGAATTACTATAGCTACCCCACCACCAGGCATTTGTTTATCTATAGTTTCCCCATCAGATTCCTCTACTTTTACTTGTACACCTTTAATTACAGGGGCTGTAGTATCTACATGGAAGTATCTAAATATTTCAGTTTTCTGATCTGCATTATCAGTAGCTACAAGCCTTATATAGTATACAGCATCTTCCAGATTCTCTACTACTATGTTAAATTGCCCTTTATCATTTACATCAATATTTATTACTAAAGTATTCTCTTCTTTTCCATCTGGAGTAATATATGCAATTAAACTCTTAATACCTTCTTCAGCCTTTACGCTACCCCTTATTGTTATGCTATTAGTGTTATATAGAGCAAATGGCTGTGGTGAGTCAAAAGTAAGTAAAGGTTTCTCTCCTATAGTAGATTTAATAGTTGCTTTAGATACATTTCCTGCATAATCTTCAGCTGACACTGTAATCTCAGTCTTTTCTGGAACAGAAATCTTCAATTGATATTTTCCACTGACATTTGGTGCTAGTGCTCCAAGTTCTTGTCCTCCTACAGATATTACAAAATATGATATTCCTATTCCCTTATCTGAAGCTTCCCAAGTCAGCAATCCGTCTTTATAGTTAAGGTTTAATATCTCTGGACCTACTGTATCTACATATACAGGATATCTATATACTTGCCAATCACCATTTTGTGGTTTAGCCTTTATTTCATAGAAGTATAAACCATCTTCTACAACTTTACCGTTGGCTTTTCCATCCCAAGCCCTGTTTGTTAGATATGAAAACCAAAGCCCCTGAGTGTTATAGAAAGTTTTTCTTACCCAATTTTCTGTTTTTATTCTTCTTATTTGCTTTCCAGTTCCATCTAGTACATTATACTGTATTTCTTCTGCATTTCTCATGAATGATAATACAGGAACTATAAGAGTGTTTGCTCCTTCTTCTTCAGAATCAGGTGAAATTGCTAATCTGTCAATAGAATTCTCATATCTTTTTATTGGATCAAAGCCCATATAAATTCCGTCCTGATTTACCATACCTGCATATCCATAGTAGGACTTATCTCCAAATAGCTCCATTCCATCAAGAATTCTTGGACTATTTTCTCCGTACCAGTCTCCATAGAATCCTACGTAAGGAACTACTAGGCTTGGATAAAGTTCTTCTTCAACACCATCTGCAGTTTCTTGAGTTGGCGAAACAAGCCTTACAAATCCTTCTACAAACATATTTGGCTCTATAGGAGTATTTATACCTGGAACTCTTGCCTTTGAAATATCTACTTTAATAGAAATTTCCTTAGTTTCACCAGGATTTAGAGTAACAGATTCATCTCCTGTAACCTTTGCACCTACTAATGTCTCCACATCTAAGAAGCTAAAACCTTGAGGATGTATCCATTCTCCTAATACATCTACTTCAATATCATAACTAACTGTTCTATCTGAATGATTAGTTGCTAGTAAGTTAATATCAAACACCTTAGAGTCAAAGTCTCTTAGTTGGACTTTAGCCTCTCCATCTTCTTTATTTACTACTGTAACTGGAGTAGTTAACGCACCTGTAAGGTTCATTAATCCTGCACCTTGTCTTCTAGGTGAATAAGGATATCCATAATCGTCTATAACAGGTGTTGCTGTATTCATTAGCAAAATCTTTGAAAACTCAGACATTTCTTTTAGTGACATATTTGGAAATTCACTTTTTAGATACTGTAATACTAATGCTGTTCCTCCTGAAACATGAGGTGTTGCCATTGATGTACCGCTCATAACTCCATAATTATCGCTTTCAAGAGTAGAGTATATTTTTGATCCTGGAGCAGTAATCTCTGGCTTCATATCTAAGGTTGGTGTTGTTCCCCATGAAGTAAAATCAGACATTTTTCCTGCATTTGCATTAGGTACACTTACTAAGTCTTTAGGGAAAGACATTTTTTTGTCTTCTAATTTCTTTAATTCTTCTCCATTTGTCTGGCTAATAAATGCAGCTGGTATCTTGCCCTCACTTGGATACTGCATATTTATTAATTCATCACCAGCATTGTTATATATTATAGCTCCTGCTGCTCCTGCATTTTGTGCATTCATAATTTTATCTACAAAGTTAAATTGTCCTCTAGAAATTAGAGCAATTTTCCCGTTTAAATCCTTACCTTCAAAATCTTGTGGATAACCATATCCTACTTCCACAAATTCCACAGGACCATTAAATGTTCCTACAAAAGGAATAGTACCTGCTAACATATATGGTGCCTTACCATTTTCTCCGTAAGCAATATAATTCAGTTGAATATGCGTATTTTCAATAGATGCAACAGATATAGCATCCTTATTTAAGGATGGAGAACTTACCATACCAATATCTGGATTCTCCCTATAAGGATAACCATGACTGTAGTACCCATCAGTTGAGTGAGCAGAGTTACCTGCAGCAATAGAGAATACAACGCCGTGCTCTCTCGCATTTGTAATCATCTCATCCATAGCATAATTTGGAATATAGAAGCCTGCTGAACCACCTAAGCTCATGTTGATTACATCTGCGCCTAGTTTGATAGCATCATCTATAGCTTTCATATATATATCGTCATATGTTGATGAAAAATCAGGGTCATTACTAAATACTTTCATTGCAAGTAGTTGAGCTTCTGGTGCTACTCCTTTAATCTCTCCGTTAGCTGCTACAGTACCCGCAACATGCATACCATGAGATTCAATATCTATATCTAGTATTGTTTGATTGTGGTCAAAATAGTTGTATCCATATGGTACTTTCTCTGTGAAATATCTTCCTGGAAGTCTTAGAGAATTTACAAATCTCTCATCTAACTTTACTTGTACACCTTCTGATATTTTCATATCTTTATGTGAAGGATCTATTCCTGAATCGATGATGGCTACAACCATACCTTCTCCCTTGTATCCATAGTTATCCCAGATATAGTATGAGCCTATCATATCGTTACTAGTTACCATCTCTGGCTTTTCAGGTCTAAGGTATTCATTTGCTATATATACATCTTTAACTCTTGGATTAGACTTAATCTTTTCTATATCTCCTACTTTTGCCATACTACTAAATGCATTGACTGCTACAGTCATAGTATTTATAGCCTTTAGATATATACCTTGTTTTGATAGTTCGCTTTGCAATGTTTTTTGGCTATTCAATACTGCTTCCTCTAGCTTAAGCTTCCTGTCAGCAGAGAGCTCTGCATATTTTCCAATGTTTTTTTGGATATAAGAAATCGCTGGTTCATCTTTTAATTGGACAATAATTCTTACATAATCACTGTCTTCGTAAATCTGATCATATGGAACTGCATCTATCTTAGCTGGCTCATTAGGAAACATATTAACTTCTTTAAAGCCATCTAACAACCTATCTGATTCTCTAGGTGCAGCATATGAAACTGTACCAGAAATAACCATTATCAAAGCTAACAGAATAGATAAGTATCTTTTAATTCTCAAGATTTTTCCCTCCCTAATAATAGTTTACATCTATAATCTATTCCATTACGTTTTCTATTCTTGCTATTTCACTACCATCAGCATCGTAAAGAATAATGTGGATTCTATTTACGCCCTTAATGTATTGTACTAAGTCATTTGGTGCCTCTCCAAAGTTTGCAATATCTGTAGTCACTGTAACATCGCTATCCCCTACAGTATATACTACTGCATATTTACTAGCATTTTCATAGCCTTTTGCTATTTCCTTATAAGCTATCAACTTACCTAGTCCAAAGCCATCCCCAAGTAATTGGTCCTTAAAGAATTCAACCAATATGACTTTCTCCATTACTGTTACAGTTGCTCTTACTTTTAATTCTATATTTGGATTTTCTTCTACTCCATCTGGTAATTCAAAAGTAGCTACTGCATTATAGTTACCTGGTACATTGCCATTATAGCCTTCTATTTCCCATTCTAAATCTACTGTATGATATCCTCCTCTATTATCCTTTATAATAGTTGTTGGAGATAGTTGTGCTATTGCATCTGCTTTAGAAGTTCCAAATTCAACACTTATATCATCTACTGGCTCTATATAAACGATCATTACAGCACTTACTACAACAGATATATTTCCTTTAAGATCTTCTACTTCTGTATTATCTTCTACTTGAATTCTCCACTGAGATGGATCATCTTCCATTTTGTTAGCTAATTCCCCATACACATATACAGCTTCTACAAAAGGCACATACTCCGCTTTTATCTTTATGTTTGCATATGTGTTCCCAGTAATTGCACTTTTTCCTACGAATACACTTTCTACTTCCACTGGCCATTCTGGCTCAACTACAGGTTCAAATACAATTACTGTAGCATATACCTTTAACTCTAATCCATAAGGATTTGTAACTCCCTCTGGCAATTCAAATGTTCCTATTGCTGTATAATCTCCTACTATGTCTTTGTTATAGCCTTCTATAGTCCAACTTAGATTTACAGTATGAGTATTATTTTTACTATCTAATATAGTAGTAGTCTTAGGCAGCATTTCCTTCACTACCTCTTCAGCAGTACCTACTTCTACTCGTACACCTTGTACAGGAGTTATATCTACTATTTCAGCAGGCTCTTCCATTGGGCTAGATACTGTAATAGTATATTCGACTTCAGCTAGAATCCTACCCTTATCTAAATCTTTTAGTAACAGTTCAACTGAATATATTCCTTCCTCATTAGGAGTAAACCTTATTCTAGTAGTTACATCCCAATCAGGAGTTAAAGTAAACCCATTCTTTGGTCCAAAGTATCCTGTTAAAGGTATTTCTCTCCAAGTTCCATCGTCTAAATATTCTAATTTACCTGTTCCACCAGTTATTGTATACTCATATCTAGCTCTGTAATTTATATTGCCTTTTCCATCTCCATAAACTCTAATATCATAGTAACCAGTTTCACCTAATTCCAATGTCTTTGCTCCACTGATTTCAATAGCATACTCTGAATCTTTTTCCTCTTTAATCTCAACTATAACTGCCTCGCCATCAATTACTTTTAATTCATAAGTACATTTAATTTCTCTATCTACTTCATATTTTTCTTTACCTATTATTTGAGATAATAAGAATAAATTGTCTAACATTGCAAGACTATAATCTAGTACCTTGCCGCTAAACAATTTTACATATACAGGTCTTCCCTTTGCTTCAGCAGCCCCTACGTATTCCCTTATTGCATTATAAAGAGTATGATTTCCTTCTCCTATGGACTGCCTGATTGCTTCTGCATAGTCTACAAATACCATGTTGCCGTTTTCGTCTTGGAAATAAACAGCCTTAATTACTACACCATCATTAGAGGCTAAGCCTATTGCTGGAAATACCATCAACAAGGCCATCACTAATGAAAGCAATCTTTTTGCAAAAGTTTTTCTCTTCAATTAAAACCCTCCTATATAAATATTTTTTTATAAGATTCCTAGTTATCTAGGATATCTTTCACAACAACAGTTTCCTTAGATTCTACTCCATTCTGTAAAACTGTAATTTCTACAATGTCCCCAATATTTAGTTCTAGTGATGTACCTTTCCATTTCCCTTCCTCTTCATCATAAGTTAGGTCTCTACCATTAGCTTTCACAGATGATGGGTGGACTCCTTTATTCCACAGTACTTGTATATAGGTAATGCCAAAAAAGTCTCGTTTTGCTATTAGCTTTACTTCCTCTTTGCTTATAATATTATTTAATGCGTATATAGCTTCTCCCCTAGTTATGTTGTTCTGTGGTTTAAATGTACCATCAGGAAATCCTACCATATACTTAGCATTTACCACTGCACCTACAAATCCCTTGCTCCACTTTATTTGGTCCTTGTCCTTAAATGCTTCTGCAGCTACTTCATCCAGAGGTAATTTCTTAATCTTTGCAATAATAGTAGCTACTTCTTCTCTCGTAATAGGAGATTCTGGCCTCATAGTCCCATCCTGATAGCCATTTATATATCCTGCAGCCTTTGCTATTTTCACAACTCTTGCATACCACTTATCTTCTGCTACATCTTTAAAGTTTATTTCCGCCTCTTCTGTAAAATTAAATGCATTATTTACTAAGCTCATAAATTCAGCTCTTGTAATCTGATTTTGAGGCCTAAAAGTACCGTCTGAGTATCCACTTGCTAGTCCCTTTTCAAGCCATTGAATAATTACATCTTTCGCCCAATATCCAGATAAGTCACTGCTTGCATAAGCATATAATGGTACAATTGCCATAAATACAGCTATTGCTAATGTAGAGCATATTAGTCTAGTTAGTTTTTTATAAGTCATCCGCAGTTCACCCCTTATATTTTAGTTATTAGTAATTGTTTCCAAAAAAAATTCTTTCATACTCCTCCTTTCTTTTTCCCTAAATAATATATATTTGGACTTGCTAAGTAATATTCATTTTTGATAAATTTTGTCCTAAAAATTGCACACAAAAAAAGCCATTGCCTAAGAGAAATCTTTCTCTTAGGCAGCGGCTTTTTTATTATAAGTTATCATTCTTATGGTAATATCTTATCGGTATAAAAACCGTCTACTCCATAAGCTTCTAATTCTTTCATCAGTTCAACATCATTTACAGTATGAGTATACACAAATACATTTTCTGCCTTTAATTTAGATGGGAGCTCTGTTTTTGCCCTTTCCATAGGCATAGTAACTGCGAAAATCTCATGTCTTTTCACAAAATCTATAATCTCCTCATCTGGATATCTGGATGCATATAGAGTCAAGATAATATTAGTATATCCCAGCCCTTGAACAGGAATAAACTCGTCTAATTTATATATCTGCGGTATGAACTGGTCTATTAAATCTGGATATCTGTTCTTAATAAGCTTAAGTGCCTCTAGATTTTCACTTTTTATGTCGGTAACTATATATATATCCTTATGACCATACAGCCATTGGGCTAAATCATCTAAAGTCATCTGTGTAAGATTATTTATCATATTGAAGCTCTTAAACTCTTCTGTACTATATGCTTTAGGTTCCTTAGAGAAAAGCTCTTCAACTTTATCCTTCCACTCATGGATAAGTACTAAGTCTCCATCAGTAGTCCATTCAAAATCTAATTCTATAAATTTATATCCATTTTCATAGCTTTTATCAATGGCTTCTTTTGAATTAGTGTAATATAACCCTTCTATTTCTCCACCTGCATGGGATATGAATTTTTCTGGTACAATATTCTCACTAGAGACTTTATCTTCATCTGAAGCTTCTTTTCTATCCTTAAAATACTTGCTTAGTAAGTCATTTTTTAATATATAATTAGATTTATTTATCTCAGCAATTGCCCTTTCGTAGTCTTCTCTACACATTTCTAAATCTACAGGCTGTCTGGTATCTATATACCAAGCTCTGCTGTTTTTATATATTCCATCTCTAGACATAGAAAATACTATGTTATCTTTTATATATGAGCCCTTCAACATATAAGTCTGCTGAGCTACGAAACCTTCTTTAGCATTGATCAAATCCTGCCCTAGCATAATGCCTTTTTTGTTTTCTATTCCAAGTAAATTTAATATAGTAGGCAGAAAGTCTATTTGCCCACCTGTGGCACTTATAGTCTGATTTAGCCCTGATTCAGGTATATGAATGATTAAAGGTACTTTCATCATTTCATCAAAATCATATTCAAATCCTAGATACTCAGTCATTAATTTCTTATTCTCTTCATCAATTGAAGACAGACCAAAATGGTCTCCATATATGTTAATTATAGTATTTTCGTAAAGACCTTCTTTCTTTAACTGCTCTATAAATTCTCCTAGGGCAGCATCTGTATAATTAACAGCCTGTATATAATTGCCGAATAGTGTCCCCTCATGCTTTTCATCTAGCTTAATTTTTTTTATACATATCAGGCATTTCAAAAGGATGGTGGCTGGATAATGTGACTAAAAATGCATAGTAAGGCTCCTGTAGTGACTTAATATAGTCTATAGACTGTGAAAAAAATTCACTGTCATTTATGCCTAAGCCTATAGGAGTCTCATTGATTTTATAATCTCCATCTCCATTATAAAACCTGTCAAATCCTTGATATGGATAAGCTTTTGCCCTATTCCAGAACTCTCCCTTGTATCCATGAAAAGCAGCAGTTTCATATCCATAGTCCTTTAGTATCCAAGGTAGTCCATAAAAAGTATTATTATAATATTTTAAATATGTCTGTCCATCCATAGCAGGATATAGTGAATTATGAGTTACAAACTCTGCATCAGAGGTATTACCCCTGCCCAGCTGCTGATAATATTTATTAAAATATATACTGTCTTCCTTTATTAATTTATTTAGATTAGGTGTTATCTCCTGCCCATTATAATCTCTACCTATGACAAAATTTTGAAGGCCCTCAACCTGAATAGTTATTATATTTTTGCCCTTAGCTATTCCAAACAGCTTCTTTTCCTTATTAGTGACTTTATCAATTGATTCCTTTAACAGCTGGTCTATATCCTCTACTTTTTCTACTGAAAAAAAGGTATTATATGCATCACTTATATGGTAAGTGAAGAATTCTTGTCTTGATAAGTTTATATTATCACTAAAGGCATTTACAGAAGCTACAGCTGCAACTAAAACTACTAACTTGACTACTACAATACCAAAGGATTGTTTCTTTCCTAAAGCAGGAGTGTTAGCTAATTTAGTTCTTCTTGTGCTGATATAATAAATTATTAATGGTATAATGTCTGCAACCAACAGAAAATCAGCGGGCTTTAGCACATATAGTATGCTTTCTTCCACTGTGCCAAGTTGATTGAGCTGCTTTAATACAACTACAGATGTAAGCTGATTAAAATACCTGAAATATGTTGTATCTGCAAACATTATTATGGAAATTACTGTATATAGAACCAAGAATATTATCCGTCGTTTCTTTCCTTTTAATATATTAGCTAGTGAAATAATCAAAATAATATAAATTAGGCTTATTAAGCTTAGCTTAAGGCTTAATCCTCCGTTCCCTATGAAAATATTATAAATTAGAGCTTTTATAAAAAATAAAATCATAATTGCTATATTTTCAATTAAATATGTCCTATGTTCCTTTAATATGTTCATTTTAACCATCCTCGTATAAATATTTAAATCACTCATTTGAATTATATAATACTAATCTAATTATGACAACATAGGAACAAAAAAGCCTAAGGCTGAAAAATCCTAGCCCTAGGCTTTGGTAATATTTACCTGTTAGAGTGGTTTATCTATTTTTCATATGGAATAATAATACTTTCAGCTTCAATATAGGAGTCATTATAATTTCCTATAACAATGACTTCATCTCCAATTTCTAATCTACTTTCGCGTACTGCATTTCCATATAGGTCTATAAATACAGTATCACTTGAATATACTATTGTTCTCTCATAAATATCGCCATCTTCATCCTCTATTGTTACCGTGATTATACTGTGTTTAGCTGTTATATTGCTTATAGTTCCTACAATAATATTATTTTTCTGTCTAGTTATAGCATAAAGTGAAACTATCTCATCACCTTCTGCTGTAAAATCTACATAGTAGCCTACCTTAAGGTCATAAAGCTCTGCTCTTTCCTTGTCTAGCCTTATAGTTGCTCCTGTAGCAATATAGTAAGTCTCTTTTTCTCCCTTGCTGTTCATTATAGTAATCTCTGGTTTTTTAGCTTGAAGTATAGATACTATAGAACCTTCGCCTTCCTTTTTAACAACCGATGCCACTATGTCAGTAATTACTCCATCTTCTATCTCTACAGTTACTTCATCACCTTTTTTAAGTTCTGTAATTTTTGCTTTGCTCTTATTTCTATATATTGAAACATTTTTGTCTATAGGATATTCATATGTTTTCTTGTCTTCATCTTGAATTACTAATGAATACTCACTTGAAGTCAATTTAATTTCTTTTATAGTTCCCTCAATCTCTAGATATTTGCTCTTAGCATCTATTTTTACTATTTTACTATTTCTTACTTTTATTTCAACAAAATCTCCTACTTTTATATTTTTAAAAAACGCTTCTTCGCCATTTAAAGTTATATCTACATCAGAATCTAAATAGAAAGACTTTCTCTCTGTTGCTTCTGATTTTGTATCAGTTGTATATTCTATTGTAAGCATTTGAGGGCTAGTAGTAGTAATTGATTTTACTTTACCAATATACTCTTCATTTATTCCCTCTGCATTAAGTGATACTACTATGTTGTCTTCAGTAACCTCTGCTATAAACTTGAGTCCTTCAATAAGCTCTCTATAATCTATTTTGCTGCCATCTAGCTTTACTATACTTTTTTCATTCACTATATATGTTGTTCTATTGCCTAATTTATCTTCAACTGTTATGTATAGTTCATCAATTACCTTCAAAATACTAGTTATAGTACCATTTACACTACGAGTCTTCACTACTACTGTTTCCTCATTATTTAATTTTAAGGGCCTATTTAATAAGAGATTTGAAACCATATAGTCATAGCCAATAGCCAGCATCTTTGCCATCTCGTCTCTTCTTATAGGAGAAGTAGGATTGTATCTTCCTTGTTCATCTCCATTAGGATTTATAATTTCCTTGTTTATCATCATATAGACATATTTTTGGTCTTCTACACTTATAAAATCTACATCTTTAAATGTAAGCCTTATTATAGTAAGCTTTTTAGCTTCTTCATCAAGGCCCATAGCCTTAGTTAGCCAACGAGCTATCTCTACTCTTTGAGCAACTGTCTCTTGATTATTTACATAAAGCCCTTTTGCTTCATCTTCAGTAATTACTCCTGCTGCTAGTGCCACTGCTACACCATCTTGAGCCCATGTAGGTATCTTTAGCCCAGTCAGCAAACTCTGATATGCCTGTCTTGCCTGTGCTGTTTTAGTTGCATCTATTCCCATCATTCTAGCTAGCATAACTGCTGCTTGCAGCTTTGTCACATTTCCACCAGGATTAAACATACCTTCCCCAACACCCGTAATTATACCTGCATTACTAACTTTATCTATATAATCCTTTGCCCAATGATTGCTAGGAACATCCTTAAAGCTTTGCGCAAACACTGAAGTGCTTGTAAATACAAATAATAAAGCTAGTACAAGTGAAAATTTTTTTAAATGCTTTGCTGTTCTTCCAAACATATATGCCTTCGCCCTCCCTATAACTTTAATAGATAATATATTCTTTAAATAATACTCAAATCCTTCTATTTTTGAAAAATATATGGTGTTTAAAGCATATTTTGTTGTTTAACATATAATTAACAATACATTGGACGAAAAGAAATAATATTTGTTCCATAATATTTGCTATGCATTATATTTCTTTCTCTAAATCCAATTTGAATCTTTCATAAACTCTTTTAACTAATATAATTGCCTGCTCTTTAGTGACACTGCTTTTAGGGTCTAATCTATTACTTCCCACACCACTTAGGATATCACAGCTTCCTAAAAATCCAACTGCATCCCTTGCCCATTTAGAAATCTCTCCTTCATCAGAAAAGGTAATTTGAAATTTACCTTTTACTATATCTTCATCTACAAGCTTTAATGTTCTATAAATCATAGTAGCCATTTCTTCTTTTGATACATTTGACTTTGGTGAAAATTGCGTCTCTTTAATTCCATTTACTATACCTAATGCATTTGCCTTTAACACTTCTTCACTCTCTGTATCTATAAACTTATTTATGCTTGGCAATACTACTTCTTTCTCAGTCATAGCTTCATATAGATTTACTATGAGTTCACATACCTCTTCTCTAGTTATGTACTCATTAAGACATTCATAGTTAATATCATTAATGAGATTATATTCTTTTGCTTTATTTACCTGATCTATTCCCCAGCTTAAAGGAAGTATATCATCAGTATAGAATCCATCTATTCCATATAGCTCTAATTCCTGCCTTAAGCTATGGTCATTAATCGTATGTGCATATACAAATACATTTTCTCTTTTCAGTTTTTTAGGCAGGTCAGTTCTTGCCCTATAAATAGGTATAGTTATGGCAAAAACCTGCTGCTGTCTTACAAAATCTATTATCTCTTCATCTGAATAGTTTGAAGCATATAAAGTCAATATTATATTTGTATATCCTAAGTCCTTTACAGGAGCATATTCTTCCATTTTATATATCTGTGGAATAATTCGACCTATTAAATCAGGATAGGTGTCTTTTATAAGCTTCAGTGCCTTAACATTATCAGATTTTATGTCAGTAATTATATATACATCCTTATGATCATAAATCCATTCTGCTAAATCATCCAATGTCATCTGTGTAAGCCCGTCCAACCTAAGAAGGCTTTTGAACTCATAAGTACTGCATTTTTTAGGCTCTATCCCAAAAGCACTAAGAGTATATGTATCCCAATCATGAATAAGAACAAGGTTTCCATCAGTAGTCCATTGAAAATCTAGCTCTATAAATCTATAGCCCCTTTCATAGCTTTTGTCTAAGGACTCTTTAGAATTAGTATAGGACTTGCCATTTATCCTTCCTCCAGCATGAGATACTAAAACCTCAGGTACCACAGTAGATATTTCAATTCCATTCTCTACTGTTATAATAGATTCATTGTAGTCATTACATATAGCTGTATTAGACTCATCTGAATCAATTGCATTTACAGTAAGAACTGTTGTTGTAGTCAATAAAAGAGTACCTATTACAGCTCCAAGAGCTTTTGATTTTCTATAAGTGAAGTCTTTTCTATAGTTGCTCATGTAATCATCTCCATAAATTATTTGCTTTCTGCTGTAATTAAAATATATTTATTTAGGAACTACTCTGTTTAACAATGGTATCCTCTGCATAATCAAAACTACTAAAAAAGAAATAAAATATGTCAATATACTAACTAAAGGTATCCCTATAATAGGATTAAATGAAGATACTTTTACAATAATACCAATATCTCCAGAAGAAATTATATCTAATACGAGCAAATGTATCAGATAAATGCCAAAGCTTGTCTTACCTAAACTTGAAATTAGATTATTGACTACAGGAATTTTAGCAATTGTCTTATTCCAATCGATATTTTTAAATAATAAGTATACTGATATGGACATAAATATAACATTAGGTGCAAAATATGAGTAAAGATGCGGAACTAGCTCTCCAGCATTATCCAGAGTCAATAAAAATGTTCCATATATGGTTATGCTTAGACCTAGGAACCCAAGGATATAGATTATTTTCCTTTGATTTCCCGAAGGATTATACCTTTCAAATAAAAAGCCTAAAATATAATATCCCAAGCTCCAATTAAAAAAACTTAGATTGAAGCCAATATTATAGGACATAAATTTTTCTGAAAATCCAATTATTCCATTAGATATAAACCATATGACTATAAAATAAAAAATGCTCTCTTTTTTTGCATTTTTTACGTATATCCTAATAATAGGCGTTATCAAATACAGTCCTACTATCATATACAAATACCACAAATGGATATGCACTTTGGCTGTATAAAGATTTAGCAAAAACTGTTTAAACAGCAAGGCATCCAATTGTATAGCTGATTTACTATCCCTAAGCATATATACAAAGCTCCAGAAAATAAGAGGAATAATTACCTTTGTAAACCTTTTCTTTAAAAATGGAAATACATCTTCCTCTCTACTATTATCTAGCAAAAGCCTACCACTAATGATAATAAGCACAGGTACACTCCATCTGGTAGCAGAATCTGCTATATTGCCTATCCACCACCATCTTGTACCATATGTATTCATATTAGCTGCAAATGGAGCCGATACATGTAGCACCACCACTGCAAATATTGATACAATTCTTAGAATATCTATATATAGAATCCTAGAAGTCTCTTCAATTTTAATCTGAATCACTCCTTAAAATCCACTACCTATTGTATTTTTCCCTAAGCCTATAGCATATTTAAAGTCTAACAATGCTAGGTTATATGCATGAACTTGTTTAGATAGGTTTTTCTTCGCATCCATGAGATCTATTCTAGCCTTAGTGACATCATTTAAAGTATTTTGACCTAAACTATAGCTTAATTCAGCTAGTTCGTATGCTCTCTCTGCATTTTCTACTGCCCTTTCATAAGTCTTTATTTGCTTCTCTGCTGTTATTAGACTATAATAAGCAGTTCTTACCTGCATTTCTACTCCGTTTTTTGCATTATCTAAGCTCTTAGCAGCTTGTTCTACTGCTATTTCCTGCTCTCTATATTTAAATTGATTTGGTGTAACATGTTTAGCTCTTACAGCCTTAAATGTAAGCTCTGAAAGCTCATAGTTTTCCTTAGAAACCTTTATTAATGCACTATTTTCAAAAGCAGTTTCTATAGCTTCTTCTAGGTTTATTTCTTCATGATTTTTGTACTCTATTTTGTCTGTTAATTTTATTTTTTGGCTTAAAGGTAAGCCTAAAGTATTGTTAAAACTCATCTTTTCTAATTCATATCCAACTACTGCCATATCAAGAGCTGACTGTGCCTGAAATACTGCAAATTCTGCTGATAAAAGCTGTTGATGGGATATGGTTCCTAATTCGTACATTTTTTGACTTTGTTCATATTGCCTATTGGCTAATTCTAAGCTTTCTCTTGCTATTTCCAATTCCTTTTCACTTTGCAGTAAATCAAAGTAAGCCTTCTCTACATTGTACTTTATTTCATTTTCCTTTATTTCCTTATTCCATATGGCTATCTGTCTTGTAAGTTTTGCTTGTCTGTCTAAAACTCCAAGCTCTAACAGCTCTCTTTCTATAATTGGTATTACTTCTCCTCTCATTTGGCTCTTTATTTCATCTGGCAGATTCTCATATTCCTCTATTTGTTCTTCAAACTCTCTAGCTTCATGTCTACCTTGATCATATTGCAACTGTGCCTTTTTCATTTCTAAATCTTGTATCTTCATATCTCTACTATGCTTTAGGGCATAGTCTATAGCCTTCTCAAGACTTAATTCTAATTCTTCGTTAGGATCTATTTCATCTAAGTTATCATCTGCATATGTAATAACACTCAATGAAAAAAGCATAACAGCAGCTATAGTAAGTGCCAAAAACTTTTTCATGTTAATCCTCCTTCTTATGACATCTCAAAATATGCATTTTACTTGATTATAGCATAATTGTATTTATTACATCAAGGCAAGTATATTATATTAGGTTAAAACCCTGTAAATATTACTTCAAAAAATTCCTATTTATATAGATAAAAAATAAGGAATAAGAGTAACATATTTTCCTATCTCTATATTACCTTATTCCTAAAGCCTTTTGTCATTATTCAACTATTTATCTAGGTAAATATTTCCTCTTGTATCAAAATCAAAGTAGTATCTATTGTAATCATCCCTAATATATCCATATACATATGCATCTGGAAAATCATAGATTATTTCTGAATACAAATCCTTTAGATATTCTTTTATTTCAGAAGTATATAGTTTTTTCAGGTCATTGTCATCAGCAGTAACATATACTCTAATATTGTCTTCATCTCCAGATAATGTTATAGTAAAATATACACCTTCATACTCATCATAGTTTTTATTTAAATAATCCTCCAAATCATCTATATCATATGTATACTTATATCTACTATCCTTTATGTTAACTGTTAGACTGCCCTTTTTATTTAAATAGAACTCTACTAGTTTTTTATCATTGTAGCTATCTTCAATAAAGCCGCTTACCTTTGCATCTTTAAAATTATCTAATATATCGTCTACTATATCTTTAATATAACTTTTTATTTCAGAAGTAGTTAACGAATTCCATTTTGAATAATAATCATCTAAATCTACATAAATCTCTACTTCTATATCTTCTTTATCTCCATATAGCTCTATATCAAACGTAATTTTCTTATATACTCCATACTCATCATTAAGATATTTTTCCATCTGACTCAAGGTATATTTAGAACCTTGCTTTGAAGTAGTCAATTGAGCCTGCAGCTCAGCAACTTTTGCTTCTAGCTCGTTTATTTTATTTTGTTTTTCTGTTAACTGCTGAGATAAATATGATATATATGAAGTATACTGGTTAGATTTATCAGTGATATCAATTCTTCTATTTGTCCCATCCCAAGCTACTTCCTGATTGAGAATATTACTTAAAGCTCTTACTGGAACATATGTAGTACCATCAACTATAAAAGGCTGCACATCCATTTGTACTTGCTTATTATTCACAAAGATTTTGATATCTCCAAACCATGCTTTTAGATTTTTAAAGGTACCATCTGCAAATGCCATTGAAGTCAAAAATAGACTCAATGTCAAGACGATAATAATAATTAACGTAATATTTTTCTTTAAGTTAACTCTCATCTCTTACCATCCCCCAACTATATTTGTTATTAACATCTTATTACATGACTCTGCAGTTGTCAAAGGGACTAGTGTATTAGTTTTTTATGTATCTACTAACTTGTATTCAGATAAGCATTATTCATTCCCTAGAAAAATTTAATAACTACTCATATGTAATTTTCTTCTTTTAGTTTATAAAGCTTTCTTATAACATAAATTATAACATTAAGCTTGCTCTATAAGTATACAAGCAATTACTTTTTCTATTATGCTCTGATTATCTTAACTTATTTGTTAGTATGCATTTTTATTTATAAATCCTTTGAAAATTGTTAACCATAGTATTTTTATATCCAAAAGCAATGTCCAGTTTTCTATATAGTATATATCATATTCAATTCTTCTTCTAATGGATGTGTCGCCACGCCATCCATTCACTTGTGCCCAGCCTGTCATACCTGGTCTAACCTGATGTTTTATCATATATTTAGGTATTTCTTCTTTAAACTTTTCTACATAAAAAGGTCTTTCTGGTCTAGGACCTACAAGGCTCATATCTCCTTTTAAAACATTAAATAATTGTGGCAGCTCATCTATGCTCAGCTTTCTAATAAATGCTCCAAACTTAGTTTTCCTAGGATCATCTTTAGTTGTCCACCTAGTTGCTGCTACCTCTTCTTTGGCTACATGCATAGATCTAAATTTATACATATTAAAACATTTATTATTTAGTCCCACTCTTTCTTGCTTAAATATTATTGGACCAGGAGAAGTTATTTTTATCATTATTGCAGTAAAAAGCATTATTGGAGAAAAAATTACTATAGCTATCAATGATACTAAAATATCCATAATTCTTTTAATAGTGCTGTTTAATATATTATCAAGTGGTACATGTCTTATATTTATTAGTTGGAGGCCATCTAGTTCATCTACATAAGGCCTCGCTGGTATATATTTACTATAAGCAGGTATAATTTGAGTTCTTATACCATTTTTCTCACATATATTAATTATGTCCTTTAGTTTTCCATATTCCTCAATTGGCAAGGCTATAATTATTTCGTCTAAATTGTTTTTTTGTAGACATCTATCTAAATCGCTTATTCTTCCTATAACAACAGAATCTTTTAATTTGTATCCTTTTTTCTTATTGTCATCCAATATACCAAATACATTATATCCTAGATACTTGTTTGCTTGTATCCTTTTTAAAAAGTCAGCAGCCAATTCAGTTGCTCCAATTATCAAGATATGCTTAACATTATATCCTCTTTTTCTCAAACTTCTAAGTACTAGCCTAATAGAAGTTCTTTCTATAGTAGTTATCACAATAGAAATTACTGAGAAAAATAACAATACATATCTTGAGTAATGGATTTGCTTTTGCACAAATAAAATAGTTGTTAATATAATCAATCCTAGAATATTACTTTTTATAATATTTGAAACTTCAAAAAATATATCCTTATTTCTATGTGGAGTGTATAATTTATTGAAGCTATATATTGCCAAATATAATGGAATAATAAAAATTAAAGGTAACATATAGGTTTTAAAGCTTAAATGAGATTCTACCGAAAACAAACCACTTTTGAATCTTATAACCCATGCAAGAACAAGTGATATAGCTAAAACTATAGCATCAATAAAAACTAACATCGCATTTAATATTTTTTGATTTTGTTTGATCATTCTTAAATCACTCCAATAAATTAATAAACATAGAACTAAGTTATCTTCTAAATATATTTATTACAAATGATAATAACATTTTGCTAAATATACCTAGATATACTACATACCTTAATAATATTGAATATCTATCTTTATAGTGCTTTTCAAAGAATAAGTACATTGCCCTGTGGAATTCATAAATTATTTTAGTATTTTTTTTCTTGCTGCTCCCACCCTTATAATGAATTATTTTTGTTTTGGGATAGTACACGATTCGCCAACCAGCTTGTTTTATTCTATAACACCAGTCTATATCTTCTCCATACATAAAAAAATCTTCATCTAGTAATCCTACCTGCTCAATTACTTCCCTTCTAACCATCATAAATGCTCCAACTAAGCAGTCAACATCATGAATTTCGTTTTCATCCAAATATGTTAAATTATATTCTCCAAAGACTTTACTTTGCGGAAATAGCCTGTCCAATTTTAATGCATTATATAGAGCATTTTGGGGAGTTGGAAAACTTCTTTTACAAGCTTTATCAAGGCTACCATCTGGAAGAACTACTTTACATCCTGATGCACCTACATCAGGATTATCATTCATATATTTAATCATTTTCTCCAACGTATCTTCCATAACTATGGTATCAGAATTTAACAATAGTATATATTCCCCAATAGACCTTTTTATAGCTATGTTATTTGCTTTTGAGAATCCGAGGTTTTCATTGTTTTGTATAAGAATGACTTGTGGGAAATGCTTCTTTATCATTTCTACACTATCATCTTTAGAAGCATTATCTACTACTATTATTTCAAAGTTAATGTTCTTACTGTTCTTATATACTGAATTTAGAGCTTGAATAATTAGTTTGCTCGTATTATAATTAACAATAATTATTGATAAATCCATAACTCACATCCTAATATCATTTCTTTGATAATTTATAGACAAAATATCTAAACGTATTCCTTATAATATCTTTTTCTATTTTAACATAATTAATAAAATACTGCTTATTGTATTTTATTTTACTTATATAGCGCAATGTTATTATTCCTTCTTTTAATCCAATGAGATAATCCTTTCCAAATCCTTTAAAAATAAAAAATATAAATTTTATTAAATGACCTAGATCGGAAGAGCACAC